>Ga0123353_10010079_pt1 | contig 13135 bp, 7 predicted proteins | sample TergutLab28metaG_3_FD_92763 | JGI IMG/M metagenome (GOLD analysis project Ga0123353, IMG submission 92763) | Labiotermes labralis P3 segment gut microbial communities from Petit-Saut dam, French Guiana - Lab288 P3 | ecosystem: Host-associated > Arthropoda: Insects > Digestive system > Gut ...
CGGGAGCAGAACACGTAGGAGAACGGGAGGGTTACAGCAACATATTACACACTATACCAGAGGCTGACTGTACAGTGAAAATGATCTCCTGATGATGAGCTTCCCGAAAGCTCGAAACATGTAGAGAATGAATGAAGACTATCCCTGAAAATAAAGGATAGTCCACAAGTGACATCGTGTTGGTTATTTTTTAAACAATTACAATGATGCACGGAACAATGAATGTAAAATGTAGAACAGCTTTTATAAAATTTAAATTATAACAAGAGTGCACTTACTTGGTTTTAAATGTAATATTTGCATCAAAATGCACGGTATAAACAATGTAAAATTCGTGTATCAGGTGACCTCGTCGTCTCCTCCCCCACGTACGACCTGGCGGACCCGTAACTGCACTTCCAACAAGTCTGTATGGATCGACTCAACAGACTGCCGAACTCAAACTCTGTTCACTTCATACCAGTCAATTGGCCTGCGCGCTCGCCGGATCTTTTGGCAGCGGAATTTTTCTTTTGAGTTTACCTGATGGCCAAGTGCATGAGACACATCTTGCCAGCATCTCGGGTTTAAACAGCGAATTCGACCGAGTAATGAAGTCATCCCTTATGAAATGGGGCAAAGTAAAATGTCTCCCCTGCCAGGCCCAATGCAAGAGTGGCGAGGAGGTTATGGCGGCAGAGGAGGTCACCACGGAACGTCATTATCAAACACTGAGTTTTTAATTTAATTTTCCACTGAGTCCACAGTGTATCTACTTATCTGTTAATAAACTGAACATGTTCTTCCATTAGTTATTTCATTTAAAACCATCAGGTGTTTCTGCCCCACTCTATAAGAACTATTTATTTTCTGTGACGTTTACTTATTAATATTACTAACAGATTATTTAAACTTCGAATAATTAAGAAGATATGAAACTGTTGTCGACTTTAACATTAAGAATATCCGCTCAGGAACGTACATTCCGTGTATGGGACGAATATTTTATTTTATTGTCTGCATTTTAAGCAGCGTTTTGAAGGAGGGTAAATAAATTAAGCAAGATAACAATCGGAATCACAACAGACGATAGCTTCAGAGCCCAAAAGTTTACACCTTCTATGAACTTGCACCTGTTTGGTTTAGTCTTAATAATTACTGAGCAGGCAAAGCATACGAAGGCAATAAACACCGGACATTGAAGACAGCAAGACAGAAAATTGGTACACTGGAAACATAGAATTTCTGGGAGCCTCCAAATCCTGAAACCCTAAAGGCCTCTCTTGGCCTGTGATGGGATAGATTTGGCTAGTTTACATAACGACGAAGAGCAACGAACGGGGAAATAGCATCTACCTTCATTGATTTATTTCATTCTGGTAGAATTACTCTTCTTGCTACACATAAATATCTATGCTATATCTCCGGCTTTAACATGAAATACTGAGCGCAAGTATTATGGACTGTTATATTTGCATGACGATGTGAAATGTGAGACTCCAACGATTACAATTCCCTCACAACCACCCACCGCAGTTTTCATTGCCCATCGGTGGGCGCTATATACTGACTCAATTGCGTGCCCCAGACCTACGGCCGAATTTTCACTCTAAACACAAAGTTGTAAAAGTAAATTTCTAAAAATAACAAATCGACTGAATTGTAGATTCTTTGTATACATTTACATGAACTCAATTTATGCAAGTCTTAACAGTAACAGAAAGTTGTTTACGAATGAATTTCTGAATGTGGATAGGGTCTGTAGCCGTTGTGTGTTTCAAGAAATCTTAACACCATCCTTGGTTCATATATTGACCTTTGATTTTGCTAGGGCTATACTCGTATTGTCCGAAATGAGAAGACAGTTAATGAATAATCAATTTCAACAGAAACGGAGATATGGTCTGGCATACTTTGATGTACGTATCAAGACAATTGTTTGGAGGGACTGAGGAAAGTGGCCATTAATCTCAGTCTAGATAGTCGATTTGTGAACCCACATTTAGAACCTGTGATTTCCAAAATAAGGAGCAGGACTGTTGAAACACAACCGCAGTCGCCTCACATATTTCATTTTTCCCCGAACAACGTTGCTTCGCTTTCAGTTTTGACAAATTTTAGTGTCCACAGTTTTGATAAACTAATGTTGTTGTCTCGGGCGTTGTAATTAATTCATATAGGGAATATTATCAGTTCTGTGTCCCGTACTTCGAACTTGTAATTTTGAGGAACGCAACTCAGACTTTAAACCATGACCTGCCTTACCCATGTCAATTATACAGCAGCCAAGGCCTATTTACCAGCAATTGCGGTAAGCTCCTCACCGACTCAGTTATGAACCGATTCCTTTATGAAATTTATTAAGAAATGGGGCCATTGTTTAATATCGAAATATTGCCAAGGGTTTATATAACAAATTTAACTACATAAATGAGCTTGTTTCTACCTTAAAAGTGATTTTTCACACCATCTTCATTGCGTCACATTTCAGTAGCAATGCTCTATATATAGCTTATTGCTGCCATTTTCCATTTCGTGGGCAGTAACGTGATATTGGTAATTCTACGAAACTGCAGAACACTGCAGGCGGAAAAACCAAACATAACATCCCAACACAACATTTTCCGAACAGCTGTTCATAACCTACATTTCCTTCCATACCGCTCTGTGTTCTGCATTTATGTGCGATGTTCTATGCGAATAAGTCGCTTGTTTACTGCATCGTGTTTATACACTCCAAAGAACTTGATAGAAAATAGAGCTTCCCAAAATTTGCACTGTTTCATATAAATGGCAGGTAAATAAATTGACTTCCATTAGGCAATATATTTAAGCTAAATCTTATCACTAATAAGAATTTTACAGAACAAATTAACTAATGTCACATGGAGGTACGGTTTCGAACCCAAGGCAAACCCACTGGAATATGAGGTGTACATTTGAACAGGGAAAATTTCTGAGCTCTTCGAATTTTCCCTTGCCAGTCATCAACTTACCATTATTCCATACTCATAGTCATTTATCTACCATGGATGCTGACATACAGTAGAATGCTTCTACTGAGGCTGGAAAACCGAGGAAACGTGCTTCGATTGACGGCAGAAACATGAACCTTCTCCTATCCAAAACATTCACAGTGGTCCTGGGGCTCACTTATTCTCCTATTCCCACGGGGTTAAACCGACCATAACGTGAAACTGACCACTCGCCGTCGTCTAGCGCTGAAGCTAAGAACGAGTGGAGCTATACCTTCACCGGCATGACAATACACAGATTTCACAGGAGCAACTTTAAATTTACATTTACCATCGATGCCAACAATATCGCTAAATAAATCATATTAATAAATAAATATCTGTCGATAAAATAATATATTATGAGATTTTTTCACTAATTCCTTACAAGAAAGTCCTGTTTGGGAAGCTGATATTCGCTCAGCTAGTCAAGAAATTCTATGCCCTTAATGGAACTCAAAGTCTCAGGTTTGATGTGCACAGTGCCGCACATCAAACCGTTCTGTACCATCACAACGCTTTTCTTAAGGACCGATGGAATGTTAACGAGATTTCTCATGACGAACTGACGTAAATGTTTTGAAAGAAATAACACTGAAAAATGACCAATTTCCTAACTATATCGCTACTTTACATCATCCATTCTTACGAAGTTTAAGGGCGTGAAGGAAGACAAGGAAAGCGTAACAGTGGTTTGAAGCAGTGACCGTTGCTGGGAAAGTCTAGAGTAAAGGCCGTCTATATGCGAGGCCTGCGAACAGCTTTCTGGTGAACAAGGTCTTCACTGTGGGCAGGCACTACTGTATGCATTCTGACAACGATTTTAAAAAGAATAGAAAATATATACGATGTGTTTTGTCATAATTAAATCTTTCCACAATAGCATGAAATTTACGAAAGGGTGAAAAAAACTAATGCGGAGAGAATTCATATAAAAGTACAAAGACAGAATCTATTACACTCGGTACCATTTGTTAAAGTATTTCAGTCCGGAAAACGTGTAGGGTTGGAAATAAGTATCTGAGCTTAAAAGTCTTCAACATGAAAACGTTACACTGCACAGTTCTTGTGTAAAGCTACATGAAGTCCGTTAGAGCTAGCGCCACATTTTTTATGTCCGTTCCTAATGCAATTATTCTTCGATCATTGTGGAACTTGTATAGGTCGGGGAGGGGGGGGGGGGCTTTTGATTTAATTGTAGAACTCTGTCCATTTACTGGGCAATCACAGCGTCGCTAAGTCAACCTTTCAGTCAATAGACACATAATCTCAATGAAGGGCAGTTAATTAAAATACGTAAAGCCGGTAGACCAGCGACAGAATTAAAGCGCGACGACTGGACCAAAAACTAGCAACGGAAGATTGACGTTATCAAGAAACTAATGATGTGAGGTGATGAAGTATAGCGTAGACAAATAAGTAAAAACAAAATGAAAGGCAGAAACATGAAAAAGTAAAAAGATTTTATGTCTATCATGTGAACGGTGCTAAGTCAAGCTGTAAGTTGACCAATTACAATCTGCTTCTCAATGATGCCACTTTGTTTTTTTGCCTTTGTGCCACACTGCTTAGATTTAGACAGTTGTTCATGGAATGTAAATGAAATTACTGTAGACTGAAGGAAAATGGAGTAATTATTAATCTCTTAGGGCACTGACATATTCCAAAATACTTTCAAAATTCTGGTCTTAGTGATTATTTCGAAGACTTCCCGAAGACAAATAGGAAGAATTACTTGCAGTCACCGTGCTCTTTGTGTCTCTATAGACACAAGCACTTCATTTTTGTTAATTATTTTAGTCAAATTTCAATTCACTGCCGAACAGAATAGGAAGTTACGCCGTAGGTGGTACCGACGCCGACGACTTATAGTCCATACGACATAACACGAGACAGATTTTCCCATGAACACGATGGTAATTGAACAGGATGTTTCCAGACTATGTAGGCGTGTTAACAAAGACAGATGTATTTAAAATTAAGAAAAATGCACAAACAATATTAGATCTGGCAAACAAATGATAATTTAAGGAGGAATCACTTCTTCGTGAACTGCAGGCGGATCGTTAGGATCGTCAGTTCCAATGTTCAGAAATACAGGTGACGATGTAAGTTTTCATGAAGATTACCGAAGAAATTGAGCACTGAATTTTGGTGAGGCAAAAGCCTCTTTTTTCATTCAGAATATTCCAATAACAAGCAAGCATTCCTTGTCTAGTTATAGCTGCTCCAATCAATGTCCTCAAACATCGTGTTGCCTGTCCAAGTCCCGCAGTCAGACTTGCAACAGTCACCATCCTCTTCATAGTACCAGGCTCAGGTTTCTCAACTTCAAGGACGCCTTGCTTTCGCATTGCAACAAGATCATCAGGTGTCAGTTCGTGATCGTGTTAGTTCAGCAACTCGAAGACATCTTAAGCACGGTAAGTAGGAATTTGAGCACTTGGTATAATATATTGTTTGTGAGAGGAGAACTGTATTAGTGCGGAGCGATGTCAGACGAGATGACAAAGTCAGGAGATTACTCCATAACGTAACATTCGCATATTTGCCTCCTGGACCCTTCTCCAGTGGGCTTACAATTTAATCCACCGTGGTCACACTTTTGTTATTATTCACAATTATGTACGTAGTATAATATTGTATTACTCTTATTAGAGTCTGTTATTTTGTTACCTTGCAGAACTTAATGATAAACCAACAAACAACCAAACAATTTATATTTTGGTACAGAAAAAACAACTGCAGGTTTCTGATTTATATCAAGCTATCATCAGGATATATATAAATACAGAAAGGTATAAATTTTCAGGAATATATTCAGAATATTTAAGGATGAGATTTCAGACTCCACAGTCGTCATTTATCAAAATCATCAATAACCTTGTTTCGTAGAAACTGTTATAGAGAATATTCGTATGACGCAGTTGAATGAGTCTAAAAACTTTAAAATCATTGAATCCTTCGGCAGTGGTCTTATGTAATAAAGCCCCTGTTTTTAAAATCCAGTGGTGTTTTATGACTTGAGTAGTCTAGGAACCCATTACGCGTATATAGATATGTCTTAATATTACATTAAATGTGTGAATACTTACATGTGTAGCACATCACACTGGGATGCTGCATATTTCTGTCATATATCGAAACTAATTAACAATATGACGAACTGTTTTTACAAGACAGACTACATATGTATAAACGTAATATGGAGGCCCGTACACGTAAACACGGTTGCCACGGAAAAGCAAAACGTAATACATATTCCGAGTGTGTGTTTGTAGCCTTCGTTATCCTGTCTACAAATCGCATGAGCCTTATTATATTGTAATATATGACCTGTCCGGCTCCAACATATTATTCAATATGATCTTATCAACGACAAGACTTTCAGAAAAAACGTTATTGAACATAAAATTTATCTTTTGATTTTCTCTGCAAGTTTTATCTGAAGTATTTCTCACTCTAAGAATAATTCAGCGAGATACTAAATGTCCATAGTTCTTCATGTAAAGCACCCGTTTCTCTTGTCAGACTTTAATTAAGCTTGAATTTCCTCGACAGATTTTCGAAAAGTACTCTAACACCAAATTTCGTGAAAATCCTTCCAGTGAGAGACGAATTGTTCCATGCGGACGGACATACATACATACACACATACGTACATACATACATACACAAAAACACATATATACATACATACATACATTCATACATATATACATACATACATACACACAAACACATATATACATACATACATACATACATACATACATTCATACATACATACATACACACAAACACATATATACATACATACATACATACATTCATACATACATACATACATACACACAAACACATATATACATACATACATTCATACATACATACATACATACATACACACACACAAACACATATATACAAACATACATACATACATTCATACATACATACATACATACATACATACACGCAAACACATACATACATTCATACATACAAGCAGAGAGACAGACAAACATGACGAAGCTAATAGTGGCTTGCCGCAAATTTGCTAAAAACCCTGAAAATGTTAAGTTGCGAGTAAGTTAAGTGCTACGCTGAATTCTAGCGGAAATTCTATGAAGTTGACGTCAGCTGTTTTTGACTTGTCACTACGTACTGTCATGTTTATTTTGTTAAATTTGTCGGTCACATGTGACTTAAAATATTCATGCGATTTACAGTAATAAATAAGGCAGATTAAACTTTTGGCGCCGGAATTATTTTTTTTTAATTTTAGCACATCCTGTATATAAAATGTGAATAACACAGGAACTAAATACGTTAGAATTATGAAATAAACTGCATTTTGAAGAGAAAAAACGGAGAGTATATACCATGTTTAAAATATTCAGTAACTATATTTATTGAATACATATATAAAATGAAACTTTAGAGGTTAGCGGTGCGGTACGACCACTATAGTTGACATTAGGCGTCAAAAGGTTAATATTGATCACTATTGAGTATTCCCTACGATTTATGTCATCGATTACTACCGACGGTAACCAGGTAAAGCGAGTAACCAACGTAGTAATAAAAAAGTAGGTCTACACGTAAAGCGTTGGTCCGATTATGAACAAAATTTACTTTTCTTGACATAAACCCCCCAGTATAAAATGTCACGAAAATCCGTCCCGCGGAAGCCGAGTTGTTCCATGCAGAAAGATGGAGGACGGACAGAAAGAACGAAGCTGAAATTCGAATTTCGCAGCTGTACAAACGCCTCTAAATATATTCCACAACTACTTTCTCTCATTTGTGATATTTCTCCTTAGTTTAATTCCATACTGAGTACCAGTGTCAAATTAAACTGACCAATGTCCTTCTTCAGTAGATAACAAACTCAGCTAATGAAGTTGTTTCCTTAGTTTTATGGAACCCAGAAGTCAATTGCCCTAGTCAAAACAGTCCGCCATTAGACCTCATCGTGAGCCAGATAAAACCAACTCACGCCATCACACGCTACTTAAAATCAATTTTAATATTATTTTCCCAACGAGATCCATGTCTTTTGAATGTCTCTCTACTTACCGTGTTCCACTTAAATGCTGCATTTATTTATCATCTTTCCTATGCATTCCACGTACCCAATATATCTCACACTTCTTGATTGATTACAAGATATTTATTTGTTTATTTATTAATTATTGATCATTTCGTGACACTGTCAAAGCCTATGACTATATAGCGTCTAATTATAGGACGATTAGAGAATAATAAATTGGAAAGCTTGCAAGGAAGCAGTAATGGTCTGATATGAGATATTTCGCCCCGGCATGGGCGTAAAAGAACTGCAGAAACTCATGAAAAACGTTAGGCGTCGCGAAGCGATTGGGATATTCGTTTCTGCTTTGTCGCAGCGTATAAGGAGTAGATAAAAGGTAAAGCAATCCCTGTACAGGTCTAGACAGTCCCTGAGTGTTCCAGGAATTTGAGGCTCCCAGATTTCAAGGACTAGAAAAGAGAAGTAAAATTTATGATAAAAGTGCACCTATTTTAAGAAATAGTATGAAGGCATAAAAATTTGGTACAGCAGAACTACCATAAACATTCAATACATCGATTTGAAGGGCTTAAGTAAACGTGGCTTCCTAACTATATAACGGTGCTTCATCAAGTTAGCAGCGTTACCTGAACCACCACCTTCCTCCCATAGTTTTGTGTGTGTGTGTTTTTGGGAAGGCTTTTATCACGTATTCATTTTCAGGTATTTAATTCGTGTATTTTATTTTTGTATTCACACTCCTACTGATGGCCTCGCGGCACATCAGACTGCCGTGGCATAACGTTTGACTTTTACTGCATTAAACCTTCCTACAACCTGTCGATGAAGGTGGATTAAAGTGGAGAAATATCCCACAGCTTCTGTCCAGCTACATCTGACTTTCATCACCTGCCCTTATTGAGAATTTTGTCACGGGCCAGACCTACAGCTAGTTAAGAAAAATGTCAGTTGTCTTCAGGTTGAGTATTTCTGTTAATAAAGTGACGTGAAAAGAAGATAATATTACGTGCATTTTATAACTTTTGGGTACACCAGCTCTGATTAAAGATGGAGCAAGTAATATATCATAGCTTCAAAGAATCCTCCATTTAAAACTACCCACAATTTTGAACAATTTATCTTTCTGAATATGCAATTTTTTACGGATACCTTTCTCAAAAATGTCCGCAATACGAAGGCAGGACCTACTGTCCTTTTCTTGCATTATGTCTTTCATACGGAGAACATGTCACAACACAACAATGTATAATCGTCTTCCACATCCTTCGTTGCAAATTTTACACATATTTCGGAACATATACTGCTGGTTTACTGTACCGCACATACTTGTGTTCCGTACTAGGCCATGGGCTAGTCGACGTAAGTATCGTTGCTCGATTGACTGCAAGGACACAAGATGTTTCACTACGCCAACTCATATACCAGCTCTAAAGCCACTAAGCCTGCAATTAAATAGGCATGGTGGGGGGGGGTTCCTTCATGGGAATATGGCTGCGCTGCGTGGCGTGGCGCTGACTACCCACTTCAATCTAGTGCCAAGATCAGGAACGAGTAGAGCTATACCTCCACTTCACGGGGTGCCTTCTGGGCATGTACTTTACGTATGTCGTGTAAGTCCAAATACATTAAATGAAATAACACTGACGCAAAAAACCAGGCACTTGAAAGAAGTATATTTTTTAAAAATTCAGCAACTGCCCATTTTCTCTGTATTCCTGCCACTCCGCCTGTACAAGACGCAACCCTCTGTTTAATTAGCACACTTTTTACGGCAAACGTGAGATCTATTTCATAAAAAAAGTTAGCCAATATACTGGGTAAACAGTTAGCTAAGTTGCTATGTCACGAATACAGATTATCGATACTCTTACTACAAAAACATCGGAACCAGTCCTGGGAAAGATCGATCAATTCCACACTAACAAAAATTATTTCCCGTAAATATCTTCCAGACTATCCTCCCGCCTACGTCTCTAGTTCCTCAAGTGTCCCTTTTATGACTTTCCAATAAAAAAACTCATGAAACACAGTTTTGTGTCCGGTCCCTCAGGCCGCATGTCACTTAAATATATAGGGAAATGTACTCCTAATTGTAAGCTAGGTAATAATGCGGGCGGAATGACAGCCATCCCTAGACTTGCGGGATGTCCTGGGCATAATTATCCATGTGGGATTCACTCCTGATATCTGCATAAACAAAAAAAAAAGCAAGTCTCATTTTATCTAAGTTAGTTTAAAAACATTAATGACACAAAGCTGCAGATTTATTACAAAATGCAGATAATTGTTATTGCCCTTGTATGACTCATGTGAAATTATTACAATACTCTAAAAAGCCATCTCAACCGTACATTTTCATTCTTGTTTTGTGTGTGCTCTATTTTTGTATATGAGTGCTTAAACATTCTTGCTTCTAGGGCTTAAGATGATGTACACGAAATATATCAAACCAAATAATGTCCACGTCCGAGGTCAGGAGTCGTAGCCCGCCCGTCACCCCCTAAGGACGGTGCAGCTTGTAGTCAGCTAATACAAGGCGATTTATCAGCAGTTAACATAGACAGTAAACTTGTGCCACTTTCATATTCATTATATTGTGCTCTTTCTTTAGTGTGGGCAGTGGCGCGGATCTGTGTTAGTCAAACAAACAAATAAAGAAAAGGAAAGTGTAATTGTGTGGTGATGTATAAAAATGATGTGGACGCAGAATTCGGTTTTATTCGAAATCAGTCTCTTGCAGGGAAGCTAATGAGTGACTTTCGAACATGAACAGGTCATTTTGGGTGCTCTGGGTAAGTAATCAGTTTTTAGTGATTACTTGTTATCTCCACTGATGGTATCAGCACAGAACACAGATTAACACAACATATTGCTACTTCGGGATTAAGTTTAGCGCAAAACCATAGCACATGAAATAAATTTTATAAAATATCTTATTTATAAACCAGGCCAATTCTAAAGAATTTTAGGATATATTAATTTATAAGAAAATTAAAGAGCCGCAGATGTACGAGACTCCCGATCAACATTGTGTAACTGCTACTAACTGGGGATAAAGAAAATGCAAGCCAGGTAAGCAAAAGCGAAACCGTCGATCACAACTGTAATTATATTATAAAGCTGAATGCCCAGCTACGTGCTAGAAATTTCGTTCGTTTGTCAGGCTTTGAATATTTAAGTTTAAAATCCTTAAAGTACTAAATCTGTGCTAGACGCGCTTTACAATCTGATTTAATAGTCACGTGACTTCCTAGATTCCCTTCAAGTATCTTCAGCCACAAAATTTAGAGTCAGAATAACTTGGCCAGTGTAATGATTTAAACACGTGTTGTAAGAACAAGGAATCCTGTCGCAGTTCTTGGCAAGCAAAAGACACATATCCTCATTCAGAGCGGCCAAGTCGGCACAGAGGCCAACCCACCACCCGATACAAAGGATACAGAGAGCCCTTTCCCTGTGGATAAAGCGGCTGGAAACTACAGCCTATCGCTCTCATCTGAGTAGGTTCGAATTGAAAAAAAATGAAGTGGTCCACCATTTCTTCGCGGTATGTATAGATAGTTCAGAGTCAACAGTTATATAGACAGACAGTTCACAATCAACAGTTATAGAGACAGACAGTTCAGAGTCAACAGTTACATAGACAGACATTTCACAGTCAAGAGTTTTATAGACAGACAGTACACAGTCAACAGTTTTATAGACAGATAGTTCAGAGTCAACAGTTATATAAAAAGACATTTCAGAGTCAACAGTTATATAGACAGACAGTACACAGTCAACAGTTACATAGACAGAGAGTTCAGAGTCAACAGTTATATAGAGAGACAGTTCACAGTCAACAGTAATACAGAAAGACAGTTCAGAGTCAACAGTCACATAGACAGTTCACAGTCAACAGTTATAAAGACAGACAGTTCACAGTCAACAGTAATAGAGACAGACAGTTCACACAGTCAACTGTTTTATAGACAGACAGTTAACAGTCAACAGTTATATAGACAGACAGTTCACAGTCAAAAATTATGTACACAGTTCATAGTCAACAGTTATGTAGACAGACAGTTTACAGTCAACAGTTAGGTAGACAGACAGTTCACAGACAACAGTCATATAGACAGTTCACAGCCAATATTTATATAGACAGACAATTCACAATCATTAGTTATGCAGACAGACAGTTTACAGTCAAGAGTTATATAGACAGAAAGTTCACAGTCAACAGTTATATAGACAGTAAGTTCACAGTCAAAAGTTATATAGACAGACAGTTCACAGTCAACAGTTATATAGACAGACAGTTCAGAGTCAACAGTTATATAGACAGACAGTTCAGAGTCAACAGTCATATAGACAGACAGTACACAGTCAAAGGTTATATAGACAGACAGTTCAGAGTCAAAAGTTATATAGAGAGAAATTTCACAGTCAAAAGTAATATAGAAAGACAGTTCAGAGTCAACAGTTAGGTAGACAGTTCACATTCAACAGTTATAAAGAGAGAGAGTTCACAGTCAACAATTATGTACACAGTTCATAGTCAACAATTATGTAGACAGACAGTTTACAGTCAACAGTTATGTAAAGAGACAGTCCACAGTCAACAGTCATATGGACATATCACAGCCAAAATTTATATAGACAGACAGTTCACAATCAACAGTTATGCAGACAGACAGTTCACAGTCAACAGTTATATTGACAGACATTTCACAGTCAACAGTTAGAGACAGACAGTTCGCGGTCAACATAATTATGTAAACAGACAGTTCAGAGTCAACAGTTGTGTAGACAGTTCACAGTCAACATTTATATAGACAGATATTTCACATTCAAAATTCATTTAGACGAGACACTTCCAAGTCAACAGTTATATAGACAGACATTTCACAATCAACAGTTATAGACAGGCAGTTCACAGTCAACAATTATATAGACGAGACGGTTCAGTGTCAACAGTTACACAGGGTGTCCCAGGAGGAAAGGACCTAACTTCCGGAGAGTGTTCCTTAGGTCAAACTATACCGATATAACCCAAAACACCTATATCCAAAGTTCAATGGTTACGGAGATATTGGCCAGAGAA
>Ga0123353_10010081_pt1 | contig 13135 bp, 13 predicted proteins | sample TergutLab28metaG_3_FD_92763 | JGI IMG/M metagenome (GOLD analysis project Ga0123353, IMG submission 92763) | Labiotermes labralis P3 segment gut microbial communities from Petit-Saut dam, French Guiana - Lab288 P3 | ecosystem: Host-associated > Arthropoda: Insects > Digestive system > Gut ...
AGGGCCTGTGGCTAATGCCACAGATGTACTGCAGCCTATAGGCTTATTGTACTCACCCTATCCCCCCCACCTGTTTCGACATTCCCACGTTCACCGCCAGGTACCTCCATGTCCATAATGACACGAGAGATCCTAGTAGTGAAAGATGGAAGTATGTGGGCGAGAATTAACCGGTAATTTTACCTGAGATTGCGACTTCCACATCAATTCAAGGATCTTTTACATGCCACAAATCTGCGACATGGGACCCACCGGCTTTACTTCCCTTCCGAAGGAAGGCGTGCTGAGGATTTTTTCGCCCTGAAAAGTCCTGACGGCTTCGGCCGGATTTGAACCTGCGAACTTGGGTACCTAAAGGCAGCACGCTACCGCTAGACCACCGAAGCCGCTAAATAAAAGTACTTCCTATGAAATACTGTGCAAACAACATGTATGGGCATGACCATATTGTTGAGTGGATCAGAACAATGTATGTCCTCTTACCTGTTGAAGGTAGAAACATTCAGGTTTTTGCAAGTTATACTTTTCACAGTAGCGACTTGGTGACAAGTCACATGGTCAATAACCGTGAATTGTTCTTGTCAGTGTGGTTGTGGGCATGAACTTCGAATGAGACTTCCATATTGAAGAAGGGCATGATGCCTTCCATGAGGATTGGATGTGGCTAGTTGCTGAGAAAGCTGTTGAATTAAGTTCTTACGTGTCTGTAGACAGTGCATTTGCCACGTGTGGTGTTTCTGGTGTTGGTGAGTTGTGTGATGATCATGCAGATGGCAGGAGCAGTGAAGGATAGGGAGATGAACATGAGCCTGAACCGCTGTCAAGATTTACTGAAGCTCATGCTGCTTACAGAATTGTTAAATCATTGTTTATGTTCACAGCATTGATAAATGTGATGAACAGAACATTTGAACCTGGAATTAGGGTTGTTTTGCCGTAAACAGAAGGTTTTAACTAAACAGTTTGCAGTTACAGTTTTGTGTGGAATAAAGTGGTTTGCAGACAAGTGTTAAAGCAGCTTCTTATTTGTTTACCATTTTTGTTTGCAAAAGGGAAAATACACATTTTTCATCACGCTTTTGTTCTCTAAAGTTTGTGACACATTTTATGCTTTCCAGCAACTTTATCCCATGTTTATTTTATTTTATTTTTTTCCCCTTTTCCTTCCGCAACAATGAATAAATTTTTCAGTGTAGTTCATTTATTGGAAACTTGTGAAGTTCTGTCTCCTCAGTTTTTCCACTCATCAGTTAAGAGCATTTAATTTTTCGTTGGTTATAAAATTGTTTACATAATGTTCATGAAGTATGTTTTTCACTGGTGTTCATCGCACATCTGTATTGACTTGAACCTTAGCACATCATGCACAATTTCAGGCTATTATTCTACATGGTCATTTGGAACGGAAGCATTTGGAAAGAACAAATTCAGATAAAGAGGGCAGCCTAAGGCTTGTGAATTCAACAGATGGTATAAGACCAACACATGGAAGGTAAGATGTAGGCCAGAAAGTTGCATAACCCATATGGCACTTACCTTACTCTCTAATAACACTGGTATCGGTAAAAAAACCTAATTGTGGTGCATAGTTACGGTAAACCCCATTAACTCATTTGTATGTTCTGTATGACTTTTATAATGTACTGATGATGATGCTTGATTTTGTCTTCATGTTTCTGTAATCGTAGTATAGTGTAGCTGATGGAGAGTGTTATTTTGTGTGTTGGGTGCTGTGATACTGTTGTAGAAGTTCTGGTTTTATTACTTGGTTATTTTGTGTTTGCATTTCCAAGAGGTTTCCTTCATCACCAGCTTGTGCACTGGATTTTTTTTTTTTTTGTTGTTGGTGAGGTGGGTGGTGTGTGTTGTGTCTTTGGCTTCTGCTTCTTGCTGTGGATAAAAACAGAGTCACACTAGAATACAGGTTCTTCATCAGTAAACTTTAAAATTCATTGTAAATTGTACCAGTATGGCAGTTGTAATTGATTGTCCCTAGAAATTTGGTTATGTTGTTCACTTAAAGGTGGGAAAATTCTACTCGAATATAAAAACTTAAAATAATACAGTACTGCTGTGGGATATGTTAAAATGTATGAAAGCTAGCTGTCTTAAAACTGATGACGGTAATATTAAAGTGAATACCTTTATTAAAATGGAAACTGTCAGTCTTGAATATGATAGAAAACATTCTTTTCATCATTAGGATTTTGCATGAAAGGGAATGGAAAAGACATAATAAGACATTATTTTGACCATTATTGCAGAAAGTTCACCCTAGAATAGGCCATGAAACCCCAGATTGGGAGTAGAGGTATAGCTCTACTCTTTCTTTAACCTCGGCGCTAAATGGGGGTGGGTCGGTCAACGCCACGCCCCGGCCACTTTACCCCCGGTAAAGACCTGGTGCCTATTGTGTAGGAGGCTGGGTGGGCCCCAGTGCCAGCCTGGATGGGTGCAGAAAATATCTCCCCGCACCGGGATTTGATCCCTGGACCGTCCAGCCCGTAACGTGTCGCTATACCAACTACACTCCCCTCGCCCACGTTATTGGAATAAGTTTCGCTGTAAAATTGAATGGAATGGACAGAATTATATTATTGTCTTTAAATAAATTTGTGGTCATTGTGTTGCTCTTAGGAGTTTTTGTTTTCATTAACCGTATGCTAATATTGCAGCATTCAAATACCGTGTTGATATAGCATAATTTTAATTTTGATACTTCTCTTAGTGCCTATGCGTTTTCCTACATGAATATGTGGAGACCTTTTGTTATAACAAAATTAATTTTGCAGTTTGTGTTGAGTCTCTTTATATGACCAGCTTAAGGATGCAAAATGTAATATAACTCATCTGCCAATTGCCATTTTGAGCTATTTTTCCAAGATTGGTAACTGACCTGTACCTCAAACTAAAGCATAAATTCAGTGATGCAATGTCTGTTATATACACATGCAATATAGATGTGTAAACTTGGAACTTGGTAGTGTAAGATGTTCTACTGGGCTCTTGCACCATGAAGGATACTAAGGAATGTGTGGAGGTGGAGGTGGCACGTTTGTCCGAAGTGTTGGAACAGATTTGTGATCCTGTAAGCTGTAGTAATCCAGAAGACCACCATTCGAATACATTTTATGTTGACAGTATTTATTGTCTGTTACTTTTATCATATTTACTGTAATGTAAATTAGGATTTTCTTACTGTGCTGTCTGAAAGCTTAAGGTATTGCTTATTAGTGGTTACTGTTAGGCCTTGCAGTTGGTGTAATGTAGACACTCGGGCTGTTTGATTTCCTGCTAGCTGCCACAGATTCAGAGCACATTATATGTCACTAGTTTGTCTGTTATCACTTGTATATATTTTGGCAGAAACGGCTTCCCAGAACCTTGTAGGTGCTTAAGCATTAGTTTAAATGTTCAGACATTTATGAACACATACAAAGTATATGTTCCAGTGCAGGTATGTAGTCATGTGGGTCTGCAGGCTGAGAAATTGTTGATTTGAAAGTTACAGTGTGTAATAAAACAAGTGTTACTGGTTTTAGTGTACTGTGGAGGTAGTATTTTAAAATGATTGAAAATGTACATTCATTTCCCATGTTATATAGATACAAACTTCATATGGATGGCATCAGACACTGGAGATCACGCTGGCTGGAAGTAGTTAGCCAGTGTCTGGTGCCATCTCCATGCTCAGACTGGCTGTGAATTTATAACCATGATTCACTCTTGGAAGGGCTGTTTGTGTCTTGGACAGTTCACCTGTAGGGCAGAAAGGGGCAGACTGGGATACAAAGCTGGTGGCTGAATTATTACATGTTTAAGGTTGTCTTATACTGGCATTCAGTTCAGTTTGTAGGGTCATAGGACCTACAGTGAGATGGGGGAAAATTACTCTTTTCTGTCTTGCAGAGAAAATAGGTTGAGGATATGTGATTTGAAATTTTCACTGTAATGTATGTCTGGATGTGGTTTTCTGGGTTGTGACACTCTAGGCTTGTAAGTGGGTGTGTGTGTAGGAAGAAAATTGCTATGGTGAGGATGTGGTCAAGTTGCATTGCTGGGGGATGTGTGTGGTGGTCACTTTGAATTGTAGCTTTGGGTGAGGGCAGAGGAGAGTGAAGATGATGAACCCTATGTGGGCCAGTGGGCACTGTGAACAGGAAACTACTATAAATAGCTATTTGACACTTTCGACCAGATTCTCATCTGTTGTGGTCATGAAAACATCTATTTTCTCATGGTTTGTTTATCATTCCAATTGGCTGCTCCTCTTTTGCGTTGTTCAGAGTCACTGTCATCTATTTCATATACAAATATAGGTTAGTCATGTCCTCACCCAACTCACTTTGACCCTGAAGATGGAAACATGAAGCTTTTCTTGAAATGTTGATGTCACATACAAAACTAAATGGTATCACAACCCAGAAGATTGCAGCCTGACTTGTGGCAGTTGTCTGAAGGAAAGTTTTGAGAATATATGGACCTAGAAAAGAGAAAATAGCAGGAAGATGGAGAAAATATGTAATAATGAGCAGTGGGGTGTGTATTGTAATGTTGTTGGCATGATCCCAGCAGGATGAGATTGATACCATTGGAGAGTGCATTTGAAAATTGAGGTGAATGCGGAATTTTGGCTATGAAATCTCATTATCAGGTGACAAGGAGTAGTTCTGAGATTAATATCAGTTTGGATCTTATCTAGGTGTGGTCCCCCGCTGGTGGACTTTTATCAGCATTATGACAAACCTTACGTTACTAATGATGCAGTGCTTACTTTTAGCTGACTGATTAAGTCCTACCTTTTCAAGGAAAACTGGAGAGTATTTAATGAGGTAGATGAAAACATTTTGCATCACCATCCCTGCCCTTGGTCAGTCCTTTGAACATATTGTGTTTGTCATCAGAGGACTGGATCATGTGCCCTGCCTGCAAACTTGTTTGAGCACATTACTCTCTTAAATACATATACTGTATTATGTTGTCATTGCCATTAATTTTTAAACAGGGTTCTTGTTTTCTAATTATGTACAGGAGAATGCTGCTGGTATTCAGATATAAAAACATAAATTATAAGAATACCTTGAATCATTCAGAATGATACACATTCAGTACTTAAAGGGATGCTATCTGTAGTGAATCAGCAGACCCTATTCATTTGTTTAGATTTAAGTAGGAATATTTATATTTGGCACAGACATTGGTTTAGAACTGGTACGTCTGCAGTTGTAATGATATTTTCTACTTCACCGTAGTAGTAATTTATCCTCTTCCCCCTAAAGAAACTGAATTCCTGCTGTGACAAAAGGCAGTGTACTGAGAAGTCTGTTCACTTTACATAGATGTTGGTACTAATTCAAGCTATGATAGCTCAGATTTTGACGTGGTTTGTGTTCGATTCTTGTTGGGGATATAACAGTTTTGTTATTTTCATTTTCCTGAGAACAGTTGTTTGGATACCATCCATTTGTCTAATTAGCTGAGATGGATGGTTACTCAGGGTGCAACGTAGACAGCTTGTGAACCCTATAATTCAGATACTATGGTTTAAGAATGTATGGGACTTTTCCTCTGTGCCCTTTATATCCCTTCTTACTTCTGTGCTTGGATGTTGGGGGACAATTAACCAGTTCTGTCAATAGCATGGATAACAAGCAGTTTAGTATCTGAACATTATTGTTGCCTTGAATGTGATGCTGTGGTCTGGTAGGCGACTGGTAACATTTTGGAGGAATTTGCTGCCTTCATCTCCAGGGCAGGAGATTTCTTTACTGTGAATCCCCAAATCTCAAACTGCAAGGGTATTCCTGTAATTATCAGTGGACCTAATCATCATAATGAACAATTTAACAGCCATCACTTCTCTTCTTCCCAGAAGTTTTAGTCTTCTGAATTAGGACATTTTTCTACAGTATGTTGAAGAATTTATGACCAAGACAGAAATTTTCTGTTGAATTTCGAGAAATATCAGAAGTCTGATTAAACCAAATTGTTCAAACTTGAACAGATTCAGACTTTCCATTTCTTATGACTTACAAGTATGATCCTAACTCTGAAGCTTTTATCTGCTGTTATTCATTGAAAATCTAGAACTCCTTTTAGCAAACCTCGTCTTGATTTTGACTCTTATTTTTTCATAACTCATGTGAAAGAAATATGACAAGAGTTGTTTCCATTATTAGTTGTATGTGCTCTTTTGAGATATTTTTTGTTTTGATAATTTGATTGTTAACAGCATTGTAACAATGTTGTTTGTCATTTGAAGTGTTTTCTATTTTTGTAAGTTAAAAGTAATAGTTAAAGGAGCACCTGCCACAACATAACAAGTGCAGACAAGTAAAAAGCATCTGGGTTTGTCATACAGGGGAGCCAGGATAGTTCGGTGGGTGTAGCAGCCAGGCTATATCGCTGATGGTTGAGGAATTGAGAGATTTTTTGTCTTCCTCAAGATATATTAGATTAGCTGTGGGCCGCACCCAACCTTCTTTCCAGTGGAAACTGGGGACTCTTTTTCCCAGGGGGTACAGCAGCTGGGTCTTGAGGTTGAGCACTCACTTCCATCTAGTGTTAGGTTACTAATGCGTGGAGCTGTTCATGTACTCCCACATACATGCCTTCATGGCATGCACTTTACTTGGCCTTCTTATTTATGAGACACAGCAGGTATTTGCTTTGTAACAGTTTTTGTACATTATTTCAGAATTAGAATTCTTCCTTTATTAAAAATATTTCGAGCTGAATAATTTTCATGAACTGTTTATGTTTATGAGCTAAATGGAACCTTTGAAAGTTTAGTTTCTATTCGATGGTGTGGAGGTCGGGTTTTTTTTAGAAAGTAATAATTAATAAATAGTCGTACAGGATATGTAAGGAGCATGAATAATGTAGGAACATTGTCAACTATTAGTAGTATTAGGTTCCCTTTACTGGTACTTTTTTTTACTCTTTGTTCTGTCAGTAGTAATAATAATAATAATACTGTGCATGTGGTATAAAATGGAGTCAGCATGGCTGCAATTAATTGCTGTGCTTTGTATTGGTGTGTGTCAGTACTGATGTTTCCATTTACAGCCCAAGGTTTCCTTCCAACAATGTTAACAAAGTTATCGCAAATGGACCTGGGTTGTCTCCATCAGCAGAACTTTCTATCAATGGGAATGGTTTGGTTCCAAACCAGGAGGATAAGAGGCCCCTGGAACACATACAAACGTATAGGTTCGTACTGCATGTTGTCACATATTCTTTGAACATCTTGAGCATAGCAGAGAGTTAAGCATAACAAGTTGGGGGGCTTGAAATGTGATGTTAGAAGGAGTGTAGCTAATGTTATTTATCAAGAAATTGTTGAAGACTGTTGGAATGAAGATGAAATGACGGTTCCAGACATAACTTATTTAAACAATACTCCGTATAATATATGAGTACATAACAGAACATTGCTCTAGATATTCACGAAATAAATTCTTGTGTCATCATTAAAGGCAGTTTACAAGGTACTTTTGTGTTGTGATCTCCATGCTTCTGGGATGTGGCATTGCACCATTGCCCGATGTTATGTGACATTGTAGTAGTCTCATCTCCAAGGATCAAAATGTCATTCTTCTTGGACACATTTTAATTCTGAAAGATGAAACCTTCATTTTTCGAAATGTTGGGCAACAATTACACAATGACATGATGTCACATTCCCAAAGAACAGAGACCTCCATCTTCTCCACTGTGAAAGCCCAAAGAACTTACATTTTATGTTGTCATGGATAATTCTTTTTCCGTGCTTCATTGATGATACTGTGCTGCATATCTGTATGTCATGATTACCATTTTTATGTGGCTGATATTCATGTTCACATTTTTTTGTGTAGTTACATGTATTTCCAAAGTAATGATTGGCCAGAAAAGTACATGTGAAACCATTTTTGTAAGTAAAATATTTATACATCTTTTATAAGTGCAAGTGTTGGTATTTATGTTAAAGATTTTGGTGTATTCATAAGTTTATCCCACTGTGTAATTGTGCCAGAAGCAGTAAGGCACTGCATAATTATTGCATTTTTCAGCTTCATGTTTTGTGATTGGTAGTTGCATAGTTCTGTGAAGTGTTCTGAGTGTAATACCTTCCCTGCTAGCATGCCATTATTACGACAGCTGAAAATTTAGAGATGTCTTGGACTTATGTTACTGTGTCAGATCTTACAGCATACCTGGCCTTCCATTAACTGTGTACACTGGAAGGTTCTTCTTCTTTGTTGATTCACAGTCAGAGGGAATAGAAATTGTCAAAGATCATGCATTGGCTGTGCTAGTTAACAACAGTGCCTTTTTATAAAGGATGTACAGGGGAAATTTTTTTTGCATAATTTTCTATTGAAAAGTGTCATTAAACACTAAAACATGTAACTAATAGAGCTTGGGTTATCAGTTATTGTGGGATGTGATGCTGTGTTATACACAGAAGAATTGATACCTTGTCCAAACCATTGTCAAAACTTAAAAATGCTCATAACAGGGTTTCACTTTAATTTTATTCTGTGCAACTTGTATGGCTTTCAGTAAAGTAGGTGTTATTAGAATTTCAACGCTGTTCATTCACTTTATAATCTTGACTAGTCAGATTCGCATTTTGGCACCTATTTCTGCGTGGGCATGGGTGCTGCTGTGCCATCAGTGGTTACCTATGTTTGGCACAGTTACGTTCTGCTGTACTCTGTTCATCATGGTTGTATCCCTGCCCATGTTTTGTACTTTTTTTACAGCTATATTTTGTTCAGACTTATTTCACTTATTCCGTATGGTTCTTGCTCCTAACTGCACTTCTGGATTGGGTTGCTTTCCTACAGATCTGTTTTGTGGTGGCATTCCAATTGGCTGTGAGTTGTGGTTTCCTCTTTGGGCTGCGGAATACATTATGCTTTCTGTTTTTCACAATAAAACAGGTCTATTGGAAAACCCAATTAAAGTTGTAGTCAACAGTGATTACAGGTTAAATAAGAGTGAACTCGATGTATGCAAGCAGTGTGAAACAGGGTAGCTGCAAATCCACAAACCATAGAGTAGCATGTAACTTTGCCAAAAACTTGTAAAATAAAAAGTGATGGTACTAGGGCACTGAGGTGACATGGATGCGGATGTGAAAACCTGTGTGTACCTAGTGAAAAGTTCTGAAGTGGATAAAGGCTGTGAGAATTCTATTAACACCTACTTTGCTGTAATATTGGATCAGAATTATTGTAGAAGCTTGTAAGTTATTTTGCTTTGGTCCTGAGTGACTCTGATGAGTGACACTTTGTCTTGCCACTTAAAGGCATTACCTGTGTTTGAAATGGTTCAGAATGTCACTGTAGGATGTCAGGAATTTCCAGAATAGTTTAATTGGTACTTCTTGGTACATTTTTTCATACAACTAGAGGTAAATGATTGGGTAAATTATTTTGAGTGTTAGAGTGAGAACTGAACATGTTAAATCTTCTTATACTCCATTATTCACTGTTGAAAGAATGGGCAAAAATGGCATTGAATTTTATATATTGTAGAAGTGTTATTGTTACAGGCTCTTTCTACCTGTGCAGTTATGCAACAGATTTCATTTGCAAAGGTATTTTGTTCTTATGAGTGGTACAGATGTACTGTACTATGCTTAGTGGTTCTGTTACCAGTGAAGTGTATGTACTGGTTACTCTGCAGAGAATACAAGGAAGCTTTAAGACAGCAGCGAGCTCATGATGGCGTGTACAGACCTCGGATGTCTGGAGATGGCTCTCAACAAACCACACCAGTTAGCAACGAACTGCTGAAGCAAGATGGAAGTCCCGGAAGTTCATATGCACACCAAACGCAAGCTTTAGTAAACCACACAAGCCATGTAAGTTGCACTTCTTCTCATTTCTACTTTAGTGCACTGTTACGCACATGAAGTTTGTAGTTAGTAATATACCAGTCTTAACATCTGTATATTTTGTTTTGTGCAGGATACTGTCCAAAACAACACTGAATCTCCCGTGCATCAGAACAGGGTAGAGATACAGACTAATTCAAAACAAATACATGAAGGTGGTGTCCATAAAAGGCCAGTTCAGAAAGTGATTCCATCAAGAAACTGTTCTGCTCTTAGTTCCCAAGTTTCATCTCCAGGGCAGATCTTGCCTTTGGTTAATGGAAACAGAGTGGATTATGGAGAAAAAAATGGTGCAATTACAATTGGACTCAATGAAGGAAGCTGTTATATCAAACCAAGCTCTCCCATTAAAACGCCTACAAGCTTAGCCCTTCCTCCGGGTTCTGCTGGCATTCCCAGCCCCAAACTAGTCACTGCTTCTGTGGGTTACGTTCATTCTCCAGTTCCTGTTTCTGCCAATGGCAGTCAACATCGACCCTCAAGCTTGGGCCAGACGTGTAATAGGTCACCAAAGATAGGAACAACCCGAGGGATTACATGGAACAGAGATGTTCCACCTGAAAAGCTGAGCTTTACCATGAGAAGAGAGTTTGATAAAGCCCGAGAAGAGGCAGAACTCATAGAACAGTTGAGAAGTGTAAGTTTCATCACCATCGTACACTATCATCATCATCATCATCATCCTCTTCCCCTCCTTTTTCTTAAGCTAATCTTTTTTGCCCCAGTTGTCGTTATCCTTGTCATCATAATCATCATCATCAGCAACAGCACAGCCAAATTGCACTCCTGTAGTGAGTTTCACTCATTCATCCTTAACGTATTTCCTTCTGTGGAAGATTCTATTAAACATATTTCATTGGCTAGTTAATTCGAAATTTTAAGAAGGTGCCTACTGTGATGTGAATCTAATATGTTGTAGAATTATATAATTCATACATTAAGATTTTCCATTGTAAAATTTACTGCGTATGTGGAGCCTGCATGTGGGTGGGTGTGCATGCGTATGCATATGCGTTTGTGCGTGTATACATGTGCGTGTGTGTATGTCATGTATCTTACCATGAACAGTCAAGGCTCCTCTCCAGTTGCAGCAGTTTTGCTTCTTTTCCAGAATTGTTAGATACTACCATGTATACTGACTAATAATCCATCTAACATTTCTGACTTTTCTTAACCTTTTGGCACCGGAATTATTTTTTTAATTTTAGCACACCCTGTATATAAAATGTGAATAATACAGGAATCAAATATGTTAGAATTATGAAACAATCTGCAGTTTGAAGAGAAAAAAACGGAGAGTATATACCATGTTTAAAATATTCAGTACATATATTTGTTGAATAAATATATAAAATGCAACTGTAGAGGTTAGCAGTGCAGTACGACCACTATAGTTGACATTAGGCGTCTAAAGGTTAATTAATTTACAGCAGTTGCATATGAGGAATTGATAGCATTGAACCTGTACAGTGTGTATGATAAAGACATAACTATTATTATGCACAACAATTTTGTTGGGTTGATACTAGTAATGTGTGGTTATTCAATATGCAATGTTTAATGCTTATACATATGTTAAATCTTAAAAATTTGGTTTTACATCAGAATGTATTTTTTCCAGCATATTGAGACACGACTGAAAATGTCATTACCTGATGACATGGCACCTGCACTGACAGATGGTGTAGTCTTATGTCACTTGGCAAACCATGTGCGACCACGATCTGTTGCCAGCATTCATGTTCCTTCTCCAGCAGTGGTAGGTTTATCCATTTATATGTATGTTTTTGGCTTACGCTCACAGACCTGATGAAGTTGGTGTAGGTGCTTCTAGACTGTGGATACTGCAAAAATGTTGGTTTCTTCTTTGCTTTGCTTTGGTATCTGCTTGCTAGGATACTTGAAGTTTGGGTCTCTGACATGTAACTTCATACTGTGGTCTTCTGTGTTACTGCACTACATACAGTAAACATCTGATTTCCCATTCCTGAATTTTCGTTTTTCACATTTTTGTGCACTTTTTGGTGGTCCTGGCTCAATACCCATAAGTCTAGTGTTTGCCAGTTATTACAGTTTCCCAGATTTTACACCATTTTAGGTGGCCTCCACAAAAACGTAAAATTGGTGTTTTACTGTATTCTGATAAGTACCAGTATTTCAGAGGAACATACCAATTACATCTTCAGGGTATTATAATTGTGGATGTAGTGTATTCCTCATGGGCAGGGCATGTGGCGGATATGGGGGAGGAGAGGGGGGCGTATAGGGTCTTGGTGGGGAAACCGGAGGGAAAGAGACCACTGGGGAGACTTAGGCGTAGATGGGTGTGTAATATTAGGATGGATCTTCAGGAGGTGGGATGTGGGTATGTGGACTGGATTGGGTTGGCCCAGGTGGTGGCGGACGCTTGTGAGTGCGGTAATGAACCTTCGGGTTCCATAAAATGCGGGGTATTTCTTGAGTAGCTGCAAACCAGTTAGCTTCTCAAGAAGGACTCTGCACCATGGGGTAAGTAAGTAAGTGTATTCCTCTGAAATATTGCTACCTACCAAGCTGTACAGAGTCATAATCCAGAAGACCAAATATGAATGTTCAGTGCTGTGAAATCTTTGTGTGTATGTGGTCTTTCCTCCCAACTGTGGCATGAACTATGAGCCTGTCATTGTCTTATTCTTATAAGTCATTAACCCGTTATGTGGTGTGCTCTTCAGCATCACTTCTGCCACTCTGTGGTCTGTTTGATGTTCATAAGCATTTAAATATATACAGAAGTTTTTAAATTACCTGATACAAGTTTGGAACAAGCACTGTTTGAAGGAACAACTGTCAGAGAACACATGTTCTTATTTGCATCTGTGTCTCCCTTCCATGAAAAGTAGTGTTAGTTGTCGTGTTTCTGTTCAATTTCTTGTTGTAAAAGAATGCTAGGAACTTCATTTTTCCTGTCTCTTTTTGTCATTCCAGCAATTTCAGGTGTAAGTAACAACTTGGTGTCATTATTACACCTAATACCCCATATACTTGCAAATGGATCTGTATGTTGGCACTATTCTTTACATAATCACAGTTGAAAATGACAGGTGGCAGTAAAGCAGACTATTACCTTTTTGGTTCGTGTTATGACAGTTTGACCGCCTCTGTGGTCTAGTGGTCAGAGTTTCTGGCTACAGATACAGAGGTCCCGGGTTCGATCCCCGGCGCTACCAGATTTTCTGAGTAGTAGTGGGTCTGGAACGGGGTCCACTC
>Ga0123353_10010083_pt1 | contig 13134 bp, 9 predicted proteins | sample TergutLab28metaG_3_FD_92763 | JGI IMG/M metagenome (GOLD analysis project Ga0123353, IMG submission 92763) | Labiotermes labralis P3 segment gut microbial communities from Petit-Saut dam, French Guiana - Lab288 P3 | ecosystem: Host-associated > Arthropoda: Insects > Digestive system > Gut ...
CACATGTATAGCTACAGCTCACACTTATAGCTACAGCTCACACGTATAGCTACAGCTCACATATATAGCTACAGCTCATATGTATAACTACAGCTCACATGCATAGCTACAGCTCATATGTATAGCTACAGCTCACATGTATAGCTATAGCTCACATGTATAGCTACAGCTCACATGTATATCTACAGCTCACACTTATAGCTACAGCTCACATGTATAGCTACAACTCATATGCATAGCTACAGCAATATTTCCTACAGATACAACTTCTAATGATCCTTACTTACTTGCTTACTTACTTATACCACGGAGCAGAGTATTCTTGAGAAGCTAACTGGTTCTCAGATAGTCAAGAAATTCCCCTCATTTTATGGAACTTGGATGTTCATTATCGCATTCACAAGTGCCCGCCACTTGTCCCTTTCCCGAGCCAGATCGATCCAGTCCATGCCCCAACATCCCACTTCTTGAAGATCCATTTTAATATTATCCTTCCATCTTCGCCTGGGTCCCTTCGAATGATCCAGTGGCATAAGTTATAAACAGTCAGGGACTCTTTTAATGCTGTTTCTAATACGCAAATTAATTCAAATTTCCGGCAGCCTTTGGGAAGCAACCTTGTGCCCTTATTCCTAATTACCACTTTGAAAACCCTGTATCTCGTGAATGTGGCTCTACTAGATGGTTTGTCTTTATGTATGATTTTTTAAGCCTGCGTGTATACATCCAAGTAATTAGTGGTGTACAATGGCAAAATCCGGTTCGAAATTTCAAACAAGAGAGTGTACAAATCCACAATCTTCCAAAGGCTAGTTGCGGTGTCACTGTCGCTGCCTGTGCGTACCCAGAGACGTTCCTAGACAACGAATAGCGAAGTCAAGTTACGCGTTACAGTTCTGCCTGATTCTTTGTTCTGTTTCAGGAAGCAAAGAAATAAATAGCTTTACAAAAGTAGTGACTGCAAAACACAAATATATTTAGTTAATCTCTTGTCTCCTGAAAATCTTTGAACCTCTGATATTACTTCCATTCACTATCGTTACAAAGAATCATACACCGAAAATATTGCATCTAGGTTAATTGAAAATATTTCTGTAACTATTTTTAATGCAGATTGCTCTATAAGACACTTACGTTACAATTTGTTTCGAAACTCCTCAAGGACATAAAAGGTTTCTGTAGTCGAAATGACAGTCCTGAGTTCGAGATTAAGCATTTTGTGAAAACCGCTGTCCCATGGCACGACATGTCTTGTGAGAAATATGTTGCAACTTTTCTATCTTAATCACTGTTAAGTCACATAAAATGTGAAATGTGGAGATAAATATTCGGTTGAGCTTGAGGAGTTGGACTGGAAATGGTCTATTTTAAATTATTAATGACCATGCAATGATGATTCATGACGAGAAATGCGACCACGAAATGCAATTATAGATATGTAGGTTTGCTGTATTCAAAACATCCTAGCTTCCTACATGTTTTGTCTTGACCATTTAATTTACTAACATCAAAATGTTAAACGTTAAATAAAAGCTTAAAATTTGTGTTAAAATAAATTGATAATATTATGTGGGCTGATTTGCGTGTTGATATGCTGTGAGTACGGTGACAGCACCTCCACTTCCATGGTGTCGCCATACACACTCAAGCTCAGCACATACTCTTTTATCAATATTTCATATTTTAATATAGATGTTAAATTTTTATTTAACATTTAATGTTTATGTTTATAAATTAAATTTTTTACCGTTGTATGTAAAATATCCTTCAATGAACATCTCCCTGAAGATGGCCACAATAGGTGGCCGAAACATACACAGGCCACTACGTTTATAATACAGTACATTCACATTTCTGTGTATCCACTTGTTGTTCGTATTTCCCATGTTAAAATAGTCTGTTTGAAAAGTCGTTGAAACTTGACCGGTTTGGGAAAGAAATCTACCAAAAAATGTAATAAGGATAAAAAAAATGGCGACATCTAAAAGATAAATTGAGGGCATCATTTGTTCCCTGTAATGTCGACGGTTTGAAATTTTTCCAGCGCAATTGTGTGTGTTCACAAAGACACACTAATTAAAGTTATGCAGAGAAATGTATGACTTTGAACTGAATCTGGTACAAGAAATAAAAAAATTTTGTTCATACCTTTTACTCATACAAGTATTTCTACTGCTGTAATTATTATTAAGTTGCAGTGGTTGGTTCTATATAACATGCCTGTTCCTGCAGTAATTGTCTAATTACCAGATACCTCATTTTTCTCAGCCAGGACCGTCACTTGAGCTATGAGGAAGGCATCATTGCTGTCCTCAACGAAACAGCTAAACATTTATGTGCAGGTTCGTGAAACGTGTTCTGCCATTAATTGCGTTCCTGCTTTTGCGTGGAATTTATGCACGAAATATTTTTCTTGCTCTTGAAATGCTTCACGCGTAACTGCATCAAGAACGCTCTCCTCGTAAATGAGATATTCATTGACATGCAATGTTAACAGTTTTAAAAATCAGTAATGAATTTTGCTCTCCTGCACGAACTGCTTTGAGCCAACCGTTTCATGCTAGCCCGAAGGACAAAACCTAAGACCTGCACTTATTTTATGCACAGAATAACACTGAATATTTGTGACTTACGTTTTCTAAATTATGTTACTCAAGTAGATATACTAAACAAGTAAGCTCATCGTAATCATTCAGTGGCAGCCCTCTTCGCGATGGTAAAATGTTATAACTTAAGTTTCCCAGATTTCGTAACAAAGCCACAGGATGGTAGTAGTTTGTCAGCCTTACCCACCGGCCGCCTTTATCCCCAAGAAATACTCCTGGTACTCATTTCTGTTAGAGACTGAGTCGACCCCAGGGCCATGGTGCGATCGGAGGGATTTTATGTCTATGAAAAGTCCACTGACACCAGCTGGGATCGAACCGGCACCCTACCGATTTGTAGCACAGCACCTTAATCACTGTGCCACCGCGGTCCCCATTTTATATTATATATACTTATATTACATTTTAACTTATTCCATGGATCATTTATCCTTGAGAAGCTACAATTTTATAATATTGCAGGGAATTCTCGTCTTTTATAGAACAGGAAGTTTCATCACCGTCTTTGGACTCCATTCTGTACCAAATGAATTCAGCACATATTCTTTTGCTCTATTTACTTCAGATCGATTTTATTTTTATTCTTTTGTCTATACTTAGGTTTTCAAAGTGGTTCGTTTTTTATAAGATTATGTAAACCATATAAATTTTCTGCTAGATTCTTCAAAAATGTCCCAACCACCTTGTCCCAGGTAAGATAATTTTACAGATATAATTTACAAGTAAGTTATTTTTTGTTTTTTACACATCATTGGGTTCCAAATGTTTGTTGAAGATGAAACTCTGTTGTTGCAAAACTAAATACAATGTACAGAGCCATAAAGTTCTGTATTTGTATTAATTTAAATATACTGGCGCAGACAAGGACGATTTAGCCGGACTGCAAACACCACCCTCCACCGCGCGAAATTTAAAAACGCGTATGTTGTAGACACGATGATACTTATGATTTTACGTGTTTCAAATCAACCACCGGGATCAGCTGATGACTAGTGTATTGGAATATAAAAGATATAATAAAAATTTACATATACGCAGATTTTTATTTTTGAGTTTTTAATTTTCTCTGTAACATAACCAAATGTCGGATCGGAGATTTTGACAAGAATTTCGTAACAAATTTTCGAAAATCAAACATGAATGTTATATATTTTCTGAATAGGTCACATCCCCTCTCCACAAAGAAAGTTCTGGGTGCGCCTGTGTTTTAATAAACAACATGTCATAGATTTTAATGAGGCCAAGAGTTTACGCGTTACAGTTGGTATTGAAAATAGGAGAGGCAAATTTCAGTTAGCGCTGAACAGACATTGCCTTCCTATAAAAAGATTTGTACCTTAATTGAAATTAAAATAACATTTTGTTTACCGACACCACATTTCTGTTCAAAGCTATCTTTTAATTGAAATATCTGAACATTGGAATTAATATTTCAGTTCCTGGATAAAAATCTGTTTCAGACGTAAATTCGAAAGTTTCAAGAGACATGTCACAAAATGTAACTCCAACTGCAACTAAATAATACATAAGTAAAAATAAACAAATAAATAATAAATAAGCCTGATTAATCCCACGAGGATAACAGCGTTCTGTTAGAAATAGGAAGAGCTCGAATGTTGTACCACTTGGAGAGCTATTCCTACATACGTCACATGTATACAAATGCTGTGTTAGCTAATTCATTTGCTCGGGATTTTTGGTGTTGGTGACCATTGTCCTGCTGCTACCGTCTAGAACTTTTAAGCCCATCGGGTCTTCGGCCGCCCACCTCTCCTTTTGCCTGTTCTGACGTCGCACATTGTTGCAGTTTGTGCCCATTTGCACTGGTCCATTCTTGCCACATGTCCTCCCTATTTCCTTGAGACCCTGAGACACTGCCACAATATCCTTCATCTTGCTGCTCTGCCTTACTTCGGCACTGGTCACTGACGCTCCACACAGATTGCTGCATTCTCCGTTCCATCTTCTACTCACAGGACTGGAGCATATTCTGTTCCTTCTCCTAAGTGAGTAAGCGTGGACTTTTCAGAGCCCTGTGCTAGGACCGGGAATGCGCAAGATTTCGGGACGTATTTCTTAACCTCTTTTTTTTTTTTTGGTCTTTCAGCATAAACCCCACACTCTTGAAATATAGTAAGCAATTTCAATACTCATTTTGATTTATTTTCCTGAGTTGTCCCGGAATGATATCAATTGTCCTAGGTATGTGAATCCTGCAATATATTCAAGGGCTTCTCCTTTTAGTTTGATTTCTGTTTCAGCTTTGTTTGCACTAACACGTCGTCAGTATATAATTAGAGCTCTTACATATACCGGGAGGTTATTCTGTTACGGTAAACTGAACCAACAACTGGTTTTAATTGGTAGGATGGTCGATGAAACCAGGTAAGCAGGAGCAGAACCCTCTTTATTTTTAAGGTAAGATACTATCGCAATTTTCGTTCTGAAGATACTATAGAAGACCGTAAGAACGTAATTCAAGATAGTCATTTTTCGGCTGGAATTTGAACTTGGTACTCACATGGTGTCAGTAAACCTCACCGTTGTTCCACTTTTATGGTTTTAGACTTTTTGTGTTGCACTTCGTTTACCAAAATGATTTCAGAAAATTTTCGACAGCCAGTGAAAGTAAGGACAATTACTAACATATTATATGAAGCAGAGTCATGCTCGAGCAGTTAATATTACCTCAGCAATTCAAGAAATTTCCCCGATTTTATTAAACCGACAAGTTGTAAGGATCAACTAAAACAAGTACTTTTGGTAATCTGAAGTTCCATACAAAATAACAAAAATAACACCGCCTTCTAAAATGTGATGCCGTGTAATTTGGTAGCGATAAAGTTATGTGCAGTCCAACATAATTCCTGTGTTCTTTCGGCTTTCACGCAGACATTTTTAGAAATACACTCGTTCTTTTGAACATTGCCCAAATATAAGTACGTATACGAACCTCAAATTAAAATACATTCTTTATGGACGCCGCCCTGCACAAGAAAGTGTATTGTAATATTTCTCAAGACATGAGGTACAGAAATTAACTCACACATGCGATTCATATGAAACAGTGTGGAGTTTCATTGCTTTTGTGAGCTCAAAGAATGCAAAGTTTTTGTTGCCATAAACAATAGACGGACGGGCTTACCTTGAGGCTGGCTGGCTGGTCGAGATCACATGATCACTACAATGGACATGCCAACAAAAGCAAAGACTCAGGCACCCTCATAATAACAAAAACGAAAACCCCTTCAGTATAAAAAGTTAGACAAGTAAAATAGTTGAACAAGAATCTGAAGGAGGGAGAAGGTGAAAAAAGAAAAGAAAAGAAACATAGTAGTGGTGTGTTAACAGAAAAGAACAATTAACATATTTGTGTTAATGTCATTAGTCATTCTTCGCATTGCTTAACATAAACCTTCCAATAAAGGCTTCAGGAGAAATATAAAAGACAATCAAATGGAAAGCTTGTCATATAGACTGCATATTTGTGAATGGATACTGCCAAGACAAAGAGTTGCTTGCCTTTAAAGTAAAGGGAAGGCAGAAACGGGCATAAAGAATTGGATATATATTCCTTGTATACTCCAAGACTTTCATCACGACAAAATGGGAGATTTGTTCCGACTGCTCGAGAATTTGCATTCAGTCTTTCTCAAAACAATCGTTCCATTCAGTCCAGCACTAGAATTTTTAATTACACTGCAACAGCTTCAGTGGCATTTCTTTAGATTTTCATTGCCAGTGTGCATAAAAACAACGTGATACGTAGCAAATGAACCCAAGCGAAATCTCTCCTATTTTGTACTGAGTAGTATCTCTTCGAACCTCTTCCGGGACCCCGGCTACCCTAATCGAAATGTTTTGCTGTTTAGCACATTCTAAGTCATCGTTTAAATACTACTGCCCAATATCCGAAGCTACATGTGTTTACATCGTCCTACAGCTAGCCATAATAAACACAAGACGTGTGTTCGAGTCCCACGCGGGACACAGATGTAACGTGTGTCTAAGTGACTTCTGCGTTGGGGAAGGCCTTGCTAATAGCACAACTCTCATTCATGAAGTCCTGCCCAAAGTGTGTAAGGCTTAATCAAGGTTAATAATCCCGGTAAAGAGCAGGTCCGTGGCTGGGTTGAACAAAATTCCTAAAGAACACGTTTAAATAAAAAATTCATAACTTATTCGAACCGCGTGTTATAAAAATTATTCCCACTTACAGCACATTTCCTGTAACTATTATCCATGAGATGTAAGAAATACACACGAAATTTTAATAGTAAAATTTGAATGAATGGGATCGAGTAAAAGTTCATTCTTCATGGATTCGCAGCCATGAAGATTGCTGCGTGACAGCCAATGTTTGGATTAAGGGGAATGTTTTGCGGAAAGTGCCATCAGTGTTAGAGCTTGGTTTAAGTAAAATACTGGGTTAGTTAATCATTTGAGACGCATAGATAATTATATGTAATCCTGCTGTAATATTAGGAAGTTCTGATACGTGTGTGTATCCCAGTGCCCTTATCCCAGTGCCCTTATCCCAGTGCCCTTATCCCAGTGCCCTTATCCCAGTGCCCTATCTCAATTTCGCGCCCTCAACGCATAAGTTTGGTTAGTTATTTACACTCTAACTACTCTCTCTTAAAGTGGACGGTAGGCACCCAAACGTTACATTACATGTCAAGAAGCATGACAATATTTTGTTAACTACATGACACTAATTTATGTCATCGCCAGTACCTTACACAATAGCATGATTTAGCAGCTATTTCTCGTATATTGCTACATACGTAACAAAGCTCAAAACTATACAACAAAGCAATAAACTGAACTTCATCAGCTCAGATCAGTTTTGTAGCTTTATGTGAATAATGAACTTCAAAATTTAATGCAGCAAAAATTAGCGTAATATAAACTGATATAAAGAGGTAAAGGTAAAGGTAAAGTGATCTCGTTACAGGGTCGGTGTGGCCCAGAGGGTGGGTAGAGGTGTAGCTCTACTCTTCCATGACCGCGGCACTAGAAGGGGGTGAGTAATATAAACTGATATGAAAAGTATTTGCCATGAAATATTATGTTCTAAGTACTATACATTACTCGCCTTTATTTATCTGCTCCATAATTAATTAATTAAACAGGCCTCCTAAAACTAATTAACACAATCACTATCACAATTTGTGTACAAAGTAATTACCGCAACCCCGCTACTAACATCGCTCCGTGTGTTTGTATGTACCGAGAACAAATCTACCCAATTTTTCATAACCCTTCAGTTTCTTTACACTGGAAACGTCCATTTTCCTTCGTGTAGAATTTTATGCATTTCACAAAAGTCGAAAACACGAATTTCGCCGCCCCTCTCTTCATTTGACTCAATGCGCTGTTAACTAACTGAAAAATTCCCCTTATTCTGACATTAAGTTCTATATAAGAACCTACCTGAAGTTAGAGCTTAAAGATACCCCACGTGATATATCAACACACTTACAGCTAAAAAATCTTATGTATCCAAAATAATTAGTCTTCCATTGCAGCGAATATAATTAAGTGCCTCAACTATAGCCAGGACACAATCTGTACAGAATAACCAACCAAAGCACCCATTTTTCTTCCTCCATTACTTTCAATAAGCAGCGGCCACGTCTGGTAAACTACCACGGTGCGCAGTGTAGCCATCTTGACGCTATGGACTGAATATTGCAGCGAGTTTAACGAAGAAAACTGAGAGTGGCGTATCCAGAAATACGCATAGTTTAAGAAGGACCGCTCTTACTTCGTTTTAAAGTATTCAGTAAAGTCATTATACGAGTATATCTGTATAGTCTTCTTTCATTTGACTAATTTTATCCAGTGTTGACACCATAGCGAATTCATGGCCGTAAATTCTAATGTTAGTCTTTCTAAAATAAACTGTTATGAACATTATACTGACTTAAATATCAGTGCTGACGTAACATTCACAGACATTCTCTCCATCCCCCCCACCACACACACACACACACACACACATATATATATATATATATGTATATATATATAGGCCTATAAATAAACTGACAAATGCAAAGAAAGTATAGGAAATGTCCTACGAAGGGTATATTTTCAGATTTATTTTTCAATATAAAGGATTTTTATAAACTTCGTGTAACTTAGTAGTATAAATATTTGTGCTAGTTTTGTATTAGTAATACCGTAAACTTAATATATCTGACCATTAATAGTAAAGGGACCGAAATAAATAGAGAAGAGTACATTTTAAATGTAAAAATTATATTTTTAACACTAAGAGTAATAAAAATAGGCCCTTGATAAATCTAGACTCAAGCTAAGGCAATTATTTGTGTTTCTCACCGCGGGAGCCTCGGCTTTGTTGCGGTGTACTAGATGTAGGATTTATGATGGAAAAAGTGACACGGTTTCCGCTTTGTCTTTGTCAATCATACTTTATTCCCCAGCTCCGTCGCATATATATATATACACGAAGAGTTTTTTGCAATACGCCATTTTGAGGCGTTTTTGAGACATTTTCTCGCCCACTTCTGTAACTAAAGAGATAAAATAGCATTTTCCGGTACATTATTAACACGTTTGTTCCCGTAACTGAGAGAAGGTACGTTTTCAGTGATTTAGAAGGTGAATTTTTAAAAATAAACTAATTTTCTTTTCTTCTTGAAATTTTTAAATAATATTTCCTCCTTGTCACTGCATTTAAAATTGATCCTCAAACTACAGGCTAGAGTGCGCATTTAATAAAGTTGTGTAAATGAAGTGTGAACATAAGAAAGACGAAACGCCCTGTGCAGGGACTTTTCCTTACAAAGAAACTTCAGGATTTTTAATCCTTTCCAAACATAGGCACAGTAATTAAATCGAGGAAGTTGCTTTGGAGCTGCACTGCTATTTTATATGAACACTGATAGGTCATATCCAGTTATTTAATTGCCTTACACCAGCACTAAAGTTACACACATTCCAGTCCTGTGATATGGATTTGTGGTGTACCTCACCTGGCTTCATTTTAATTTAATTTTATTTTACTGCATTTCAACACGTTTGAAATGGACATACTTCCATTACATCACCAATGTGAGGTCAAAATTACCGTTTGTATGTTCTCATATTTCGTTGTAATTCAGTTCTTTGCGGCTTATTTTTAGAAGGCGGTCAATTGGAGTCGAACGATAGGGCGACTGACAAATTATGAATTGGAAAGGATTTTGAAGGAAGGCTTCGCAGCCTAACTGTGATACAGTTCGGCCTTGAAGACAATGAGGAAAAATATCAGTCAGACTAGCCACTTTCACACAAGAGATTCGAAATAAAAACCACGGAAATAACTTCTATAAGTTCACCACCGTGCTTTCCTGTTTGGTCTCTTATGAAATTAGGTTTGTTCCACTTGGCAATAGTAAAATTATTTCCTTTTTTACACGTTGAATAACTTTAGGATTAGTAGTCGGAATTTCTTCTATTTAAATTCATTCACTTGTTTTCGTAAGACCATAATTTGCAGGGTTGATGAAAGGATTTACTTATAAAGGACGAATTGGAGATCATATGAGCAATCTGTTCATAACCGGTATTTATTGGTATCTCCAGAAACAAGAGTGAAAGCTTAAAAATCGCGATATTAATTTCATCTCAAAGCATTTAGCACAAGTAAATATAGACACAGTTAATATTCCTTTTCAGATTAGACCAACTTAAAACCATTCCAGCAAACAAAAACTATTAATCAGTAGTTCCCACTCCTTGGTCTTTGAAATGCGCTAGGGCTCCTGAATGATTGCAAGCGGGAAGAGAGTTTCTTCCAAGGGTTCCGAAAACTCATATAAGTTCGAAGCAAGTCTTGATTCTCCAGAAGCGCTTGCTGCCTTCTGTCATTCTCTCGTACTTTTATTGCAATGTAGAAAGCGTGAATTCATTTACAGCATTTGCTGGCTACATAATCGACTTTCATTGTGCATGTTATGAGTTTAGCCAGCCCCCACGTAGGAGGGTGTGTGCAAAGTTTTGCAGCAAGTTCCCAATAATCGATAAGGTTAGGAACAACTGAAACTGAAAGAATTTCACGATAATTTGAGATATAATATGATCTCTCTGACCATTTCCTTCACCCTCACCATTTGTAATCACTTTCAGATCCATTAGCAACAACGTAACCTCTGAAATAAAAAAAAAATTATTACAAAAACACAAGCAACAAACATGTCGAAAGTTCACAACCTACGCTTACCTGTCTTGAACAAATTTTACGCATTCTAATGACAGGTATTCCGACATAATTTCTGTGAAAGTTTAAATTCTTCCGAAATTTTCTGTGTTCAAACCGAACAAATGTTTCTAACTCTCAACCTCAAACCAAACGCTTAATTTAATGGCGCTCTGGGAACAAAACCTCAACCATTTGAATTCCCGGGTCCCTGTTTTATTATGTTACAATCGCTAAACATATTGCAACGTTAGTAACAAGCTAAAGGTAAAGGTAAAGCAGTCCCGTTACAGGCCTGCAGTGGCCCAGAGGGTTCCAGGAAGTTAAGGTTCCCAGATTACATGACAACGACACAGAATGGTGGTAAGGTTGTCATCCTTACACACCGGCCGCCTTTGTCCCCAGGAAATGTTCCTGGTACTCATTTCTGTTAGAGGCTGAGTCGACCCCAGGGCCATAGTGCGATCGGAAGGATTATGTCAATGAAAAATTCCAATGACACCATCTGGAATCGAATCAGCGCCCTTCCGATTTGTAGCATAGCAATTGCAACGTTAGTAGCATGTCTCATTAAACAACAGATCCTTCTAAGGCTACGTGCGACAGAAATTGTTTTGAGGAATGAATGTAAGCACCAGTAGAAATTTAAATAATCTCATCTTTGGGAGCTTTGCAGTTCTCACAGCCATGTTGATGTAGCTTTCCATCTCATGAGATATGACGAAACGCAGAATCATTTACATTTACCAGTGATTCGGAGGAGCTTACAGCCACTATTTTCACGGTAATCGATGAGGTCCTAGTCATATTCTTGGACGACCATGAAGATACAGTTAATGCCCTCGTTACTAACATCTGTACCTATGTATCATTCTACACGGCATCATAACCTAGAAGGCAAAAACTTCCAACCTCCTCTTCCCAGCTAACCTTTCTAATCTGTACTAACTGCGTGAGTGAAAAGAAGCAAACTGGCTGCGGATCCACCGCCCACGTCCATCTACCTCCCATTAATTAGTGATGGGCCCCCTGCGGTGCGGTGTGGAACTCCGCCCCAGCACGGGTCACGACGCCACCGGTGCAACATGGACAGACATACAGCGAGAGAATCAACAACAGCAATTTCCCATGACGTCAGGTCAGGCTGATACTGGACTCAAACTGCAGACCACCTGTAAGCCAAGACTTAACTTTACAAATGTCTATCGGTGTATTACAGACCCATCTATAACGTCTATTTTCATGAAGCAATATGAATTTTCTCCGCCTCGGCTACAGTAAAAAGCACTCGTGGTTTGTCAGTGTGATAGATATTAATGCATATCCATATTTAATATCGCTTGTTAGGTTCACTATACGTTTTCGTGTTCTTGTAACTTGCCTATGTAGTAACGGCATTGTACATAAATTGACTTTCATGAAAACTCTTTTTTCACGTTCTTCAATAAATTTCAGCCCTACGATATTTCTGAAAAGTACTGGACCTCCAGGGTTCCTCGATTACTTTTAAGTAAAAATAAATTTTATTGCCAGTTTATTTTACACTGACTATACAGTACCAATAAATATTTCACAGTCGGAAGCTAACGTCATGACGCCCGTGTACTGAATCTGTTGTAGAATAACGAGACTCAGAAAATAAACTAAAAATAAACGAGGTATTTTCCGAAATTACATTTTGTCAGTTACACATTAAATTTCTTTAACAGAAGTCTAAGAGGCCAGATTAAAATTGTTGAAGCTGGTTCTTAATTTGCGTCATGGAAAATTATTTATGGAATTTCGTCGCTCTGAATCGCAGCAAGAAGAAACAAATATATTTAATTTTAAAGAACGGTGACGTACTTAAATGGAGTTTATGTTGAAGTTCATTTTAGCGGATAAATATTTGTTAATATCGACAGGTCCATCAAATAGTTAAGTTTCAGCGAGCAGCAGCAAATCAAGCGCATTCAATAGCATCAGCAGTAAATTAGTTTAAAACAAGAAGTACATTCGAAAATACAGTTTCACAAAAATTAAGGAAAATTAATTCACATCACGTCTTTCCTTGAAACGCTGGGAGTTAGGAAAAAAATTTAAAAAATCCACGTTTAATGGAAAGTGATATTTTATCATCGTATTCACAAAACCAAACGTAATATCTTCCGCCATTCATATCACATAAAACTAAACTAAACTAAACTCCGTGGCCTTAGTCCGTACGCGAACTATACCGACAGAGCGGCCGCCGCCGGTCGGCGAAGTTAGCGCCAACTTTTGCGGATAGAGGGGTGTCACGTGGTCAGCGCAACGGGTCCCCACAGCCGTTAATCTCTG
>Ga0123353_10010086_pt1 | contig 13133 bp, 14 predicted proteins | sample TergutLab28metaG_3_FD_92763 | JGI IMG/M metagenome (GOLD analysis project Ga0123353, IMG submission 92763) | Labiotermes labralis P3 segment gut microbial communities from Petit-Saut dam, French Guiana - Lab288 P3 | ecosystem: Host-associated > Arthropoda: Insects > Digestive system > Gut ...
CTTTCCGGCAGTTCTTTCATCAATCGCGCTATACTCACCATGTTGGCGCCCCCTTGCTCTTTCTTTGCCAACATTATAACATATCTTGATCGTATTGTCAAACTTATGTTAGTGCATATGCCCATGGGGGGCCGGTGCGAAGCGCCGAGGGGGTGGTGCGGAGCACTCGCGCAGCGACGCGTTACTACCCATGCACCCCCATCAATTTCAGCGCCTCGCTGGCCGCAGCCTGCTCGGCCAGTTTCTTGCTGCGCCCGCGCCCCATGCCCAATACGTTGGAGTGCAGTCGCACCTCCACCACAAATACCTTGTCGTGGTCCGGTCCGGTCTCGTCCACCAGAATGTACTCCACCGATTCCACCGGGTTCTGCTGTACTATTTGCTGCAGCGCGGTCTTGCAGTCCTCCACGAGGGGCCGGGCCGCGTCCTCCCGCAGAAAGCGCCCCACGAAGGCCCGGCAGGGCTCCATCCCGCCGTCGAGGTACATCGCCGCCAGCAGGGCCTCGAAGGCGTCCGCCACCATAGAGGGCCGGTTCGCGCCGCCCATGGCGCTCTCCCCCCGCCCCAGCAGCAGAGCCTCGCCGAGATGGATCGCCTGCGCGTAGGCGAACAGGGCGGGCTCGCACACCGCCGCCGCGCGCATCTTGGTGAGCGTGCCCTCGGGTTTTCCCGGATAATTGGAATAGAAGTACTCCGCCGCGAGGAAGCCCAGCACGGAATCCCCCAGGAACTCCAGGCGTTCATTGCTGCCGTGGGGGGATTTGCGCTCGTTGGCGTAGGAGGAGTGGGTCAAGGCGCGCTCGAGGAGGGTTTGGTCTTGGAACTGGTAGCCGACGGCGGCTTGGAGGTCGGTGATGGTCATGGTGGTTTATGCACTCCCTCACCCGCCCGAGGCGGGAGCTCCCCCAAGGGGGAGCCAGGGGATTCTCCTTCATATTGATATGTTTTTCGGTGACAAGCCACTAGGCTCCCCCTTGGGGGAGTTGTCCGCCCCGGGCGGACTGGGGAAGCGCCAGGAAGCAACGCATCTAGACCATCCCAGCCATCGCCTCCGCCGCTCGCTTCCCCAGCGCCTCGTAGCGCTGCCTCTTGTCCCGGATGCGCTCCTCTAGCCCCGGCAGAATCCCGAAATTCGCTCCCATGGGCTGGAAGTCCTTCACACCCGGATCGCTGATATACCGGCACAGCGCCCCGAGCATGGTCACGGGCGGCAGCTTCAGCGGCGGCAGGCCCCGTAAGGCCCGCGCGGCGTTTCTGCCGGCAACGACGCCCGACGCCGCGGACTCCATATATCCCTCTACCCCGGTGATCTGCCCGGCGAAGTACAGGCCGTCACGCAGCTTGCACGAGAAGTCCTCCCGCAGCAGATGCGGGGAATCGAGGAAGGTGTTGCGGTGCATCACCCCATGGCGCGCGAACTCGGCGTTCTGCAATGCAGGGATCATCCCGAACACACGTTTTTGCTCTCCGAACCTGAGGTTGGTCTGGAAGCCCACCAGGTTGTACAGCGTGCCATCGGAGTTCTCCCGGCGCAACTGGAGCACGGCCCAGGGCCTGTGTCCGGTGCGGGGGTCGCGCAGGCCCACGGGCTTCATGGGGCCGAAGCGGATGGCGTCCTTCCCCCTTGAGGCCAAAACCTCAATGGGCATGCAGCCCTCGTATACGTCGAAGTCGTGCGTGTGCGCCCGCCCGGCGCTCAGCAGTGCAGTTTCAAAGGTCTCGTACTGTTCTCTGTTCATCGGGCAGTTGAGGTAGTCGTCCTCCCCGCCTCTGTCATAGCGCGAAGAGAAGAAAGCGTGGCGCATATCTACGCTTTCGGCGGTGACGATGGGGGCGGCGGCGTCGTAGAAGTGCAGGCCATTGCCGCAAAGGCGCTGTATATCGGCAGCAAGGGCGTCGGAGGCAAGGGGCCCGGCGGCGACAATCGTCATACCCTCTTCAGGGATGGCCGTGACCTCCTCCCGCCGCAGCTCGATGAGCGGCTCGGCCTCGATGCAGCGGGTGATCTCCCGGGAGAACGCCTTCCGGTCCACGGCGAGGGCGCCCCCGGCGGGCACGCGCGTGCGCTTCGCTGTCTCCACGCACAGGGAACCAAGGATCTCCATCTCTGCCTTGAGCGTGCCCGCCGCGCTGCCCAGGCGCTCGGCCTTGAAGGAGTTCGAGCACACGAGCTCCGCAAGATCACCTGTTTGGTGTGCGGGAGTCTTGCGTGCGGGCCTCATCTCGCTGAGCGCGCAGGGGACGCCCGCTTTGGCCAATTGCCATGCGGCTTCTACTCCAGCAAAGCCCCCGCCGATCACGCGCACCAAAGCAATCCCCCTTCGTCTAAGTAAGTGCTGATTATAACTATTGTAGGGTTGGCTGCCCCCAGCCAACCGTGGCCAAAATCATAGTATCTTTTTCGCTGTGGGCGGCTAAGGGCGGCCAACCCTACTGGCATCGCGCAAACCGATGGATCCTAAAAAGTATAGCACAAAAGAAAGCACTTGACAAGCCCCCGAAAATCCCGTATTATATTGTCAATAACGGCCACAAAGGCCATGAAAGGATGATTTGGTTATGTTGGGACTGGGAACCTGGGAATTCAATGTGGACACGATGTTCTACCGCGGCAGGGTGCTGCTCGTCGTGGAGGAGAAGGACGGCGAGTATGATATCAGCCTCGATATCCCCGGCATGGACGTGCCCTCCTTTGATGTCGTGAGCCTTGAGGCCGACGAGGGCAACACCGACACAGCCGGCACTATCACCGGCGCGGCACAGACGGACCTGCTGCGGGGCAAGGACATCCCCTTCTCCATCACCTTCGACGGCGACAGCGCCGAGGGTTTCCTGAAGGTGCCCTTCATGGGCAAGTTCTCCATGCGGGACGGGAAGAGGATTGGCTAGGAAACGCTCCCCCGGCCCTGCGGGTCACCCCCCTCGATCTCGAGGGGGGGCTTTTTGTGTAAGCTTTCGAAAGCCCTCAGCCGCTCCGCGGAGCGGCTGAGGGCTTTCGGATAAACCGGTAAACGGGCAGGCGATTGCTCGCCCGCCCGTTCACCGGATGATGTGGGGGTGTGAAAGAGAAAGAAGATATCGATGCAAACGGGGAATATCCCCGCTGTAGGGGCAGCATTCTTGCCGCCCGGGTGGCCCGCAGGCCACCCCTACAGCTTTGTTGTAAACACAACAGATTGTTTCACGTGAAACGTTATTTTGGTTTTACAACTATCCTGCCCTGCGCCGTTCCTTTTGGGGCATGGCCGAACCCGCGGCGATGGCATCGCCTCTGGGAATGTGAACAGTGTAGATCAGGTATTCATCGCTTTCACTGGTCTCCGCCAGGGCGGCGATGCCGCTGCGGCGCATGGCGTCCACAGCGTGGTGGATGGTGTTGACGAACAGGCGCACGTCCCGCACCAGGGAGATGGTGGGCCGCTTGTGCCGTTTGGGGGGCGCGGCGGTCAACAGGGCGTCGATGAGCTTGTCTGTCCCCTGCACATTCAGGTGATTCTCAATCACCGTGTGCAGAACCTGCTGCCGCTGCGGCTCCCCCAGGCGCAGCAGGGCGCGGGCGTGGCGCTCGGTCAGGCCGGCGCGGTGGATCTCGGCGCGTGTCTCCGGTGAGAGCTTGAGCAGGCGAAGCTTGTTTGAGAGCGTGCTGGGCGCCATGCCGAGGGACTTTGCCGTCTGCTCCTGAGTGAAGGCGCAGGTCTCCATCAGCCGGGCGATGCCCTCGGCCTCCTCGAAGAACCCCAGATCCTGCCGCTGCAGGTTCTCCACCAGGGCCAGTACCGCCGAGCGCTCGTCGCTTGCCTCGGCCAGCAGGCAGGGCAGGTATTCGAGCCCCGCCATCTGCGCGGCCCGCAGCCTTCGCTCCCCTGCGATGAGCTCGTAGCAGCCGCCGTGGCTCCTGCGCACGGTCAGGGGCTGCAGGATGCCGTTCTCCCGGATGCTTTCGGCAAGGCTTTGCAGTTCCCGGGCGTCGAACGCCCGCCGCGGCTGGTGCCGGTTCGGCAGAATCTCGTCCGCGGAGAGCATCATGACGACGCCGGCTTTTTTGCTTTTCACGTGTCCTCTCATTTTATGTAACCCCTTCAAAGCTAGCAACGCTCTGCTTGCATGCATTATAGCACGAAAGCAAAGCGTTGTACAGGCTTTTTCATCGCAAAAATCGAGCTTTTTAGTAGGCCGGGCGGCGTTTTTGGGAGAACGGGCGACAAGATTGCCGCCTCTACAGCCTCTTCTTGCGCATGACCCCGTGATTCCTCGGGTAATTTGTCGGAGTTTGCGATATCTTTCTAAGTATAATTCTGGAGCGCCCGCCATATATTGTTGTCTCGCTGTGCATGTACTCGAATTCACCGCCCAATAGCTGGATCGCGTTGTCCGCGGCTTGCAGCTCTTCATGGGCTTTTTCGCTTGGTCCCTTATAGGCCACGAAGACTCCCCCTACCCGCACGAAGGGCAGGCAGAGCTCGCATAGCAGGGGCAGAGCCGCAACCGCCCGCGCCGTTACGACGTCGAACCGCTCCCGGTACGTCGGATCATGTGCGGCCTGCTCCGCCCGGGCTTTTAAAATCACGGCTGCTATGCCAAGCTCCCGCGTCAGCATGCGCAGGAAATCGGCCTTCTTGCCTGTAGCCTCCAGCAGGGTCAGCTTGATATCCGGCCTCGCGATTTTCAGCGGCACGCCGGGGAAGCCCCCGCCGGAGCCCACGTCGAGAAGCGACGCGCCCTGCGGCACAGGGCAGGGGGCGTCGTCCAGCAGGGCCAGGCTGTCGGCGAAATGCTTTTGCCTGATCTCCTCCGGGTCGGTGATGGCGGTGAGGTTGTGCTTCGCGTTTTCGCGCAGGAGGATTTCGAGATAGGTTTGGAAGAGGTCCATGGACAGGCCTTTCTTAAATATAGTCATATCCGCAGCGCCGCCGATATCGGTTTCACGTCGCCGCTCATGATGTACCATGCGCATATAGCGAAGTTGTTTTCATTAAAGAACAGCGCCGACTCATCGCCCAAGCGCATAGCGTCCAATTGCAGCACACCTGCTTGCTTTGCGGCTTTGCGCATTTCTCCCAGTAACGCGGAAGCGATCCCCTGCCGCCGGAGCTCGGCGTTCACAAATATGTACGGTATCAACCACCGTGTGCCGGTTAAGGGCGCGCCCAGTTCGTCTGGGCAGGCAGTGATGAAGCCCAACACGTTTTCATCCGCATCAACCGCGAGAAAGCCGAAAATATCGTCTCGTTTATCCTGGAAGAACGGCACGCCGTTATCCAATACGTATTCGTCAAAAACGGTATAGCTGCGCTTTGTTTGCTGTGATAATAGAATAGCCACTCTGTTCCTTTTGGGTTTGTCTATCTGATGTAGTGATACGATGAAACACCATGTGCGAACCTTCCCCGCTGCCATAGCGCTGGAAGCAGAATTGGTACTTATGCCAAAACATGTGCGCAGGCGTGTTGGTGCAGGAGCCCTGTATGTGCAGGACGTTTTCTTTTTTTGCCTGTCTCATTATTTCTTGCAGCAGAGCGGAGGCAACTCCTTGCCGCCGCAGTTCGGGGCGCGTGTAAATATTCCAGACAAACCAGTCTGTGCCGCGCAGCGGAGGGGGCGCTTTCTTTTCGTTGATCACTGAATATCCGATTATGTTCCTCTTGTCGTCAAGCGCAACAAAAACGACGGCATTCTCTCTTTTAAGCTCGTCTTTATAGAGCTTGCCGAAGACAATGTCCGTCTGTTTTTTATCGGCCCTCGCCACCTGATAGTTTACCCCTGGCTGAGCCTTCTTTTTCCAAAGCATATGATTCCTCCTTCATGATGTATTATATAGGAGGCCTATGGGTTTGTCAAGGACGCGGCGCGGAAAATTGCTAGAATAAGTCTGCATGGGCGCCTGTCCGCGTAAGATATAGGATTAAATCGCTTTCGGCAATTTCGTAAATCAGCAACCAATCCAGCTGGATATGACATTCCCGGCAGCCGATGAAATTGCCCGCCAAAGGGTGATCTCGATACCTCGCGGGAAGCGTGTCACCGCCAGCCAGGATTTTGATGACCGCCGTCAGCAAGCCCAAATCCAGGCCACGCTTTTGAATGCGCTTGAGGTCCTTTTGAAACTTCGCGGTCGGCTTCGCCGTGTACTTCATTGCAGCAGTTCCCCCATCATCGCGTCAATATCGGTGTAGCCCTTGTAGGCTGCGGGGTTCGCTTTCATGTGCCGCACTTCTTCAAGGGCTTCGAGGGTATCCGCGTTTGGGCGCGGCTGTTTCATCTCGAAAGGCAGCCCGCCCTCCATCAATGCCTTGTGCAGAAAGATGCTCACGGCATCCGCCACCGTGATGCCGAACTGCGAAAAAAGGGCCTCCGCGCCTTGCTTGGTGTTGGGGTCGATACGGATGTTCAAGCTTGCTGTTTTAGCCATTTTCTATCACCTCATCACTATTATACACCGTTTTGGCCGCAAACGCAACACAAATGAGCTATTATCCCGCCGCTGTATTATCCCGCGATATTATCGCGTCCTCACCCACAGCATCACCACCGTCACGTCCGCCGGGTTCACCCCGGATATCCGCGCCGCCTGGCCCAGCGTAGCTGGCTGCACGCGTAAAAGCTTTTCCCGGGCCTCGATACGCAGGGAGGGAATGGCCGCGTAGTCCAGGTCCGGGGGGAGAGGCACGGCTTCGAGGCGGTTCATCTCGCGCACCTGGGCCTCCTGCCGGGCAAGGTAGCCCTCGTACTTGATGTCGGTCTCCGCGCAGGCGATGACGTCCGGCGGCAGATTGGGGCGGGTTGCATCAAAGGGAGCAAGAATGGCATAGCCCAACTGGGGGCGGCGCAGCAACTCCGCGAGGGTCACAGGGCCTGAGATAGGCGTGGTGCCGGCCTGCTCCAACGCGGCCTTGAGGGCGGAGGAAGGGGCGATCTGTGTATTTGCGGCGCGTCGCTTTTCGGCTTCGATTTGCGCCTGCTTGTGCTGGAACGCCTGATAGCGTTCTTCAGATACCAGGCCAAGCTGATAGCCATAGGGGGTGAGCCTTCTGTCGGCCGTGTCGTGGCGCAGCAGCAGACGATACTCCGCGCGGGAGGTCATCATCCTATAGGGCTCGTTGCAGCCCTTGGTGACGAGGTCGTCAATCAGTGTTCCGATGTAGGCCTCGCTGCGTTTCAACACGAATGGCTCTTTTCCAAGCACGCGATGGGCCGCGTTCACCCCGGCCATGAAGCCCTGTGCCGCGGCCTCCTCGTAGCCGCTGGAGCCGTTGAACTGCCCGGCGCCGTAGAGCCCCGGCAGTTCCTTGCACTCCAGGGTGGGGCGCAGGCAGAGAGGGTCCGCGCAGTCGTATTCGATGGCGTAGGCGGGGCGCATAATTTCCGCACGCTCCAGCCCCGGGATGGTGCGCAGAATCTGCTCCTGCACGTCCTCGGGCAGGGAGGAGGACAAGCCCTGAAGATAGGTCTCCTGGGTATTCTCGCCGCAGGGTTCGATGAAAACCGGATGCCGCTGTTTGTCCGGAAAGCGTACGATTTTATCCTCTATGCTGGGGCAGTAGCGCGCCCCGACGCCTTCGATCGCCCCGCCGTAGAGCGGCGAGCGGTGCAGGTTGGCCAGGATGACCTCTTTCGTCTTCTCGTTCGTGTAGGTGAGCCAGCAGATTCTCTTTTGCTTGGGTTCACCCTTCGAATCAAAAGCGAAGGGGACTGCCTCGGGGTCGCCGGGCTGGGGCTCGGTTTTGGAGATATCAACGCTGCGCAGGTGTACACGGGGCGGGGTGCCGGTCTTGAATCGCTGCATGGGCAACCCCAGGGTGCGGAGGGATTCGCTCAGCCGCGAGGCCGGGGGCATGCCGTCGGGGCCGCCATCGTAGCTGAGTTCGCCCAGATGAATTTTGCCGCGCAGGAAGGTGCCGGTGGCGAGGATGAGACAGGCGCAGGTGTAAGTTGTGTTGGTACGGGTGGTGATTTGCCAGCATCTTTTTACCCCCTCACCCGCTTCGGCAGGTGAGGGGGTAACCAAAATAACCTCCGCCTGCTTTAGCTCCAGGTTTGGTTGATTTTCCAAAGCGGCCTTCATATAGTCCGCGTACACGCGGCGGTCGGTCTGGGCGCGGGGGGCGTGCACGGCAGGGCCCTTGCCCAGGTTCAGCATGCGGCACTGGATCGCGCAGGTGTCGGCGGCGCGGGGCATTTCGGCTCCCAGGGCGCTGAGCTCGCGCACGATCTGCCCCTTGCTGCTGCCGCCGATGGAGGGGTTGCAGGGCATATTGCCCACCCAATCAAGGGTCACGGTGAACACGGCCGTGCGGCAGCCGAGGCGCGCCGCGGCCAGGGCGGCCTCTATGCCGGCGTGGCCCGCCCCGACGACGATGATATCGTAGTGGTTGTTGATGTGGCTCAAGGGGTTCTCCTTTTTGTGAATTACAACGCGTTGTTTCACGTGAAACATAATGTTCGAAATGCAACACCTGACGTCTGTAGTCTAAAATCTAATATCTATTGTACCACACCTCTCTCCGTTTGAAAAGCCCAAAATTGCATTGACTTTTCCCCCGCCCGGTGCTATAATGGAAGCAGTGGCGCCATCGGGACGTGGCGAAGCTTGGTATCGCGCTTGGTTTGGGACCAAGATGCCGCAGGTTCAAATCCTGTCGTCCCGACCACTCATTCACCCCCTCTGGCCTGCGGCCATCTCCCCCAAGGAGGAGACCCTGGCGGTAACCGCAACTTTCGGATGGACGCCAAAGTCGCCCCCTTGGGGGATGCTAAGGCATCCTGAGAGAATGCTTCCTGTTCGGTCGCATTCTAACCCGGATGTCGCGCAGTGACAGAGGGGTTTGTTCACGGAGGCGCGTTAGCCTATTTCGCTTGCCTGGGCATGCATCGTTTCAGAAATATAGAGAAAACAAACTATTGAGGTACACAGATGAAAAAACCGACCTGCCTTTGCATCATGGACGGCTTCGGGCTGGCTAGCCCCGATAAAGCCAACGCCATCGCCGCCGCGCGCACACCGAGGCTGGACGAGTTGTTCGCGCGCTACCCCCACACGAGCATCGGAGCCTCCGGCATGGACGTGGGCCTGCCCGACGGGGTGATGGGCAACAGCGAGGTGGGCCACACAAACATCGGCGCGGGGCGGGTGGTCTATCAGGAGCTGACCCGCATCAGCAAATCGATTGCCGACGGCAATTTTTACGAGAACCCCATTCTGTTGAAGGCCATCGACGGCGCGAGGAAGAATGGCGCGGCCCTGCACCTGTTCGGCCTGGTATCCGACAAAGGGGTGCACAGCGACATGGGGCACCTCTATGCCCTGCTGGAACTGGCCAAACAGAGGGATCTTGAAAACGTTTATATTCACTGCCTGCTGGATGGCCGCGACGCGCCGCCCACCTCCGGCATCCACTATGTGGAGCAGCTGTTCCAAAAGACGCAGGAACTGGGTGTCGGCAGGGTCGTGACCATCGCCGGGCGTTACTACGGCATGGACCGCGAAAAGAAATACGACAGGGTGCGGAAATTCTACGACGCCATGGTATACGGCAAAGGCGAGGGGTTCAGCTGCGGCAGGGAGTACATCCAGGCCAACTACGGCGCGGGCGTCACGGACGAGTTCGTACTGCCCGGCGTATCCGCCGTAGCCCGCCCCGTGCGCGACGGCGACAGCGTCATCTGCTTTAACTTCCGGCCGGACCGGGCAAGGCAGATCACCCGGGCATTCGTGGACCCCGACTTTGACGGCTTTGACCGAGGGGCCAAGCTGGACTTGACCTATGTGTGCATGACGCAGTACGACGCCACAATGCCAAACGTGCTGGTGGCATATAAGCCCCAGTCGCTAGATAAGCCTCTTGGGCAGGTGCTCAGTGAACAGGGGCTGACACAGCTGCGCATCGCGGAGTTCACGAAATACGCCCATGTCACCTTCTTCCTTAACGGCGGGAAAGAAACCGTTTACCCCGGCGAGGACAGAATCCTGATCGACTCGCCCAACGTGCCGACCTATGACTTGCAGCCCGAGATGAGCGCCTATCTTGTGACGGAGCAAGTCGAGGCGCTTGTAGGGCAAGATAAGTACGATATCATTATCGTAAACTTCGCCAACTGCGACATGGTGGGGCACACAGGGGTGTTCGAAGCCACTGTTGCCGCCGTAGAAACCGTGGACGCCTGCGTGGGCCGCGTCTGGGACGCGGTGCGGGCCAAGGGCGGCGTGATGCTGCTCACCGCCGACCACGGCAACGCCGACCGCATGTTTGAGGCAAGCGACGAGCCCTTCACAGCGCACACGACGAATCCGGTGCCGTTTTTGGTGGCGGGCTTGGATTCGGGCGGCTTGCTAGCCGCCTCTACAGTATTGCGCGAGGGCGGCAGATTGTGTGATATCGCGCCGACGATGCTTGAAATTATGGGGATTGAGAAGCCGGAGGAGATGACGGGGGAGAGTTTGGTTTGTCAATGAAAAGACTGATTTGCGCTGCCGCGATGGTTTTGCTTGCCGTATCAATAAGCGCATGCGCGGCAAAGCCGGAGCAAACGCCAACCACGGTTGATGCGACCGTAACCACGCAGGCCGCAGTCACAACCGCGTATGGCCCGGATGTCTACGCCATTGAACAGTCCATTGACCAGGCCCACCTCGATTCCGTAGGGGCAATCGTTTTGTCGAAGGAGCTCATGACGTATAGCGATTTTCTCGCGGATTTCGAACGCGATCACGGCAGGGACGCCTCAATTGCGGACGACCAGCGCGTGTGGGTGGTGCAGATTTATTTCCCCGAATTCGATACCATCCGGGGCGGTGTTTTCAAAAACGCGACGACGATATCGCTATATGATGCCGAAACGGGATTCTATTACGGGTATTCCGTTCACGAAGATGAGGTTTAGACTAGATGCCCATTGACCTGCCCACTCCGGCCCTCGCGCCGGTGGCCCCCATGCTCCGCGCCATGATGGAGGCGGATACGCTGCCCCACGCGCTGCTGTTCGAGGGCTCTAGCGAAGCAAGCAGGCGCGAGGCGGCGATGGCGTTGGCACGGGCACTGGTGTGCCCGGGGGAAAGCAAGACCGGCGAAGACGAGGGGATGTTCGGCGGGATGTCGCTGTTTCAAGAGGCAAGTGACAAGAAGCAAGAGGCAAGAGATATGGCGCTGCCATGCGAGAGCTGCGCCCACTGCCACAAGAGCGCCGGAGGGATTCACCCGGATTTACGCGTCATCGAAGGGGGCGCGGGGGCAAGGAGCTTTCATATCGACGCGATACGAAGCCTGCGGCAGGATTCCTCTGTTCTGCCCAACGAGGCCAATTGTAAAGTCTATGTGCTGCATAACGCGCAGTCCATGACCGTGGAGGCGCAAAACGCGTTGCTCAAGCTGCTGGAGGAACCGCCGGATTACGTCTGCCTGATTCTGACCGCCCCCACCGGGAAGAAATTGCTGCCCACGGTGATATCACGGGTTTTCACTCTCTCCTTGGGCGAGGCGGTGGAGGAGGCGCTTGACCGGGAGCGCGAAGAGAAGATCCATGGAATCGCGAAAAAACTGGCACCGGCCCTTGTTGCCGATAAGGCCTACGCCCGGCTGGAGGCCACAGCGCCATTGGAAGGCGACAAGGACCTGGTTCGCGAGGTTCTACCGGCTACACGCAGGCAGTTGCACGCGATGCTGGTGAAAGATTCTTCAAAAGCGCAAAGGCTGCTGGGGCTGATCGAGGGGATACGGGAGCTCGAGGGGGCATTGGAACGAAACGCGAATCTGAATTTGCTGGTGACGATGGTGGCGGGACTTTGATATTTATGGGTAAAGGAGAATTTAAAAATGAGCCAAGCGCCCGCGCGGAAAAAGCCGACATTCAACGCGTTCCGCATCGATACCACCGGATTCAAGTTCAACCGGGAGGAAGCAAATGAACGCTGCTGCCATTAAGAACCCCCCTGCTCGCTGCGGCTCGCTGTGGCTCGCTTCCCCCCTACAGGGGGATTCTGACGATGCGGCAAATCGGTGTTAATTTCTATAGAAACGACTATCGCTCTGTCAAGATCCCCCTGTAGGGGGGAAGCGAGCCGCAGCGAGCCGCAGCGAGCAGGGGGGTTCCTTAAAACCCATTCATATAACCGAAAGGACAAACCATATGGCAATCATCATCGGTGTGCGCTTCCGCGAAGTCGGGCGTGTGTATTATTTCGACCCGGGGAAAACCCAAGTTAACAAAGGCGAGCGCGTCATCGTGGAGACCGCGCGGGGCATGGAGTGCGGCGAGGTGGTACAGGAGAACACCGACCTGCCCGAAGAGCAGATCAAGCGGCCACTGAAGCAGATGATCCGCGTAGCCACCAGGGAGGACCTGCGCAACCTGGAAAACAAGGACCAGAAGGAGGCAGAGGCCTTCAAGGTGTGCGAGGAGAAGATTCTCAAGCACGGCCTGGACATGAAGCTGGTGAACGTGGAATATACCTTCGACGCCAGCAAGATCATCTTTCACTTCACGGCGGACCAAAGGGTGGATTTCCGGGCGCTTGTGAGGGATCTCGCCGGGCATTTCCGTACTCGAATCGAGCTGCGGCAAATCGGCGTGCGGGACGAAGCCAAACTGCTGGGCGGGTTGGGGGTCTGCGGGCGACCGTTCTGCTGCAGCCTGTTCATGGGGGACTTCCACCCGGTGAGCATCAAGATGGCCAAAGAGCAGGGCCTGAGCCTGAACCCCACGAAGATCAGCGGCACCTGCGGGCGGCTGATGTGCTGCCTGAAATACGAGGAGGCGGCCTACGAGGACGCCCTTAAAGAGTTGCCCAAGCCGGGTTCGTTCATCGATACGCCGGATGGGCGGGGCATGGTGACGGAGGTCAACGCGATCTCGAAGGCGGTGAAGGTCAAGCTGGAGCGCAGGCCTGACGCCGCGCCGCAGACCTTCCAGTACGACGCCATCGAGGGGCTTAAGCGGAAGTCCGCGCTGCGCGACGACGATGTAATCGATGTGCGGGTGAAGGTGCGGCAGGAGGATACGCCCGCGCCTGAAAGGATCGACGCGCCGAAGCCGCAGAGAAAGCCCGAACGGCCCGCTCCAGCCGAAAAACCCGCGCAGGCTGAGCGGGCAGAAAAAAGCCGTGACGCCTCCGAGAGGCGCGGGAACGCCGACGACCGGCA
>Ga0123353_10010087_pt1 | contig 13133 bp, 8 predicted proteins | sample TergutLab28metaG_3_FD_92763 | JGI IMG/M metagenome (GOLD analysis project Ga0123353, IMG submission 92763) | Labiotermes labralis P3 segment gut microbial communities from Petit-Saut dam, French Guiana - Lab288 P3 | ecosystem: Host-associated > Arthropoda: Insects > Digestive system > Gut ...
TCCTGTAAACAATATGCGCGCTTTCAGCGACTCAGCGAGCATATCCCCAAGCCGCGCGAAGGAAGCGACGGGCCAGGTTCTCAGTTCCTGGCTTGCCCCCAGATGAAAACCAACCAGCAGGTCGCCGTCGCTTACTCCGAACCGCTCCAACAGCGCCTTTGCCTTTGCGCTCTCCTCCTCTGACACGGAGAGGCAAAGCCCATCGCCGGTCGGAGGAATGCCGGCGGTCTTTATCATAATGTCGCAAAGGTGGAAGGTATTGTATCTGCGGGAAGGTATGACGTTCATGAAGTACCGCTGCCAGGGATGCCGGATGACTCTTGCGCCGTCGGCGCTCGCTGTTACTCCCCGCAACTCCCGCGCATTGAACAGCGACACCAAGATGGCGCTTTCATCAAACGCCAATATGTTGATCGCCAGGTCATACTCGGTCTGGTTCACCTCATCGATCAATTTTTCTATACGCCGGAAGCACTCAACAAGTGAGTATTTCTCTTCCTGGATCATTTTCATGAATACGCCGCAGTCGCATGTAATAAGCCTGTCGACAAATGGCATATCTTTGCAGATCTCTTTGAAAGTCGAGTTCGCAAGGAGGGTGATACGGGCATCGGGCCACTTTTTTTTAATCCCGGTCAACACCGGCGTCGTCTGGATCAAATCTCCCATACGTGCCAAGTTGGAAAGCAGGATCTCTTTTTTATCCGCGCTCATCTTTTCCGAAACGCCTCCATCGCCAGGAAGATCCACTCGACGCGCGAGAGATCCTCGCCCCTTTCCCGTATATCCTGGATAATGTCCGAAAGCTTCAGGTTGCGCGTCCCGGCAAAGCGTCCCAGGTATTTCCCAAGCTCAGTATCCGCTCCGGCCTCGGCGATCAGCCTGTCCGGGTCTTCCCGCCTTCGCTCTTCCCGCCACGGCGGATGGAAGCCGGACCGAATAATGAAACTTATCATCTCCTCCATACGGCGCTCATAAGTATGCTCCATCTGAACCCTCAGCATGCCGCGCTCAGCTATCGCCTTTCTCTCTTCAGGATCTTTCATGTACCGGGATATCTTGGAACGCAGGTCGGTAAGGCTTTCAAAGCAGACGATCTCCTCTCCGATCCTGAAGAAATCGGAAAGACCGCTCCTTGGGTCCACAAGCTGGAAAGCGCCGCAGGCCGCAATCTCGAAGGTACGCGGATTGACAAAGTCGCCGTTTGGATTTACGCCTTCATGGCAGCTAGAGGAATGAAGATTGATGTTGATCCGGCTGGCGTTAAAAACCTTGACGCTGTCTTCAGTGCTCACGCGGGCGCCTTCACGTTGCAGGAACGGCCAAAGCTCCGGGCTTTTCTCCCAGTCGTTACCCCAGATCCGGAAATCGAGATCGACCAACCCTTTGAACAGTTGCCGCCGGTTGTAGTACCCCGCGCCCACGAAGGAGACGTCGCTGCCGAACTCCGCAAGATCTTTCGCGTCAAGCACCATTTTGCGATGAATTTCGGGAGACGCCGCCATGGGAAGAAACGCCGGGCGCGGCGCGCCCGCTTCACGCAACATATCCAGGAAGCCGCCTTCCTGAATCGCAAAGAAATAGTCGAATTTGTCGGCAACCCTCTTCCAATATCCCATGAGGCGGAAATCCTCCACGAACCAGAAGGCGGTCGCGATTCCCTGCTCTCTCAGAGTACCCAGAGATAACGAACGAAGCGGAGCCTGCGCCAGCACAAGCACGATGTCGGGACGAAATGGGACGATTCGCGCCATTACGGATTCGGAGGCGAAATCAAAAAATTTGTCCTTCAGGATGGTCTGGTAACGCTTGTTATTAGTGATCCGGTCGATCGAGAGCCAGGCATCCCCGAAGACGCTGTTGTCGACATATTCCACGGTGTGCCCAAGATTGCGCAGAGCTGAAGCGCAGTAGCCTGCAACAGACAGCGACCCTCCGTAGAGCGGACCGACCACAGCGATATTGAGTCCCCGTGAAACGACCTGAAGCGGCGTCAGGCTGGATGCGGCTTCTTCGTGCGCGGCCTGATCGAGACGAACCGACGGCTCATGCCGCAGAATCCCGAGCATACCGTCCGCCGACGGAATCCCCAAGTCGTTGGAGCAGCACGCAACCGAAACCCTGGAAAGCAGCGCGGAAAGGTCACGCGCATGCGCCGCGGCCAGCAAAACATCGATCCGGGGATCAAATACCACAACCGGTTTGTCCGTAGCACGCAGCAACTCTTCCACGTGGTACCCAAGGCCAAACCCCAGGACCACGATGGAGGATGAGGATTCTATTTCGGCGCAGTGATGTTCCACCCAATCGCGAGCTTCACGCACAGGGTCGTATATGCTGTGCAACAACGCATCGCCCACTTTTATCCACGGCAATCCCGCCTTCGACATGACGACGGAGACGTTTCCTTCGTTTTTGGCGCCGCGCAGACGTTCGGCAAGCTTTGGGGAGAGCGTCTCTAGCTTTTTCAGATTTTGCTCAAAATACATCGCGTCATTTCTCCTAGGAAGCAGCGCCCTCGATAGCCGCCTTGCGTCGAAGCGCTTCTTCGTGCCCCGGATTGAACAACAGCACTTTATCAAGGTCTTCCAGCGCCGCTTCTTTCATTCCCATGCGAAAAACGATGTCTGAATGGCGCATAAGGACATCAATATCGAGGGGGCGCTCCATGAGACGCATCTCCAGCGCTTTCCTCGCGTCCTCAAGATTACCGGACGCCAGCGCGGACTCAACGGTCGCGTTAACGGAAGTTGCGGCGGAATCAGCTTTACGGGCGCGAAACAGGTACTGGACGACAAACAGATCCTTTACCTCTTCCTGTGTCTGGTTCCAGAGCGTAACCCGCCCAAACGAAACATTTCCGGCATACCCTTCGGGAAGATAATGGTATTCCGAAAACAGATTCTCGGAAACTCCTTCCAACTCGAACCCGGCGTCACGAAACAGGATTTCCATCTCTTTTCTCGTAAAAAAACGCAGGTGTGTCCGGTCGAGAATACCTTCATCCTTGTATTCCCATCGCCCTTCGGCAAGTTGCGTTATTACACTAATAAACCGGACGTTGGGGATACTTGCGACGACAACGCCCGAGCCGGAAAGACACCGTTTCACTTTTTTGAGGACCGAGAGCGGATCACGCATGTGCTCCAGTACATCCGCAAGGACAACGCAGTCGAAATACCCGTCCGCGAAAGGAAAATCTATCGTCTCCACATCGCCGCGGAAAACCCGCGTCAGGTTATTGCGCGCGGCTTGCGCTGCCGCCGGGTCCGCTTCGATCCCGACAACCTCGGCAGCCCCTTTTTCCAAAAGAGTTCGTCCAAGCGCTCCTTCGCCGCACCCGATATCCAATATCCGGGAAGCGCCCTCGGGGATCATCGCCCCTACATCCCGCCGCGGATGGCGATAATAAGAACGGTCCTGGCCGCCGATGTCAACCACAACCGCTCTCGATAGCTGCTTTGCGTCGGCGCGCCGCAGCGTGTCTTGGATTGACCAACAGCACCTTATCCAGATCTTCCAGCGCCGCTTCTTTCATTCCCATGCGAAAAACGATGTCTGAGTGGCGCATAAGGGCGTCAATATCGAGGGGGCGCTCCATGAGACGCATCTCCAGCGCCTTCCTCGCGTCCTCAAGACTACCGGACGCCAGCGCGGATTCAACGGTCGCGTTAACGGAAGTCGCGGCGGAATCAACTTTACGGGCGCGAAACATGTACTGGACGACAAACAGATCTTTCACCTCTTCCTGCGTCTGATTCTGGAGCATAACCCGTCCAAACGAAATATCCCCGGCGTAGCCCTCGGGAAGGGAATGGTATTCCGGGAACAGATTCTCGGAAACTCCTTCCAGTTCGAACCCGGCGTCGCGAAACAGAATTTCCATCTCCTTCCTGGTGAAGAAGCACAGGCGGGGCTGATCAAGAATACCTTCATCCCTGAATTTCCATTGTCCTTCGGCAAGCTGCGTTATTACGTTAATAAACCGGACGTTGGGTATACTTGCGACGATAACGCCCGAGTCGGAAAGACACCGTTTCACTTTTTTGAGGACCGAGAGCGGATCACGCGTATGCTCCAGTACATCCGCAAGGACAACGCAGTCGAAATACCCGTCCGTGAAAGGAAAATCCATCGTTTCCACATCACCTCGCAAAACTCGCGTCAGGTGCCCGCGCGCGGCTTGCGCCGCCGCCGGGTCCGCTTCGATCCCGACGACCTCGGCAACCCCCTTTCTCAAAAGAACCAGCCCGAGCATTCCTTCGCCGCACCCGATATCCAGTACCCTGGAAACACCCTCGGGGATCATCATTATCGCCTCGGCGTTCCTCCGTATTTGACGATAACCGGAACGATTCTGGCCGCCTTCTTCCGTGGGTGCCACATCTTCCAAAATCCGCAAAAAAGCGGGCGGCGTTGCCGGTTCTTTGAGCGTATCCCTTTCAGCAGGCGCATCCTCTTTTGCGGTCGTATTCTCACATGTCGGAGCTTCAGCGGTGGTTCGCGCCTCTAACACAGCCTCGCAAGCAATAATCGCCTCCCCTGGTTTTTCGCTTTCACGAAGAACCTTCGCGAACAGATCGCCCACCTCAGCCGCAATCTTTTCAGACGAAAACAGATCGAGCGCCCGCATCCTGCCTTTTCTCCCTAACTCCTCCCGCAGCGGCACAGACAGGCACAGCGACGTGATCGCGCCGGCCAGTTCGCCCGGATCGTTTGCCATAACAAGAGTTCCGGCATCGCCGATCACCTCGGGAATAGAACCGGAAGCCGTGGCGACGACAGGGACGCCGCACGCCATCGCCTCGACAAGCACCATACCGAACTGCTCCTTCCACTCTCTTGTGCTTATGCTCGGCAGAACAAATATGTCCGCCGCGTTGTACAGGTCGCGCATATGGTCGTAAGGATGGCTCTCAATAAACAGAAACGACGTATCAAGACCGGCATCGCGGACCCTGGCCATCACCGCTTCCTGCTCGGGGCCTTTTCCGACCATCACATACCGAACCGGAAAATCCGCGCCAAGTTTTGCCTTTACAAGACATGCCGCGTGAACAAAATCGTACACCCCTTTCTCCCAGACCATACGACCGGTAAAGAGAACGACTTTATCATTGGGGCCTACTTCAAGCTCCGCGCGGCACGACTCCCTTAAAGCGATATCCGGCCGGAACCATTCCGTGTCGATGCCCATCGGTATCACTGTGATCCGCGACGGATCAACCCCCTCGAACATCAATGCCTCTTTCGCCCGCTCCGTAACAGCTATGAAATGGTCCGCCGCATCCCGCACAGTCGCCTTCAGCCGCTGCATCTCCGGGGTCTCCTCATGGGCAAACGGAATATTTTCCCACTGGAGGCATATAAGTTTTTTTCCGAACTTTTTGCGTATCTCCGCCGCCTGAAGCGAAAACATCCAAGCCATGTCCGCGGAGAAGATCAGTTCCTGGTCGAAAAGGGCAAACTCAAGCCCCATCATGTACGCAGGATGCTCCGGGTGCGGCGGAACCTGTACTACCGGCAGCCGTACCTTGGAGATATCGAAATTTGGAGATGTCGTGGTAAACGCGGTCATATCGTACGATGCCGCAAGCGGCTCGTAGTTCTGCATCTCCCACGAGTTCAGGTTCGCCCCCCGGACGATCGCCACGCGCGGGCGTTCCGACACCCGTAGTTCCGCCGGCCAGGGCGGCACATGGCGCCCGACTGCCGCTGCCGCGGGCCTTGGCTGAATGTCATATTCCCGATAAAGCAGTTCCTCGCTGCTTTTATAGCCGCTGAGGGCCATATTGGCGTACACGCGCCCCTTTGCCGCGTACCGCGCCTTGTCTAAAAAAGCATAATGGACCACGTAAGCGTCGATCCGTAAAATCCTGCCTTCGCCTAACCCTTCCAGCCACTCATGGGGACTGCCCTTGAAACGAACCTCCGGGCGGTATCTGAAAATTCTGGGGCCCCATTCATACACATCGAAGATCCGGGAATAATATTCTTCGCTGCCGACAAGATTGCACTGGCGGATCTTGCACCCTGCCACGTCGGAGGGAACCCCGGAGAGCAATCCCCGGATACCCCTTTCAAACTCGTCCGAAAACGCCTCGTCCGCGTCAAGGCGAATGACCCAGTCGCCCGAGCAACGCGTAAGGCTTTCGTTGCGCTGGTCCCCATAGTGTCCCTTCCACGGCACTGTCACCGCTATAACGCGGGGATGCTTCGAAAGAATCTCCATGGTGCGGTCCGTGCTGCCGCCGTCAACAACAACGATCTCATCGGCAAATCCGCACGAAGCAAGCGCCCTCTCTATATTGCGCTCTTCGTTCATTACTATCATAGATACCGATATCTTCATGCGGACTTATCCTTACTGTGGACTCTTTCTATTGCGGCAACGCATACAAAACAATTTCTTGCATTAACGTTATGTGATGATGCCTTATATAGAATTTGTATTCCGGCAAAAAACTCATAATCAAAGCCGGTATCTCAACAACATCCGTCGGCACGTGGTATATACAGATAGCAAGATTCGGCCTGCACCTGCGAATAGTATTTTCCGCTCCTTTAAGCGCTTCAAACTCCGCGCCCTCCACATCCATTTTTATAAATGTAACTTTTTCGTCTTTTGGCACAACTTCGTCTATAGCAACAACTTCTACTGGAATCGCTCCTTTATCATTAATTCTGCTTGCTTGTCCGATATCAGCAAAATTTAAAACAGCCTTATGACTCCATACGCCTTTTTGTATGAGTTCAACTCTTTGGATACCGGCATTTTTTATAGCTTGCAGCGCGTATTTATAGCTCCTCGGAATTGGCTCAAAAGAGTAAATTTTGTCATATTTGCCTCCGCAAAACTCAACAAAATCCTTTATGGTTTCACCGTCATACGCTCCACAATCAATGAACACTTCATTACCGCCGCGTACAGAGGAAAGAAGCTTCATTTGCGGCAGAGAAAAATAAGATTTACCGCAAAAAAAATCCCAGCCGTAGTCACCATAATCGTTTAAGTTTTTCCCTTTTTCCATAAGGCGTTTTTTTAATCCCTTAAGAACCATTTCTGCAAACAATACTGTTATGTCACTCACTCCAACACACCTGTATAAAAACAAACAAGCATAAATACACTTTGATTCTTCGTCTTGCAATGCGTCGAAAGAACGAAGCGCCAAAACATTAGCCTTATCGTCGTCCGAAATAACAGCAAGTAAACACCTTATTAACCTATATAATTCATCATCTAAATACAATTTGCTTAATTGACCACCAGCATACTTATCATAAAGATTTAACAGCAACCCGATAAACATTTGTCGTTTTTTTATAACATCACGGTTTTGAGGACAAACCTGATTTTCCGAAGCATATTCAGCGCAATCTGCTGTAAGCTCGTCATGCTTTTCCTGGTATTTTTCGGAGCTGCAATCATTAGTTCGTATGACTAAATTATTGTACGAGATTTTTCCGAACTTACTCTCAGGTTTAGCAACATATGTATTTGAAACATGGTGAACCAGGCAGCGAGGATCAATAGCAAATGCGTTTGTGTCAAACCCCGCAAGATGTCGGAATGTGAAACCATCGGGAATTTTCTCAAAAGCCAATCCCATTGCGGCAGATTCCATTACATTAGATAGCCTGGAGCCGGGAATCGAAGATGGGCCGCTCATGTGTTCGACCATCAGCTCCCGATCCATCAAATACATCCCTTGATAAGGACTTGGCATATTCATATAGCAATAGCTATCGTTCACAAAAAGTTTCGGCGTGGTATCGAAGTCTACCTGCTTCGGAATGTCGACCATATAGAGTTCATCGTCGCCCTTCTGTTCGTAGCGCAAAAATGACGGAATGAAGCCGTGTGCTTTCAAATCCTGTCGCCCCTGCACCCAATATTCGATGTTGCGTTTCGTCAAAAGGATGTCGTCCTCCAGATACATGAAATGGCTGACGCTCGGGTCTTTATCCAGCAGATCCCTGAATATCGTAAAATGACACCATGTCAGCAGATAGGGGTGTCCCAAAAGCTCAGGCGTATGAATACTAAAAGTTACTCCTTTCCCCTGAAGAACTGAACGTATGGCATCTTTTTCCTCAGCCCTGTTTGTTTGGGTAAACAGGTAAACATGAGCGCAATCCGCAAAATCTTTAAACGGTACGCTTATAAGATCCAGAAAAGCCAGCCTGGAATCTCTGTATAAAAAAGAAATAGCAATAGCAAGGTTAGGAAATTTTGCACACACACTGTCGTCATTGCTGTACATTTTGTCTATCCCTCCCATTAAAACAACAAATCCTTATTGCGGCAATGCATATAAAACAATTTCAGTCAACATTCTGGCATTATGCTGCCTTATGTAAAGCTTGTATCCCGAAAAAAAACTCATAATCAAAGCTGGTATTTCAATGACATCTGACGGCTCATGGTATATACAAATAGCGAGTTTTGGCTTGCATCTGCGAATAGTATTTTCCGCTCCTTTAAGCGCTTCAAACTCCGCGCCTTCCACATCCATTTTTATAAATGTAACTTCCTCGTCTTTTGGCACAACTTCGTCTATAGCAACAACTTCCACCGGAATTGCTCCTCTAGCATGAATCAAACTCCCCATTCCAATGTCAGCAAAATTTAAAACCGCCTTACGACTCCATACACCTTTCTGTATGAGTTCAACTCTTTGGATACCGGCCTTTTTTATGTTTTGCATCGTTTTTTCGTAAAGCCTCGGAATTGGCTCAAACGAATAGATTTTGTTATATTTATCTCCACAAAACTCAACAAAATCCTTTATTGTCCTGCCGTCATATGCGCCACAATCAATGAATACTTCTTTACTGCCGCACATATCGGAAAGGGATTTCACTTGCGGCAGAGAAAAATAAGACTTACCCAAAAAGAAATTCTGATCGTAGTTATCATAATTGCTTAAATCTTTTCCTTTTTCCGCAAGACGATCTTTCAATACCGTGAGAAGCATTTCCGCGCACGCTCCTGCCATATCGTTTACCCCAGCACATCTGCATAAAAACAAACAAGCGAAAATTCGTTTCGATTCATCATCCTGCAGTGCGTCGTAAGAACAAAGCGCCAAAGTATTAGCTTGATTGTCGTCTGAAATAACAGCAAGCAAACACCTTATCAACCTATATAATTCATCATCGAAATACAAATCACGCAATTGATCGTCCTGGTACTTGCCATAAAGATTTAACAACAAATCGATAAACACTTGTCGTTTCGCGCTTAAACTTATGTTCTCCTGATTGACATTCATTAACTTGCAGCCCTTTCTTTTTACATGGTTTTTAGAAGCGCTCTCTAAGCCGCTTGATGATCGCGCCTACCCGATGCTTATATGTGTGCTCCCGCAGCACACGCGCTCTGCCTTTTGCCGCAACAGCTTCCCGCGCGGTGTCGTTTCGCATGTAAAACCGCGCAAGTTCCGCGATCTCTTCCGGGCTGCCGTAGGTGATCACCTCTTTCCCCTCCTCGAAAAGGGTCGAAAGGGAGGACTGGCGGTCAGTAAGCAGGAACGCCCCGCAAGCGGGTACATCAAACACTCTCTGGTTGACCGCCGTTTCCATCTGGATGTGAGTCGCATTGAAATTGATCCGGCACGCGTTATAGAAAGCGGGGAGGTCTTTGTAGTAGTTGAGATTAGGTCCAAGCCGAAACTTATCGCTCAACAGTTCTTTCCATCCGGCGTCGCCGCGCACCATCGGGGAAAACTCTTCGAGCGCCAGCAGACATGACAAGCGGTACAGAAGCGTTGCCCGCCATAAAACCGCCCCTTCAAACTCCGATCTCTCCTTTTCTGTCAGCTTTTCCAACAGGGTCCGCTCGCTATCATGCGTCGCGGTTTCCGCCGCCTCGCGATATGTAAAGTAGCGCGCGTCTGATAGCCGTCTCGCGATACGTTCCATGGCCGGATGGAGTTCCTGCCTCACATTTTGAAGCCATTCCTGCGCCTTCTGGACTGCCGAGTTGCCTACAAACCCGACATCAGCCCCAAGCCTGCTTTTCCGCGCGGAGGATAAGCGCATCGGGCAAAATACCTCTTCGTCGGCGGCTAACGGCAGGTATTCCACGTTGCCAAACCCGATCCCGCGCAGCAATTCCACGAAACTTTCGTCCCACGTAAATACGCAGCAATAAGGCGAAGCGTTCTTTGGGTAAGCGCGAGTTACAAGGCCGGGGTTGTCCACATACCAGACCGCGGTCGGCATTTCGACCGACCGGAAGAAGTCGGCAAGCACGCCTTCCTCATCAAAACCCAGGTGATTCACGGTCAGGAAGAAGTCGGGGCGCTTCGAAGCTATTGTTTCTACGGCCTTTCCCAGGATATCGCCGCACGTCTCGTCTTTGCGGCCGCGGACACGCACCACCGAATGCCCAAACGCCTCGAGCGCGCGAGCGATTTCCTCGGTCAGAAAGTAGCCAAAATCAAAGAGAGCAACCGTCAATTGTTCCGACGCAAGCTTGGGGTATCGGAGACGCTCCCATAGCCGGAAGGAAACGCTTCGCTCCAACGCAGCGCGAACCGGCTCGTAATATTCGGGCATAAAAGCGATCCCTGGCGCAAAAACAAATACCGAAAGGGGCAAAAGCCCCGCTTTGATATGAAGGCGCGAAACTTCCGATACGGTTTCTTCAGGAGTAAGCCCTACCAGAAAATGAATCTTTTCTGACGGCTCCGCCCCTTTTCCATGCTCCCGGCACAGGTCGAAGATCTCCCGCGAAGGCTCGACAACTACAATCTCAGCGTCAGGATACAACCGCCGCAGCCGGTCCACATGGTAGCCAAGACCCAGGCCAAGCACGACAACCATGCCGTCGCCGGAAAAACCGAATGCGTCTATGAGCCCCTCGGCTTCCTTTTCCGGGTCGTAAAGGCTGTGAAAGATCCTCTCCGACCCGTCCGGGCAGACGACTCGCAATGAATAGCTTCCCCGCCGGGTTGTTACCAGTTCCACAGGCATTTCAGAAAGCGCCGCGGCAAAACGACGTAAAATTTTTGAGGAGCATCATAACCACTGATCCCCCGGCAAAAAATTCCAAGCGCGCAAATAAAAACAGGCAGGACTGTTACTGCAACAGTCCTGCCAAATATAGCAACAAGGGGTTGGATAAGGTTGGCGTAAACGTCAGAGGCCGGACGCGTCACCCGGAGAACGGGCGCCGTCTATAGCTCCCTGGAATAACACTTTGAAGGTATTTATGTTTTCCAATTCGTTCGATACTTCCTGCATTCCGGTTTTCAATACTTTCATGGCTTCTTCGTCAATAGCCATGATCTCCCGGACCAAAAGTTCAGGCGCGACCGACTTGCCTTCTCCGGAAAGAGCGTCAGTTTTTTGAATATCAAGCAGGATCTGCTGACGTCTTTCGGCAATGGCTTCCGTCTCGTCTAAATTTCCCGCTTCTACAGCCGCCTTCTGCTCCAGCGCAAGGTCACGCAGGCTGATCCAGAGGGCTTCCGTTTCCGCGTTCACGCCTGTACCGCCACTCCAGCGCCAGAGGAAGCGCACGTGGAGGCAGATTTGGCCGCGATCTGGTTGCGTTCCATTTCCTTCCAGCCGGCACGGATATTTTCCAAAACCCGTTCCGCCTCTTCCAGTGATTGCACATCGTTTTTCAGGTTCGCTTTCAAAAGCCTGTTCAGGACAAAATCATACAGCCGCCAGAGGTTTGCCGCGATCTCGCCGCCTTCCTTCATGTTCAGCGCTTTCATAAGCTCGCTGACGATTGCGGTAGTCTTTCCAAGATACACACCTCTGCCCGCGATGTCGTTTTGCTCCATCTTTATCCGGGCTACCTTCAGGAAGTTGACCGCCCCGTCAAACAGGAGCGACACGACCCGAACGTTGTCAGAGGTATCAATCGTGGTTTTCATGTACGCGTCATACTGCGTCATCTATAACCCCTCCCCGCGGATTTTTGTTACTTGGGCATCGACATCGTGATAATACTCGCCAGTGAAGATGACCACGATGAGTATTTCGCCATGACCGATTCCATCCTGGCAAACTGCGCTGTCAGGCTTTCTTCGCGTTTTTTCAGGTTGGCCTCGCCCCGCTCGATATCGTCGGTAAGGCGGGTCACGATCGACTGAAGACCTTTAGTACGGTTTGTGATCGATCCCGAGGAGTTTGTAACGCTGTCCACATATTTGCTGACAGCGCCGGCTATACCATTTTCGTCGGTGAATATCTTCGCCACGCCGTCCAGATCGGACGAAATCTTGTCGGTCAAAACCTTGGTGTCGAGTTTGAGCGTACCGTCCCGCTGGGTGGAAACCCCGATCTGGGCAAGGGAGCGCAACGATTCGGGAAGGCCATCGACCCGTGCCCCCAAAATCCCCTCCAACCGGTTGACTACGTCTCTTGCTGTCGACTCTCCCGTGAAAGCGCCGGAAGCGCCGGTAGTCGGGTTGTAGAAGTTGTTATTGGAGACAATCTTGACTACTTCGTTGTAGGCGTCGACGAAAGACTGAACCTTATCCTGAATCGCTTTGGTGTCGTTTGTTACGGAAATCGTGGATGTTCCCATGTTTTTCAGCGTGATCGACACTCCGCTGATCGCGCCTTCGACAGTGTTGGAACTGCGGGTCATTTCCAGGCCGTCGATGGAAAACTTCGCGTTCTGGGCTACCTGCAACGTCTGCCCGCCTGATCCCTCACCAAAACCAAGATTTGTATCGTTTCTCGTTATCTCAATCGCGCTCGACTCGCCGGAAGAGATGCTCTTAAGCACAAGGCGTGAGTTGACGCCGTCGTTGATGACACTTGCTTCGACGCCGCCATCTCTGGAGGAATTAATCGCCGCTGCAAGATCGTTCAACGTCGTTGGGCCGTCGAAGGACACAGTTACTTCTTCTCCGCCACTCACTTTGAAAGAGAAGTTGCCGCCGGTCGCTACTGTCGCGTCTCCGTCCGCAACCCCCGACGAAGCGATCCGGTGCGCCTGTGCAAGCTGCGTTACATTAACGGTATAATTCCCTTCGGCGGCACCGGAGGCTGCGCTGACGCTTAAAACATCCTTGTTGCTTGCCTCTACCTGGCGGGCATAGAAATTTGTGCTGGTCTTCAGGCCATCAGCGGCGGTTTTAAGCTTATTCATAAGAGACGAA
>Ga0123353_10010088_pt1 | contig 13131 bp, 8 predicted proteins | sample TergutLab28metaG_3_FD_92763 | JGI IMG/M metagenome (GOLD analysis project Ga0123353, IMG submission 92763) | Labiotermes labralis P3 segment gut microbial communities from Petit-Saut dam, French Guiana - Lab288 P3 | ecosystem: Host-associated > Arthropoda: Insects > Digestive system > Gut ...
CTACCATGAGGACATAGACAGCAAGTTCCTCCAAAAATTTGGCATCTATGTAAGGATATGTACGGCGTCATGTCCTATAAAAAAGGAGTTTCTAATTGGACAACTGCGGAAATTTCAAACCTCGCAAGTGTGGATACTTGTGAATACTTTGCTTTATAAGGCAAGTGTTTCTGTCATTCCTTATCTTGGAAACATTAAGTTTTGTAAATATACGTCTGTATGTTTGTGTGTATGTGTGTATGTAGGTAGTTAGGTAGGTAGGTACTGTGTGTTAATAATTTCGACTAAACTTTTGCAAGGACAGCCAACATAATGTAGGTTATTTCAGTTTCATGTTACGGATGTTTCAACTGTTTGCCTCCAATAATAGAATTTCATGGAGTCACTCATAAAATCTCTTTTAAAAAAGTAACGTCATAAATTACACATTGCTTAAACATGAAAGGTTAAACTAAAAAAAACACAAGAACCGAGTATGTGTTTAAAATAATTAAACAAAAATGTAGATAAAATGTGTAAAATGGCGCAAAACTCTTCCAAAATTTAATTTAAAATTAACCGCAATTACTATGTGTATTTTTTCCTACACATAAATTGTCCTTTATTACAATTTGAGAGTTCAGGAACCAGGATATCTCAGACGGTATAGTCAGCATTCGTGGGTGAAGACCGATGGACTATGGTTTGGTTACTGGCAGACAGAAAGGAGCTGTATCGTCTTCAAGAGCCTCTTGATCAGCGGTGTCACGTCCAGCCGTCTATTCAATATGTCATTGGTCTGTTTATCTGGTGGTAAAGCGGGCTGAACGTGAAACGAACTAACCATATGTGGAGGTTAAGAATGATTTCAGTTATGCCATCGCTCACACATAGACCTTCATAATGGGATTTCAGCGTTGCTTTACATTTTGAAGGTGCTGTAGCAGAGCTGCAGAACTGAAGGCTGTAATCTAAGGGGAAGTGACTCTAGAAAAAATTCCATAGAGCAGGGCTAAATAATTTGTATTTTTCACTAAATATTATTAGGGTTATGAAGTCAAGGAGGATGAGTAGAGGCACACGACGGAAGATGGGAAAGTTTACAGACATTTGTCCTAAACCCTGATGGGTATGGACGGACTGGGAGATCCAGGAGAACAATTTTCAACGAGTGAAGTTAAAATCATTGCAGCGTATGCGAAAGTGGAGGTATACGTCCAATCATTTGTAACCTCGCCACTAGTTCCAATAAGTGATCATCTTCATGTCCAGGTCGCATTTTCCCGGAGCAAGAATCTCCCATTCTGCACTGAGAGTTTGCTTCCCGCAAGAACCGGTGTGGATAGACACTTTGGAGAAGAGATGAAACGTTTGTTCTGCCGGCAATCGAACCACGTATTCTTGATGCCGTCTACGCTGTCCACTGACCTAACATTGCTATTCATCGGTGCGGGTGCCGAAAATTGAATGCCTCGTTGCTTTGGCTAAGTGGTGCAGGCAGTTCGCTCTGAGGTCTAAGTGGGTAAGCTTTATGTTTGGACGAGTGTATATAAGGGTAGTGAGGTGCAGGTCTTGCTGAAACTTGCGAAATTGAGTATTGTTTAGTATGGTCTACCCACGGTTTAGTATACCTAGTTGTTTCGTACTGATTCATCTACTTTAGGTTCTACTCTTTTCTGAGTTTAATAGTGTAGAATATGTGTCCTTGATTTTTGTTACTTTGCGTATAGGAGGTTGCCTTGAGTGTTGTGTGTTAGTTTGTGTGATGTGTGTTATTGTATTGTATTGTATTGTCTTTCATTGTAGCACACTGCCACCAGGTATTAACCCATTTTCAGTTAATAATAACAAAAAACGTCTTCAGGGTAAGGATAGGTATTTTGGGTATTAGTTTATAAAACACAGTCTCTTTTGACAGTGAAAGGACAGTTTGTGTAGGTTTGTGAGCAGCTCACCCAGTGAATTGTATGTTGTTGGTTGATACTGGTGTTTTGTGAACAACTGTTGTATCCGTATAGGAGAAAATACAGACACAAGTTTTGGAAGATTACTTCTGGGGATTTCTTACGGACAGTGTTTATTCCTTCTGTTGCCGACGGCACAGTAGGAAATCAAGACACGGATCACAAAGCGAAATACCAACATTGGCCACTGCACTCCCCAGAAAGTACAGTAGGATGACCATCAGTTCGGTATTCATTAAGCCACTTATGGTGCTGACAGTGAACAGGATTATTTTTACGGAGCAGTTTTGAGTGACCTTTGAAAGATCTGTGCATTTAATTGTGTCTTAAATATACTACGTATTTTGAATACTACACGATGCAAATCATAAGACCATTTGGGGAAGTTGTGTGGTTGATCGTTAAAATGGAAAATTTCCTGTTAACACCAGCTTCGCATGAAGAAAGTAGCAAGGTAAGAGTTTTATAATTTAATAATATGGCTTCTTTTTTATGTTCAACAAAATTTAATAACAAATGCATTTAAACTTTCTTTCTATACTCTCTCTCCAAAAATAATACGGACCTTTTGTGTTATGGAATGGCCGGTGTGTGTTAGACCTAATTTATACAAATGAACGTCCAAAACAAAACTTTTTTAAAATGGTTATCTGAGCGATGATCTGTTTATTTGTTTGTTGATTTATTTGTTGATTTCTCTGTGCTTTCCAATGGATTTAATACCTTTCAGAATTCCTTACTTTCCACTTGACTTAACGTGCCAGAGCGTGAGGAAGTCGAACATTTTAACTTATTGAAAAGGTTAGGAATTTTTAGACTTTACCTCAGCTCTCAAATACACCTTACTGGCATACTGCATAAGAACAAGCACTAGTCAAATGTTCTAACATTATTACCTCTTTAACGATATCTTGTGGGGCGTGATGTCGTGTGACTTGGTGGAAATTTTTAAAAATTTTGGATGAACTTACTGCATCCATACTCAGAGGCTTTGAAAAATCATGCATATGAGGCGAATAAGGTGTCTGGACGTGTCATACACAAGAGATGATAAATAAATAATTTGAGTCTGAACACGTGAAACGAGGAGAACTTAAAGTGCCCTGACCTAGGCTACGGGGAGTCATTAATACTAAAATAGACAGCAGAACTAGGTCCTCTGGATTTGGACTTGTTTCGGGATGAATTGTGTTAGTGGATTGTTGTAACAGAGTAATGCCATTTATAGTTACTTAAAATGCAAGTAATGTCTTGACAAGTTAGCGACTATCAAGTTTTGAAGAAAATAATTAATAGTAATCATTTTGATGATTATTATTTCCAACTTAATTTTAAAGAATATATGTAGGCTGTGGAGTTACTGTCGTCTCGTGTAACAAGAAAGATACTTCGTAAAGATAAAACGTGTCGAGGTACTGCATTAGGACTTAATGAACACGAAAATGTTTTACCAAGACTATCCCTAAAAGGCACAATACATTTACTGTAGCATATGGGATATATTAATGAGAAGTAGTTTCGGAAAATTTCTTGGACATGTTTTCTTTTCAAACTGAGAGTAATGCTACACAGAATGGGCTCTATAGTAATGGCTGCTGCAGTAATCATTAACCTTTAGGGAAGGAAGAAACGTTAAAATAAAACAACAAAAGAAAGCGTGGTTAATGCTGCTGCATTGTGTAGCTAATGAAGAGAGCTCGTACGTCATGATGACGTCATAAATAATTTCACGCACAATAGACGTAGCCAGTCGTAGTGTAAGTTCTTGTTTCATGGCATCGCAGTTGCATCTCCTGTAATGCAGCTCTACAATGAGAATTTCACTTGCCATCAATCAAGACTCGCCAACATATAGGGTACATATGACGGAAGAGTACAGAATGAATCGCAAGGCTATTAACGGCATATGCTTTGAGTAAATACAGTAATGCAAGTGAATATCATTTGTTGTAATAGCTTTTGGCATCCATTTATCTATCCACAGCATTGACGATCGTATTCCGAGAAACAGGCAGATTATTCTTTACGTAGTAGTAGGAGTGCTTCAGTTACATCCAATGTGATTGGTCGAGAACTGTAGAGCGGTATTCCTATATTTGTGTGCCTGAGAACGGCAATATCACAGCACGTTTGTCGCATACGAACGCCGCAAACGGCGAGGCTTTTTCTCCTTGTAGTTCAGATTACATTCACGGAAAAAATCTCGAATTTCAGACGTCCATTCCCTAAGCATTCACGCAGCCTCAGGTTTTATTTGTCGAAAAGAAATTGAGCTCTTCTCTCGGCACGTTAAAAATTTCTCACCGAAAAATACGCTTCAGTTCTTCCAATGAAAGTGCTTTGCCCTCTATTTTCTCTTCTTCCGTTAATTTTCCTAATAATGGTGTCGTATTAATTTAACGTAGTGTTCGAAATGTGTTTTATCGAACGACAAAGTCAGTATGGGTGTGCAAGCACCCATTGAACTTTTAGGCCACGTAGAGGATATTCTATGAACTGCATGAGAATATTTGATGTCATGAACACGGTTTATTTTTGTTATCCGCGCCACATACTAACGTTAATTCTGTCCCCTTCGAGCAAAATGCAGGTTTGGTAGTTCACGTTCCTGGCACTGAACTCATAATTCTAAAACTTACCACGCTTTTGTACATTGTTCTGTTAGACGGCACACTCTTGACGAGCGACTTCTTTTAGAAACATGTTGGGCTACGAATTTAACTGTCCAACAAGATGCGACTTATTCAGTTTATTAAATTTCTGTAGGCAGCTCTACATGTTTCGGGTGTTGACACCCATCATCAGGAGCTCGTACAACTGTAATTACAGCTTCTGGTATTGATTAACCGGATCTACTACCATCCGTTCTCGTTGTTGAGTTCCAACTCAACAACGAGAACGTACAGTTGTACGAAATGCTGATGATGGGTGTCAACACCCGAAACATGTAGAGCTGCCTACATAAATGTAATAAACTGAATAAGTCGCATCTTGTTGGACAGTTATTAAATTCGATTCACGATGCACGGACCCATGTATATAAAATTTTGGGCTACATTTTCTCCGACAACGCACCCTGCAGACGTATCGCAAATTAACATTCTTTTTGAGATGAGTAAATTTTACATTGCACTGACATCATCTGACCTCCATTTTTATTTAGAACTAAAGTTTCATTTTTAACTCGTAAATACCATTGTGATGACACGCAAGATACTAGCCGTCAGTGACTGTCAAAGCTACAAGTGTGCAGACAGCAATACCGTAACAAGGAAGGAGCCGTGTTTACGTATATTTACGTTGTCACGGACAGCAACTGACCTAGTAAAATGGTAAAAGAAACATAGGAAGCGTGACGTCAGGAACATTACTCCAATTGAAAACACGTAACAAGAAAAGAGTAATATAAGAACCCCCAAGGCCGCGCGTCACCCAACTAAATCTGCACTCCCATCTGAAAGCACTAATATACTATTCTATTCATAAATCTTTTAATGTCTCTTTTAACGTGTCATTGCTTTATGCAGATATAATGTAATTGTCAAGTCTAAAGGTTTCGGCTTGTCGTATGTTTTAATTATATCTGTAAAGATGATATCGCAGACATATACATGTATAACGTAAAATAATATCAGGCGATTTACACAAAAATGTTTCTTTTTTCCCTTTTCAGTCCGTATATGAGTTGAAACACACTGCAGCTAAACCACACAACATATAAAAATAGTTAGCTGTGACTGATGGATACTATTGTTATTTCTGCACAAAAAATTATGCTTAATCAAAGACCTTGAGGGTTAAACCGTGGGTTTTTAATCTGTTCAAGGACAAATTATTAGCGTTTACAGGTTCTATTCTTTTCCGTGGATGGCGCTATGTGTAAGCATTTTGATTGTGTGTTATGTGCTTGGTTTCTCTTAACAGAACTACTTCGGGTTTCCTTTCCTGTTATAGTCTTCACATTTATTCCTGCAATTTCAGTCGTCTGCTTCGTCTTAACACCCACTGACACAACTTTGTTCTAAGATCATAGTACGAGCATATAAACTGATAAATGTTGTCCAAATCTATGTGGGGCCTAAACTGGCCAGCAGTCAAGTTCAGGCCAGTGTCAATAACTAAACGACCGTTATATATTTCGTGTATTACACACACTTGACTACCATTGTGTTGAAACTGGACTGAAATCATTATGTAGCAAACAATATTCCAATTCATTTACATTAAAGTTTAATTTTATTACTATAAGTTACATAATATTTTACATACACACACACACACACACACACACACACACACATATATATATATGCATACACACATTGGAAGTATAAAACGAGGTACTTTTTTTTCTAGAAACAATGAACTGAGTTATTTCCGTACCCTAACTTGACTTGGACAATTTATTTTCCTTATACTCCCCAATACAGGCTACAAAAGTAGTCTTATTTTTAAGTAGGACTCGAAGATTTTTTCCACTTTTTAACTTAACTAATGTGATCTTATGCAATGTAGAACTGAACATCAACTGCAGGTTGTACGCCAACTTTTAATGTCCTACAGGGACACCTAGAGACTTATCTAAATCTAAATTCAACTAGCAATATTTTCTCCAACCAAAATAACATGCTAGTCCAGAAAAAATCTTTGGATTCGAAACATGTAAAACAAATGGATGGACTTCAACTCGTCAAAGAGCGTGTGCTGTTCGGTGAGGAATGACACACATAATAATGAAGGCAAATGAGGTCAATTTTGCTAGATTTGAAGTCCTCACCACGAATGACTGGATATTCTAGAAAGTTAGAATTTTCTGCAGAATTTTATCGGCAACGAACATCTCACTTATGATCATACACTGCACTGTAGTAGCTTGTGTAATTCCGAGAGTATCCATCGCACTTTATGTGCTTGTGCTTTTCTGTGCAGAAAGAAAATAAAGTCCTCTCCATTGTACACATTTCATGCTCCACAATGAAACACCAATATACATGACGAACGCCACGTAGAAATGAATTGTTGTGACAGGGTAAAATAGCTCGTCGCCTGCAAGGAGTTGGCTACACTTCATAATGAATATACGTTTTAAAATACGCCTTTGGCCGATAATATTTCCTGTTTGTACTATTGTGTCCCCTACTCGTATATTGAAGCTCATGAACGATCCGCGAAGTAATCACATGACTGTCACGGTGACGCGATTTACACTATTGCACTTCTTCATAGGGTTTACCGAAAACCTATGCAGTGTTTGAGTAGAGAATCCATATATTTTATGCTTTTTTTGGTTATTGGGTTTCATATTTGTCAGTTTTTCGTAATCAAGTCTGACGAGCATCCTACTGCTAGCCTTTTCTATGTGCTGCGATATATGTTACTGCAATTATTGTCATTGTCTGGAAAGGATGGTGATTAGTGTGAATTGCGAAACTGGAGATGACACCTTGTGTTTTTTTTTTTGGATTGTCAGTGCGTGCTATATCGACGTTGGTACCAACATGCTGGACTAGACAGAGTGGCAACACAGACGTCCCTCTGATTAAAATTAATTACTGTTTAAACGGTTTATTCCAAACAAGTCATAGTAAACACTGGTAAATCAAACGGAAACGATGGAACGTTAGGAATATCAACATATACAAGGCAGTGTAAACATGCTGCTTAGATTATTAATACTGAAGGGATTCTTTGTGGAAGAGAACAAAAAAGTTCCTTGCCAAGTGCAAAATCTACATAAAAATTAATACATTTCATTTAAATTGGTTCCTAAGAGAAAGGACAGTTTTCCAAGGTGGAAGTGAAGTAAAAACGCCAAGCAACTATACAGTGGACAGCGGTCGTCAATAAATCAGCGGTACTTAAACGTCTTTTACCAGATAGATTTGTTGTCATACATTGTTAAAATATATGCCCATTCATATAATAATTGAAAGCGATAACCAAGTGTTAGAATAATGCAATGTTTATTTCTGTTTTTGTCAAGTATTTAGAAGAGTCTTCAGTATTTTTTTTTAAATTTATCTCTTAAGTCTTTTAACTGATTAACACTGAAGTTAGATACCCTATACGCAGTTTGGAGGTGCCGGGTTTGAATAATATACAGTGAAATGTACCGCCAGTTTTACGTTAAAAAACCATGTACTCCACCCGCAATGTAAACTATGTTTTGCCTACGATTCCTACAAGAAAATGAGATTATGTGAGATTGTTTTCCTGCACAGAATTAACTTACTGGTCTTTCAAAACTAAAAATAAAGTAGTACATATTAAAAAAGACCTACAGAAAAGTGTACAGCCCTTTAGTTTTTAGAGATTTTTCGTAAGGAATTCGAAAATTTATTATCTTATGAAAGTTTCAGTTGTCAGAGACACGACACAGTATAGATTGGTACAAATTTACTAAGGCTTGGAAAGAGCTTGCTGCCTCCATCTTCAAGGTATCCCTTTCTTCTTGGACAAATTCTTGAATTACCTTGAAGATAGAACAAAAATTTCCTTATAATCCTTGCTACTTGCTGATGAACACGGCGTCAGATTCATGAAGACTGGGAACTTTTATCGTCAGTTTTGAGAAAACTTCAAGTCTCACGCCTCTTCGTCTTTTTCACAGAAGTTTAAGTTACTTCTGGACTTGAGACAGCTGGCTCTTCTTTCCACCCTCACTCATTGTTTCTCGAAACTGCTTTTGAATTGTACTCAAGTCCATATCTGATACCCAAGAATTTGGTTAACGCGAAAATCCCTTGTTACGTTCCATAAAACGATAACACTCATTTATCACGCTGGAAGCTTATCATTTTTCTGTTGTTGCGTTTGTTTATTCAGCATATGTGCAGATAGAAGTCTTCCTTCGGCACATGGGACGGAATATCAAGGTGATGAGAGATTCGCTGAAGTTAGCTGTACGTTAATACAAGGAATATACACGTAAATCAATATTGTGACATTTATTTTTATTGTGTTGTCAAAGACCGAATTATATATCTTTAAATCATCTTGAGTGCCTCAGTATTTTCATGGATGTACTTTTTGTTCAAATTACATAGTTTCAGTACAAATCCAGTTTTATAAATACTTGGGGTTTGCAGAACATAATCACTAAATTTTGCCAAAATTTGTACGTCTATACTGAAGTTAGTACTTTAGAAGTGAACTAGAGGGGCTTGTGGACAAGACGTTCAAGTGCGCAAATATAAATTTGGAATAATTCTGAAATGTGCTATCCCCGCTCTGTGTAGTAATTAATAGGTAGGGTAATTACAGGCAATAACACAGCAATATAAATCTAATTGATGATTATTAGAAGATGATAAAAACTACATGTTTCAGCCACTATTGGCCATCATCAGGTTTTTCATCCGAAAGAATTGTATGCTGTAAGAGAGTTTATACATATAAGGCATGCAGCCGCGTATCGATGTTGAGAACTCCAAATCCTGGATGATGAGATCTCAACATCGATATGCTGTTACATGCCTTATATAAACACTCCTACAGCATAAAATTCCTTCGGATGAAAAACCTGATGATGGCCAATAGTGGGCGAAACATGTAGTTTTTATCGTCTTCTATTAAACATCAATTAGATATATATTGCTGTGTTATTGACTGTAATTACCCTACCTATTTATAACTTTGGAAATCATGTATGAGATTATGCTAGTCACAATGATGAAGACCGCGCTCACTCTATGTCTGAAAAACTGAAGAAGAAATTTTATGGTCTTAATTTGTGTTTTCCAACAGCGGCAAAGTCGCTTGTAAGGAATGAAACCTACACCTCAACAGTCAACAAGCGAAAGACTGGGTGTAATAAACTTACTGCTTTGTCAAGCGTCGTTGCAGTACCGGCACACAAATAAAGGAATGAGACTCTTGTTGACAAAGGAAGAGAGAAGAGGAAATGGGAAAAGAAAAGAAAACATGTACAACTTCTCAGAAAATAAAAGAAAAGACACGCCGAAGACTAAATTCAGGGGTTTTATTAAGAACATGGCCGTCATTGGTGCAAACTCAGCTGAATTTTTTTTATGTGTTTCTACAGCTTTTCTCCGTCGTTCTCTTCTCTTGAAAATGTTGATTTTTCTATATTGGTCTATTTCAAGAGAAAGATGTAGTCGTGTGGATTGGTCCTTAACTCTGTCCGGTTCCTATTTGCCTCACATTTGAAGCTTCGAGGAGAAAGAAGGGACCAGCAGACGTGCTCTGAATTTCTTCATCCCTACGTTCAAACTCACTCGCAAGCGTTGTGCCGTATGACAGGCTGTCCGAGAGATTTAAGGCTTTAGGGCAGAAGCATGTTTAGGTATGTACAACTGTACTTTCTATGGGTGTGAATCCTGGCCACTTGTTTTAATAGAAGAATGCAGATGAAGAGGGAGTGGGGTGTGTGAGAAGAGGGTGTTAAGAATAACACGTGGTTAAAATGGAGAGAAAATATGGCGCAGGAGAATGGGGAATACTTATCATATGACAAGCAGCTTCATAACTTAGAGTTGTCGCGAGTATTACTATTATTATTGTGCGCTGGGCAGAACATTTACGTGTAGAAAGCATGACTTGAAATATGAATACATTAACATGAAAAACAAGTGCGTATGAATTGTATTAAGATGGAGATTAAGAAAAAAAATCCGCAAGTTTGTGTACTGAATTTATTTGCTCCAGAATATGTTTCCTTACAACATTTTAGGTTTTGTTTACGAATCTACAAATTGAGCAACGGCAGACGAAACTTCTGGACAGACGACCGATTACAAGTTTGTCAAGAACGCTTTTATATGTGTAGTTGAATTACAGGGCAGATTGTATGTAGAACTAAATACAATAATCATTCGTCTACAGGACGGAACAATTACAATTGTTCAGAAATTCCTTTTATAAACTTTACTAAAATATAATCCGTTTTGAATAAAGAGAGACCAATTTGATGTCACTTGCTATATTATTTCATTATTTACTGCTCAACATGTTTAGGATGTTAATACATCCATCCTCAGGAGCTTGCGACTTATTTTATGAGTTATTTCATGGGTTGTATTGCTCTGGTACGATGTGTGTTGGTGTTACGGTGTGGTTTGGCTGGGGTGGTGTGGTATCCGTATGCAGGCTGAAACACTACACTAGTGTTTCAGCCTGCATACGGATACCACACCACCCCAGCCAAACCACACCGTAACACCAACACACATCGTACCAGAGCAATACAACCCATGAAATAACTCATCAAATAAGTCGCAAGCTCCTGAGGATGGATGTATTAACTTCCGACACATGTTGAGCAGTAAATAATGAAATAATAAAGCAAGTGACATCAAGTTTGTCTCTCTTTATTCAACTATCAAGATGATGCACGATCCAATAAACATAATAATCCGTTTTAGTTCCTTTTAATTAGGGCTCACTTTGCTGTTCTTTTCATGGTTGCTCTGCCTCCACAATTCATCTTGTCGCACGCATATTTGTACTGTCCCTGTCGTACCGTGACTGGCACTGTGTACAACTAATCACGCCATGTACACTACATTATAGTTTCTCGCTCAGCATACTCATATTTGACAGATTTTTACTCAAGATTTTATGTAACATGGTCCGTAATCGTGCACTCAATGGACATTTCAATGTACACAATAAGACCAACGAATGCACTGACGTGAAATGTGTTTATCACATGTTATTCATTATGGACATGTTGTGAACGGGTTATTTACAAGATTACAAGGAGTCCAAACAAACTGCTAAAATGCATCAGTGAACCTCGCACTATTACAAAGTATGCCTCAAACTTCCTGCGTAGTCATTGAATGTCAGGTTATTAACTACTAAAATCTTATTAAATTCAATTTTTTTAAGTGGATATATTGATTCATGTGTGGGTCGGGCTAGCTCAGTTGGTACAGCTACTCGCTACGGGCTGGAAGGTATGGGGATCGAATCTCGGTGGGAGTCAAATCTTCCGGACCCGTCCAGAACGGCCCTGGGGCCCACCCAGCCTCCTACACAATGCGTACTGGGTCTTTCTCAACGGTAAAGCAGACGGCGCGTGGCGTTAACCACCCACCCTCCCCTAGCGTCGAGGTTAAAGAAAGAGGACCGCCATACAACTATTCCCTCTCTGGGTTTTTGTGGTCTTTCTAGGATGAACTTTAGCCTCTTTCTTTATGTTGTTAATGTTCACCCAGTAATGAAATTACGAACAATACAGATATAAATATAAATCTATCAGTATAACTGAATGGCTTATATTTGTAGCTCTATATAGACTTGTATCTGTAGCTGAGTTATTTTTAATTTTATTACAGGGTACAAGTTAACTACATAAAACAATACAAGCAGTTTTAAAAAAAAAAATTTTCGGATTTTAGTAATTAATAAGCTGATATCCAGTGACTGTAGGAGGTGTGACTCATAATTTGTAACAATGAGTGATTCACTTATGCATTTTAACATTATGTTCAGACTCCTTGTATTATTGTAAATTACCCTGATGATGACACAGACTTTTGTAGAAATATGTCGGTAATGAATAACATGTGATAAACGCATTTCACATGCCAGCATTTGTTGGTCTTATGGTGTAGATTTAATTAATATTTTATTGTTTGTTCATGCATCACCGGCGTCATATTGTGAGATCTAACGTAACACGGGAGGGACTCATAACAAATACCTTCCTCGATGAAGCCGTAAACCTTTTATAAAATTCGCTTTATTAATTTACAGTTGTTGCTGGGAAAGCCAGCCTCTAACAGAAATGAGTACCAGGAGCATTTCCTGGGGGTAAAGGCACCCGTTGCCTACGGCTGACAACCTTACCACCATCCTGTGCCGTTGTCATGAAATCTGGGAACCTTTACTTCCTGAAACCCTCTGGACCACTCCAGGTCTGTAACGGGACTGCTTTATCTTTACCTTCTGTGAAAGCCATGGAGGCATAGGGAGATTGGAGCTATAGATTAATACGTTCTTAATCTCGACCATACATGGAGGTGAGTCTTCAGCTTCACGCCACGGTCGCTGTACCACAGGGTGAAGATTTTCCAGTGTCGATTGAATAGGAATCTTATGCGTAATGGACTATGCATCATCTTGATATTTGAATAAAGGTTGACTAACTAGATGACACTTGCTTTATTATATATTGCTCAACATGTTTCAGACGTTAATACGTCCATCTTCAGGAGCTAGC
>Ga0123353_10010090_pt1 | contig 13130 bp, 7 predicted proteins | sample TergutLab28metaG_3_FD_92763 | JGI IMG/M metagenome (GOLD analysis project Ga0123353, IMG submission 92763) | Labiotermes labralis P3 segment gut microbial communities from Petit-Saut dam, French Guiana - Lab288 P3 | ecosystem: Host-associated > Arthropoda: Insects > Digestive system > Gut ...
ATAACTCAACAAATAAGTCGCAAGTTCCTGAGGATGGATGTATTAACACCCGAAACATGTTGAGCATTAAATAATGAAATAATAAAGCAAGTGACATCAAGTTGGTCTCTCTTTATTCAACTAGTATCGGGTGTGTATTAAATGTGTGAGGCGAAATTAATTTGTATCCGAAATGTATGTATCCAATCAGTGATACAGAACGCCAGTTTTTATCGTTTTAATGGCTGCTAAATGTTTCGGCTTAAATTGCGAGCCGAAAAATGTAGCCGTGAGTAAATCGATAAACACTGGCGTTGTGTGTGATTTGACACATGTACTTATGGTTTGATAACAACGAGGGGGATGGTTCATCTGAAAATTAATTTGTGTCCGATCGAAGCTTTACAATAAAAGAAAGCTGGGCTGAAGGGTTTTGAACGACTAACTCGCGAACCAAATATGGCTGTATGGAGCAGAGGTCTTTGTGAGAAGCTGTTTGTCTTTCAGCCCCTGTCTATTTCGGAACAGAAGCTCCTTCACCTCGTCGTAACTGTGCACCACTGCTCCCCGGATCTTAGGTCTCATGTAACACTTTGTGTCGTGCTGTTTCTTGTAGCGAGCAGTCGTTACCCCTTCGCCCAACCCCCAACCACCCTGTTTGTGTGATATACTGTATATGCTACTGTATTGTCAGTTACTCACCATATCTGCAGGCCGTCTCATCCACCGACAGCCTGACGACAAGTCGTACTCTTTTGACAGGGGATCGGCGTGAGAACATAAAAATGGGTGGACTAGGTATTTAATATCACCGTTTGAAAAAAAATTTCTTGTGTGAATAACCGTTTGGTAATTATCTTCAGAACTTTCGTGGCGACGTCTAAGTCAAACATTTCGAAACAGCTGCTTGAACTACAGCAGGCCTTAAATGCGAGACATAGCCTTCTAATGCGTAGTGGATCTTCCCTACACGTTAGATCGAATGCTCCAATACATTGCCAAATTTAGCTGTGTATTTGCAGTGGTTTTAAGATATGCTTAAATTTGCTATATTGTATTAAAAGGTTAAAACATTTCTCCATACTTTGCTGTCTACTGTGCACGTACCGCAATCTGAAAGTGAAAATACAATATTCAGTTTTTAATGACAGACTACGGCACATGTTTACACATGTTATGCATTATTGTGCATGGTATACATATGTATGAGAAAATAAATTTTAATCTCCTAGACCAGCTTAATGCATTTAAGCACGTTTTAATAACCAGTGTAAATTTGTAACAGAATTGGCAAAATTGTGAAAATATAGACGTGATGAGACGGGTTTGTCTGCTAAGCGCTGGAATTTGTTTGGCCTGTATTAGTCGAAGTGTAATTTGACATTCACAAGACCGTGCATCGTGATATATTCTTATAATAAAAGCCAACAAGATGCACTATTTCTCAGCTTTATTTTGGTAAAGAACTCTACGTATTTTGGACAGGCTTACTGTCCGAAATATGTAGAGTTCTTTACCAAAATGAAGCAGAGAAGTAGTGCATCTTGTTGGCTTTTATTGTAAGAACCGAAGTGTAATGAAGGCTCTTTGGTTGTAAAAAAAATTATTATCAGTTTGCAATGATTTATTCGGGAGTGACGTTGCAGGTGTGCCATTTTTGGTCACAGAATTTTCAGGATAAGTTTTTTTTATAATTAAAGCAGTTTATTTAACACATTAAGAGTGATGTGTTATTGGCAGTTGTTAATAAAAGACTCATACGTAATACAAGGGTGTGGATCACCATTCGAAGTTACATTTAGCTCGAGACCTATACATTCCTTCCCATGCTGCAGATAATTCTGTGAAGTGCGATTTCTTAAATTGCTTTAAACATATTCACTCTTTACATTGTAGAAAGATGGACTTTTATGGAGTGTTATTTTTAAATTATTGCTTAGGTTTTATTAACAGCAGGTCTTAATTGCAAGGTATGAACATGGTTAGTGCAAGAGGCGAAATAATGAAGAACTTAAGTTCTGGTGCAATGGCTTTCAATTCTGCTTTGTGCTGAGCGGGTAACGGGGTAATTTCTGGGCTGTGCAATGTGATTGAGGTTGTGTTCCTTCTCATTGCTTATAGGAAAATGATGGTGTAGTGGCTTAAGACATCCATATCCTCACCATTTCATATTTGGAAGTACGGAGCGGAAATGGAGTTGAGAAAGCGCCATTAAATAAATCAAAATTCGTCAATAATAAAATTAGAAGTTCCGTGTACTCAAGATTGGGCAATGCCTTTCACTTACGTTGTCTGGCACTCGGAACATACTTTTTGAAGTGTAGGTAAATATGGTGCGAGATGGTATGGTAGTGAGATCTTTACATAAATAATTATTAAAGGCTAAACCACAGCTAGCTGTGTGCGCATATTGAACGGAACTTCAGCTCACAAGGGATGGGCACCCAAGGCTGCTTTCTATTTGTCTTGACAGTTTTCCGCGGCATACTTAACGCGTTTCACCTTTGGGAACATTAGTAATGAGAAAGTTTTACGTAGCGATTACAGGTTGATTGATTATTCTTGAAGTGCTTTGAAAGAAATATTCCTATCTTACGCAGCGTCGAATTCATGAATTGTTTATGAATACGCTGAAAGCATGGGTGTGGATTTTTTATGGCAAATTTGTGACGCGTTCTCAATTAATGCACGTTATCAATGGTTAATATTACTTAAAATTTAAATCAACAGTCCTCCTATATGTATGTCGTCCACACAATAAATTAAACTATATTTTCCAAATATATTTTTATATAGTTTACGATTAAAGGTTTCGTCCAGTTGGTCATTATCATATTATTCACACAGCAGTAAATAGGGAACTGCTCTGCACACTCAATGAAAACATGGACGTGAGGAGGTATAGCTTCATTCATTAACCTCGGCACCAGTTGGCTGTGGCTACCTTAGCCGATATGCTGACTGGCTACATGTTATACAACAGAGGAATCGTCCTTCCGTTCCCTGCAGGAGATAAGAAGTTTTTCCTCTCCAAAGCGCCGTGACCTGCGGTGAGGCGCGCTCTTATTCATTGGGTACAAGGGGCTCTTTCTCATGGGGTACGGCGGCCGGGAAGTGAAGCTGACCACTCGTATCTAATTCCGAAGTTACTCCTAGGAGCTAATTTGCCATGTCGCATCATGTCTTGATGGCGTGCACAGGGACACATTTCCTGAGGTGGGTGGTCCGCTTTACGCGCCGTTTGCTGTTTTTCTGAGAAAAGAGCTATAGGTACTCATCGAATAGGGGCTGGATGAGCCCTGGAGCCGGTCTTGGCCTTTCTGGAGTACAGTAAAAAACCCTTTTCCCCTGCTGGGATTCGAACCAACATCCAGTGTAATGACTACGCTACCTCCTAGAGAAGTAAAATACTTGATATGAATTTAAAATTGCTGGCGGCCATCTGCACGAAATAAATTTCAGCTGTCCGTTTCTGCAGCACTGTGTATATGTCAGTGGTGCTCATAGGATGAGGTACTGTACAGATGATGGGGCACGCGGTGACGCAGTTGGTTGAGGCACTGGAAGGTCGCGGGTTCGATTACCGACGGGGTCATTGGGATATTTCATTTAATTAATCCTTCCGGCGGCACTATGGCCTTGGATCAACTCAACCTTTAACAGAAATGCGTACCAGGAGTATCTCTTCGGGGGTAAAGGGGGCCGATGCATATGGCTGACAACCTTACCACCTTCAAGTGCTGATTATCAAGAAAGTATGGGAGCCTCAAACTCCTGGAGCCCTAAGGACATGTTAAGGCTTGTAATGGGGTGGCTAGGCCTTTACCTTTTTGCTTTACAGATGAAGAAGACCACAGCGTTGATGCCCACCAGATAGGTTCGTATTTTCTTGACTTTGTTTCATGACAATTCGCTGCTTTTATATTTGCTTTACAAGCAAACAGGGTCGAAATATTTGCGTACTGTCAGATATGGATGTACACACTTCCTTGACCTCAGTGTTCAACTGTTGTAGATACCTACGGTACATGTTGCATTTCTGCAAAGTTAATCGCATTTTGTGTAACACACAGTACAGTCACAGTCAGATATTAGCTTCCATTGTCTCTCGTTTGTTAATTCATTATGTGAAAAAAATGTTTTAGACAGAACTGGTAGATCGTAATAGAATTTGTGCATTATATCCTGGACATATGATGAATTTTTTTTTGAGATTTAATCGGTGATGTTCATTTGGAGTTTCTAGAAAACCAGTAATACTGGGTTATGCTGGACCGCTGATTACCAAATTTGAATTTATTGAAATTAAGACTCACGACTTGGATGTTGGCATGGCATACATTCATTCACGTGCAAGAGGAGTATAACTTAAAAGTTCCGGTGTTTGCTATTTACTGCTCCACCCTCCCCCCCCTCCTGCCGCGGAGACCCAGCCTAACTGTTTCATGCTATTTTGTTGAAGCAAAACCATACCCATGTTTTCTCTGTTGTCGCTCGCTTATGCTAGGTGAAGTTGAAGTTGAAGGTGAAGGTTGATCTACCGTTATGTTTAATTAACCATCACATAATGACGGTATTAGCGGGAGTCGGGGTGTGGCTCCATACATTCCCAACCACGTTATTAGGTAGAAATGATTGGTCAGGTCGAAGCCTCCGCCGCTTTAGTGGAACTAAAATAACGTGATGTAAGCACTGAGTTGATTACCTTGTTCACTGGTTGAATAGTTGATTAGTTTGATGAGCTAACATACTCTTGTTCGTGAATGGAGCTGTATCGTCTCCCGGATGGGATTTTGTACACTCTTGCGCATTGATGTCATCGGTGGGCGGTAAGACTGCGAGATACGGGGTAAATGAAAGTATCTGAAGATGAATGTGGTTGACCCGATCAGAAAAAGAACCCGTGTCCACGAGCCAAAAGGGGAGGGGTCATTGGACTACTGACCTCAAACTGTCGCGAGGTTCAATTACATATTGCTTACCGATAGGTACCGTCTGCCAGGTAGCAAGAGTGTCGATCGTGGTTGCATGTGCAGCAACCTGCTGGGATCTGTTGCTTGTACGAAGGTGTTACTGTGCTGTCGCTCAAGTAAAAACGTCGTATTCTGCCGCCACACTACACTTGGTGTCGATTACAGCTTGATGTTCGAGTAGGTGTACTAGTCATGATAAAAACACAGTCCATGGCTGCCGTGAATTTGATAGGAGAAATATCGTGAGTGGTGTTTGTAATGGCTAAGAGCATTTGTCTGTAGGCGATTTGTCTCCGCATGCTTAGTTTCCGGAACTGTATATCGGATTTCGATTAAACTTATCATTCAATACCTATATCCTGCAGGTTCTTTCTCCGCTCACGCAAATGGTGGGATGGTACCTTCAGATATATTTATTTTGCCTTCATTAAACCAACGCTTAACGCACAGCCTTTTACACCAAGTGACGCTGCTTGACTAATACTCCGACGCATTTCGGCGCTTGTCGTCGCCATCTTCAAGGATTGCCGTCTCAACTCTTTATTTTTGAGCACGTCAAATGGTTTCAAACATCTGTCCGACCGTGTGTTGCAGAAATGCAGTCTCCGTTAACGATACATGATTTCTAAACCTATCGATTAGCCGAGGCGACTATCGTGAAGGTTTAATGATGGCAAATTAATGTAAAACATAATGCACGATAAGTAGATTATTACGACACTACGGTTATGTCTGTTCCCACTCTGTCATGCACTGTCACACATCCAGTCGACGCATGGCACCGATCTGCACCCACAGCGGATACCATGTATTTGTGTCTAAGTACCCAGTTTCTTTATGTTTTCTGGCTTTGCAGTGAGATCACGCTGTAGAAAGCTTCATTCCATCGGAACCATAAAATACGCCACACCTATTGTTCAGGCAAGACCTTACGGATATACTGTAGAGATGCTACACTTGGCTAGTTGAAGGTGCGTGCGGCGACAGCAGCCGGCATTTTGTCGTGTGGAAATGATTTCTGGTACATTTCATACGGACTGAAACATGTCTACACTTAGGAAAATCAAAACAAATTCCTACACATAGTAATGCGGGCAGAAGGGGGTTTTTTTTGTGAGCGTGATTATGCAACTAAACAGTTGTTATGCAGGTTGTGACGGTGTGAAATTGACTGTACATGTCCAGCATGGGATCTAGTGGCGGTGTTTCATAATGGCGATGCTCAACGAGTGGGTTCCTCAAGAGCAGGAATTTATTTGATGATTATTAACATGTAAAGGAACCTGTAGTCTAGCATGGAGATAGTTAAAGTGTCAGTAGGTTCATGGCCGTTCAAAAGGTTGTAACAGTTGTTTGTGAATTGCGTCACAGTTGTGCTGGATGCTGACCATTGCTGGAGGTATCCTGACGTGCGTACACACGAGTGGTTTGGCCTGTGGCACACTTACTTTTTGTTATTATAGTGACAGATATTTTTACTGTTGTATATTACGTACATTTTCATATTATAAACTTCTGAATTATGACACTGTGCGATTTGGCACGGGATACCAGATTGTCGGAGGTATGTGCCTTCGAAACAGCGATACACTCCTGCCAGGCCAGACGGTGTCGTAATCCAAAAAACCTTAACATGGATCTACACCTGCGTAAAATTCTGAAATAGTAGATAAACACTGCATTTCGTGTTCTTATTCAGTGTTTAAAGCCAAGTACTAACTGCGTGTGCTAACAACCGTAACAGTAGTGAACTGCATTGTGTCACGTAGCGTGTTTATGTATTTGGTGTGGGTCTCACAGTAGCCACCGATTATTTCCCTATACAGAATCAACCGGTTGACCCTTCTAATGTACACAATGTTCTCTGTGAGATAGGGACTCGATTTTCTATAATTTAGAGGAGAGTCACCCTTCAAATTTGCATGCACCTACTTTTGTGAGGTGGTGCTGATTTTGATCTCAACCAGTGCTTATGACACAGAATGCAAAGGTCACTTGTCTCTACATGTACCATGCCACTCACCCGATACCTGCAATAGAACTGACTATTGAAACGTCGTGTTTCTTAAGTGCTTGCACAGACCGAATGGTCTGGATCAAGCCGTAATTTTTCTGGCTTACTTTTTGGAGGTATCTGCTTCTAGTCTCGGGCAGATTACCGACTGTCCTAACTCAGGTTTTGATGGTTTTCTTTAGTGCCTACACGCGAATGCCGGGATATTGCGTGAAATTAGGCCACGACCGCTTCCCTTTTCATCCTTTCCAGTTCATTATTCACTATCATCCAGTCACTCGGCGTTTTATATTCTTGGGTCGATGTCAGACGTAATTGCGGTTAAGTGGAATGTCATTTGGCGCCGTCAGCGTCGTTGTGCCATATCACGCACGGTGCGTCTGGACGCTGCTGAGTGGCGAGGGACATCGAGCCCTGTTTTGTTCTTTTCGTCGTCAGTTCCGGGCCGTTTACTGTTTTCTCATGGATTGGGGCTACTGGACAACGTCTGATATATATCACAGACCACCCCCCTCCCCCCTTCCCAACCATGTTCTTATGGACCGTCCAGCAGACTGAGTTTCTGTCGTGATGCCTAATCAGGCAGTGTGAGGATATAATGGTGGTGACTGTCTTTGGCGTGTGTCACCATGTAGTCTGATGGAAGGATTATTCTGAAACGTTGGTACTAGGCCATACGGTGTCACTCTCCATAAGACAGTGACCTTCAGCGTGCCAATCTGTTTTCTATACAAAGAAAATATTTTCGATTTATCTCAAATAAAACCATGTAATTTTAAGGTTGGAGCATCCCCGTTGTGCTTATCAGACTGATGGTTACGCAAGAAACAGTCGATATAACTAAGTTTTTAAGTGTTTAACAAAGCGGCACGTCACGAACTTTTTTGTCGTCATCAGGCTAACAAATGTGATATAAAACATAAAAGAGAAATACAAAAATGACTTTATTTTTGGGGATTGATATCTCAATTTTTGCAAAACGATGCTCATGTTCACGTTATAATTATGGTGAAAGTAATAGTTAAAAATAGTGAAATAGTTAAAAAGGAAAGTTCGTTTTAAAATGGTGTTGTCGGTTGGCGGTGTGGGTGTTATTTTTTTTTTTTTTAAATTTTGTTGACCTCCATCTCGATATAATCGTGTAAAGAAAAACCAACTTGATACACAACTTATTCTTAGTATTTTTCGTCAACGTCTACATGTTTCGGGCGTATCTACGCCCATCATCAGGAGGTAAACCGTATGTATACAACAACTGGTACTTATTATTCTTTTTAGATGACTGTCTGTTGTCCTGGTTGGACAACCAGGAGAACAGACGAACTATACTAAGAATAAGCTGTACGAATTTGACGTTCATGTGACCGTACATCGTGATAAATTCTTATAATAAAACCAAATAGATGCACTAATTTCTCAAATTTATTTTTGGAATAAAACTCTACATGTTTCGGACAATTTCTCTGTCCATCATCAGGAGTTTTTTTTCGCTGTACACACAACAGTGGTGTATGTCAGCAAACCTGTATGACATATAACATTGCTGTGTGTACAGTGAAGAACTCCTGATGATGGACAGAGGAACTGCCTGAAACATGTAGAGTTTTATTCCAAAACTAAATTTGAGAAATTAGTGCAAATGGTTGGTTTTATTATAAGAATATGTTGTGCATCAAGTTGGTTTTTCTTTACACGATTTTACGATATGTTATTTCCGCAATCTGTGGAATTTTGGTATAGGGAAACGTTACCGTAGGTAAGGGATATTTCTGTGTTCTGGCTGGCCCGCTCCTTTGTGCAGCGTCTGGTAACGTTATTTTAAATATTTGTAACTATTTTAAGTTTTACTTTCACCGTCCTTATAATGCAAACACGAGTATCGGTTTGTAAACACTGAGATCTCAATTTCCAAAAAGAAACGCATTTTTGTATTTCTCTTTTATGTCTTATATTGCATCAGTTAGCTTGATGATATAAAAAGTCGAAACATGTCGCCTTATTAAACACTTACAACTTAGTTGTGTCGACTGTTCCTTACCTAACCGTTAACAGCACATATTCTCGCTGCTTCTGCATATTTCACATTGTGGGGCGTACGGTTTTAGTCATCGTGTGTGCTGGTGTCGGGGATTTGAATTCAGGACCACTTCGTGTCCAGTCTTGGGGTTATTTATCAATGCTTTTTCATCTCGTTTGGTGTCATTAGCGTGGATTCGTTACTTAATTTTATCCGTTTTCTTTACTGACTAAGAAAATCCATGTAGCGTTTAGGGACATCAAGTAGTGTCTTGGCCGGAATTCGAACCTATATTTCCAGAATAACAAGCAGGTCTTCTAACTACTGTGACGTGATTGCAGATGTATTGCCAGTGTTTATAAGTGTTGCAGCATATTAAAAAGATCGTCAGGTATTTGAATTATTTCTGAGGCCTAATCCGTGAAAGGAGAACAAGACGTTTAAATGTTAACGTCTTTACTGTCAAACTGGAGTTTAACCTCCCTTTCACTCTATAGGAAAGGTCGTGCTCAAGTGGAATGGCCTGAGGTGGATGCCATATCTTCGTTGACCAGTCGAGACTTGTGTGGGGCAGAATTTGAAATAGGCCATAAGTGATCATACAGAAAGATTTCTGTGGACGATTTCGTGGGTCGGTTGGTCCGAGTTGTGTGTGATTTTGGTTGGCTCGAACTCTGGCATAGTGGCTCCGAATCCCTACCGGACATAGAGGCAAGTGTTTGTTTTCTGTTTTATTTATTTGTTTATTTTGCTGTTGGTGGGCATATTTCACGTCCCGGGAGTTCGAATGTCTAAACAATTTATCATTTCAGTATATTCCAAACTGATCTTTTCATTTGTGAGGTAAATCCACGTGTTACACTCAGAACCTGTATCACACCTTCATTTGAGGAGAAACCGGTTTTTCTTGTAAGCCATGAGGTGTGAGCGGCTAGGGGCTGGAAGAACATTATTACGTTCACTACAGTGTCCTGTGTATGTCCCTGCGGCCTCCCTCTTCGTCTAAGATGTTAAATTGTCCTTAAAGAAGCATGTTCACGTCTACACAATATCGATATATTTTTATTATCAGAGTGAACACAGCACTTTGAACAGCAAGCATTCGTCTGTCATCTACAGCATGTTTCGGCCATCATCGGGTGGAAATACAATAACATAAACGGAAATGCATACTGAGGTGGGGCCTCCTCTTCACAGTTAGTGCGTTAAAGGACATAAGTTTATTATTATTCTCTATAATGGAATATTATTAAAACGCATACGAAGGTAAAGTTTATTATTATTATTATTATTCCTTTATAGGAAACAGTAAACAGCTTATGTATTTTAACGCATAACTGTGAAGAGGACATCTCCACCTCAGTATATTTCCTGTTTATGTTTTTGCAATTGTCATGTGTAAATCAGTCCTGTACTTCCTCTAGAGATTCTGAGTTGGGTAGGGTGTCCTCAGGATGAATAACCAGTCCCTCGCCGAGTACATTTGGTGGTAGCTAACCTCAGGGCCTCCAAACATGCCCGTTTTCTGTAGGGGTGTGCTCTCTTAGCCGAAGGTCTCGGTTTTGAGGTGCCAAGAACTCACCTTCCTCCGCTCCTCTCTGCTACAACTAAAGTTGCATTGCCCAGGGATCACGATCGAGGACGTGAGGAAGTCGGATTTGCTGGCACATCTGACCGATGTCATGTCGGATGGCGTTTCCCAAGATTTGTGGATATTATCTATCGGCATCGATAATAACCCTTGGGGTCAGTACCAGCCTTTGAAATCGTACTGCTGCAAACCACAAGGAAGGAGAACAATTGGAAGACCGAAGAAACGTTGGGGAGAGCAGTGGTAACTGTGGAGACGGAACGGATCAAAAGGTCCAATTCTTGATGTTTGTGATGATGATGTTTTTGCATTTCTACCTGATGAAGGCCGAAACATGTTGTAGAAGACAGAAGAATGCGTAGTGTTCAAAGTGCTGTGTACGCTCTGGCGATAAAAACACATATCGATTAGCAGACACAACGGGATGACGCTACCAAAATCTACGTTATATAATGTATTTATGGCGTTTTGGCAATTTATTTTGTGTAAGGTTACCATGTAATTGTAAAAAATGTATATGAAGACATGTATCTATGTGCAGGGTAACATTTACCTTTGGAAAGGTTAATTTGGGAACATCAGTTCGATGTTAGACTGAAAGTGGCAGTAAATCGACACGCAAAAATTCAGCTGGCCTGACCGCGAACAAAAATATGTAGATGGTTACCCAGTCTGTATGTACTAGCACCAGCCTAATGGAATGAATTTGCGGCAGTAACAGCTCCTTGTCTCTGGTTTTGCAACGTCAGGCACAAGAACGGCCAACTTTCAGAGACAGAATTGTTAAACATATATTGCTACACTTAACCAAAAATTAACCATTCTTGCTGTTTATTCGTGGAGTCCCCGTTTCTACGCTGTTAGGAATTTTTGCTGTCATGACTGTGGTAACCTATCGTCATTTCCTTTGCTCTAATTTAGTGAAATGCATTAAATTGTGCTGCTACAACTTTCAGCCTTGAATGAATTCTCCATTAATATGACGTCTACCTAGCTACAGGCTCTGCGATTTGAGTAATTATTTGATGCAGCATCATGAAATAACCACTTAGGTGCAGAAAAGAGGAGATGATGAGGAATAAAACAGGCGGGAAGACAAGGAAAGACAAGAAAGAAAGCCGAGAAGAAAAGAAGGGAGCGAAAATGAGGAGGATGAATTGGAGTAAATAAGCGGCTATGTTCATTTTTAGAGTTAGTGTTTTTGTTAATTTATGTTAAGTGTCCCTGCTCTCACAGAGGCTTGATTGCAGGTTACCGCTTCTCTTCTGTTGTGCTCTTTCCTGGCTTCTGTAATGTTATGTTCTCTTCTTTTCTGGTCTCTTCTCCCGCGGCATTCCTTTATTTAGCTTACTGTAACCATGACGCCAGTCCTTTTTCTGCACGTCTTAGCCCTCGGCAACACAATTGAATGCAACCTGCAATCAGAGATTTTAGTTCGTGTTCGAAGTCACCGCATTATGTGCAATTCCGCTGGTTCCTGTGATGAATTTTCGGTTGACTGGCCATGAAGGGGAGTGATACTTGTTGTGTGTACATATTACGTCCACAGACCGGTGACCGTTCTCTAGTGCCTGGGTAGATGGAAACAATATTCTGAAAGCTATAACTTTACCACGGTTAGTCCTGTCTGGTGTGACTGCACCTTGCGAGAATTCAGCGCCATTCGTCTTTTTTTTTTTTACCAGAGTAGACATTAAGAATGCGATTCTTAGAAGAAAGCAAGAACGTGGGTTGTGGTACTGGCGTCGACTGATGAAGTCGTTTTGTTAACAGAAATGCGGAAGCTCGTATTTAAGTATAAACTTCCGCTTTCCTCTGTCCGGATAAGAATTCAGTAAAACTTGAAAACGGTTTTAGAGCGAGAAGTTATCTTTTTTAGTTATCAAATTTCCTGTTTCTTAAGAGTCTAACTGTGAAACGGCACGTCCGGACGCATTTGAGGAATGCGAGGTGAAACTGAGAATTTCTGTTTTCTGTTGTCGATGGGGGTGTGTTGCAAGTTGTGTGCAAATAGGTTTAGAAGATGAAAGTGTAGGTGAATGACGTCTATTTGTAATGCCATGTCGTCAAGATGCACGATGTCCTTCTGTGACCCAGTTTTAATACGCTTCATACCTTTTACTAACCCACCCATATCTCTATCAAAATATCCCAAACTAACCGTTTCGGAAAATTTATCAAATTTCCTCCTCCCACAGTTCCCCAACAAAAGTTGTTTGGTTTTTGTGTTGCCTTCCGTACGTGCTGTATTCCCCGTATATTCAATGATCCTTGATTGCGTTAAACTAACTCTATTTGACAAAGATGAACCATCACGAAATTCCCCGCTGTGTAATTTTATCCACATTGCTTTTATTTTCTGTTTGTAAGGTACAAATATGGGTGGATAATATTAGGATGGATCTCCAGGAGGTGGGATGTGGGTATATTGATTGGATTGGGCTGGCCCAGGATAGAGACAGGTGGCGGACGCTTGTGAGTGCGGTAATGAACTTTCGGGTTCCGTGAAATGCGGGGAATTTCTTGACTAGCTGCAAACCAGTTAGCTGCTCAAGA
>Ga0123353_10010092_pt1 | contig 13129 bp, 10 predicted proteins | sample TergutLab28metaG_3_FD_92763 | JGI IMG/M metagenome (GOLD analysis project Ga0123353, IMG submission 92763) | Labiotermes labralis P3 segment gut microbial communities from Petit-Saut dam, French Guiana - Lab288 P3 | ecosystem: Host-associated > Arthropoda: Insects > Digestive system > Gut ...
GGCGAGACCTGTGCGATAGTATTGTAATTGGTATTATGCAGCATAGCGATGTTTTCGCTTAGTCCTAACAGGCTCGCGGCGAATTTGTTATTGCCGGTACCGCCTCGGATATTGGTGGTGTTCGCGCCGTCCTCTGTGGCGAACCAGTCGATCCTTACATGGGTGATTGGCTTGGAGCTGGTGGTGCGCAGAGGTATAAGCTTGCTCTGAGGCGGGTCGTTGTTGGCCAGGGCGCCGCGATAGTCAAACTCTTCTTCGGTAATTAGGATACAGGAAATGGCTTGATCAAGCTCCGCGTCCTGCAATTCGTTTTCCGTAACTCTGCCAAGGGGGATCTCTCCGCCGATTTCATAGCTTTGGCCGAGGATTTTTTGAACAATATTACAGTCCGTGGCGGCGTTGTCGTCGCGCATTACGGCTACAATGTCGTCGCAGTTCACGGTGCCGTCGCCGGTGGTAATGGTGCCAGTAAGGCCTTGGGTTAGGCAGGCGTGGTATTTAAGGAGAGCCATTTTGGCACTCTCTATCCCTGCCATAGCTGCGTCATAGGCCGCTTGGCTGCTGTCCAGCTCGCCACTGCCGATGGTATCGCGCAAGACGATGCGGATGAAACTGGTGGTGGTCACGGCCAGTAGGAGCGTGGTGAAGATCACCACATAAAGCGACGCGGCGCCTTTCCTGTATTTTTGTGCATTTAGCTTAACGTCTTTGGCCATAATAGTCCTCCAATCCTCCTGTACCCATGGTAGTCATGGCAAAATTAAATTTATTGATGGAACAATACTCAAAATCCAGCGTATCACTGGTAACTACACAATAATTGCCGGTGCGATTAATGTCAACCCCACGTAGCGTGCCGAGCACAAAAGTCGCGGAATAGAAGATATGGCCGGTAATGCGGTCAATGCTGGGCGGAAAGACCCGAAAGTCGTAAAGGGCCAAATCGGACTCGGAGGCATCGCTAACTTCGGCGTAGTCGCCGGCGGCGTTGGACATAGAAAGCAGCTCAAGCGGGACCTGCTCCCGTATTTCTTTATATAGCTCGCCGCCAAGGGTGGAGAAATCTAATACGGAACGTCCTCGTTGCAGCCTAAGCTGCCTGCAGATGTGGCGAGACCCATCAGCAAAGCGCAGCAGGCGGAAGTCAAATTCGCCCTTGGCGTTTTTGAAACGGATGCGGCGCCCGTCGTTAATAGCATCGCCGGAGTTCCACAAGAAGCTGTATTTATTGGTACAAAAAGCGCCTTGCAACTGTGTCCCGCCATTGGTTACTGTGTAAAAATACTGGTCACGGTTCTCAAGGTCATCATCCACCGGGGAGTCCTCTACGGCGCGGTTAAACTCAATGATGAGATTACGTCCCACTTGGTTAACAGAGCGTAGCGTTAGGCCCTTCTGGTAAATGGCCGTGATGCGGATAACCAGGAAGGCCACAGTGATCATTAGGACGGCCACGAAAGTCATGGCAATCAGTAGTTCTATAATGGTGAATCCTCGGCGATACTTTTTCATTGCTATAGGTCCTCCACTTCATACTCGCCCTGCGGGTTGTACAGCCGCACAATGGAGCCAAGTTTGGTGGGGTATTGCCGGCCCGGCGGGACCCAGCAGGTGCGGACGTAGAGGTCATAATACTTCGGTACTCTGGTAGCTTGGAATATGTCGCCCTTGACGGCAGTGACCCAGATACCCTCCACGCGGGCAACGTCGCGGTATTCGTCTTCTTCCCTTAGCTCGGTGTCAGAGTCGCTGGCTCCCGCAAATATGATGCGCGGTTGTAGCAAGGACAGCGCAAAGGGCGCTCTGGAGTTAATGATGGATAAATCACCGGGGATGATGACAGCGCCGTCAACGTTCTCTACCGCAAGATTCGCGGAGAAGTTGAGCCGGCGGGTATTAACGACGAAGGGATTGTTGCTGAGAAAAGCGTCGCTGCTATACATCTCCTCGCAGTCCGACACTGCTGGTAAATTCAGCAAATCTTCGGGGTCAATGGCGCGTTCGGCAATCTGATTCCAGACAGCCACAAAGTGGCTGGTTTCTGGATACTCAAATTCGGCTACGAAGCCGTTATGAATAAAGCGCAAGGCCGAGGCTTGGGAGCTGATTTCGCTGCGAGCGGCGGTGATTTCCAGGTTGGATTCGGTGGTGGAGATGCCGCTGTTCATGATGTTCAGCGAAATAATGGCGACTGCGGAAAAAACGGCGATGGCAAACATCACCTCGATGATGGTGTCGCCGCGTCTTATTCGCATGCGCTTTCCCCCGCGCTGATAACATCCACTGCCGAGGCGTTACCGCCGTCGGCCTGGAAGCGGATATTACGCCGTTGGCCGCCGATAGAGAAAACGTCGTCGGAACCAACACAAATATCCAAAGCGCCGGTGTTTTGGAAACGGTTCATTAAATCGTTCGGGAAGAAGGCGCCGGTGGGATCGTCGCCATTGCTGCGCAGGGCGTTCCAAATGTCGGTGACATTGATAGTTTCTCGGAGGACTAGGGAGCGCACGCTGCCGGAACGGGGCGGACGGACGATCAAAATAGAGGCGTGGAGGGGCTCGTTAATCGGGATGTCTTCAGCCAAAGCGCTGTAGGGTATGATGTAGCTTTCGGCAAAATGCAGGCCAGGGACAAAGATGTCTGAGGCCGCTAAGTCAGTCCTCGGATCGCCGGTGAGCACGCCGCTACGGCCTTCCATGCCAATGATAAGGTAGATGTTCACGCGATTTTGGTCGCCGTGCTCTCCGAAAACAATAAGCCGGCCGAACAATTGGCAGTTGCTCTGACCGCGCCGGATAGGGACTTCTATGCCCTCGGTGGTGGTAAAGGTCCCTGTGAAATTGCACCTACTACTGGCGGCTTCGGTGTCATAATCCAGTAGATCCGGTCCGTTCCACTCAGGAAGCGTAGGGTTGGATACGGCGAAGAACTGGGTTTTAAGGAAGTCCGCTAAGTCTTGCACGGAATCCTGGTAGCGCTGGCGAGCGATGCTGGCGTTCACGCCCAGCAGCAATCCGACTATAAGCAAGCCGGTGATGGCGAGGAAGAGGATTACTTCAATGACGGTGAAGCCTTTTTTGGTTTGGTTGTGTGTTATTTTAATGCCCATCCTGCTGCTCCCTTAAAAGTTTAACGACGGTTCATACGTGTGCACAGAGACCGCTTTTGGTGAAATACTGGCCTGGGAATAAGCCCAGTAGAACGTGTCTATACGGAGTATGAAGCGCTCGGCTGGGGCGACGCTGCCCTTCCAGCCGTTGACCCAGGCGTCAGTGTCGCAGATGCGGCGGGCGCCAAGATGTTCGGCAAGGTCGGGCATGGTATTTGATGGCAGTGGGCCTACATAGCCGCTGTTGCAGGTCTGGGTGCCGGGGAGGGCGCCGTAGGTGCGGTTTAAGGCAATCTGGTTGACAAAGACTGGTCCATTGACGGTCAGAGGATGCGAGCAGTCGTCAGCGCTTTCGGGTACCTGGCCGCAGGTGTCAAGCGTGCCGCCCTCGCCTCCGTCTGCCGTGGATTGCTGTATGATTATCCAAGAGTCCACATTGGTCACTTCTGGGGCAATGATAAGGTCATCGGCAAAGATTAGGGCTTGGGGTAATTCGCTGATGGCTTTGTATTTGTTGGTATTGGGGCCGTCATTATGGGATATGTTGCTGTCGGCATAGGTAATGTTATGCGCAAGCGTTACCTCGCCTCGGCCGCGCAGATCGTAAACATAGACGCGCCCGCTGGGGACTGTTACATCGGCGGTAGGCAAGCTCCGGTAGTAATCTATGTGGTAAGCGTTGCGGTTTCTTTCGCTGGGGCCATTTCCGGTGGGACCGGTATAGCGCTCTGACATTTGCGTCAACAAAGTTGTGGTCATGGTGGCAAATTGTACGCTGGCACCGCCTACGGAGCCGCTGGCGCCAGGAATAGGAATGGGAAGTAGTCCTCCGCCACCGTCACAGTTATTATTAGCGAGGATCATTTTGGAGGTAGCGCACAGGATCTTGGCAGCGCTGACCGCCCGCGATGCGTCAAAGCCCTGCATACCGCCACCGTAGCCCACGGCGCGCCCGACAGGCGCGGAATATCCGAAAGCCGCGCCGGAGCCGAAGCCGCGCACGCCACTTAGAGACACTACTTCCCATTCGCTCCAGGAGCCAAAAACGGTGCGAATACTATTGCGCGCATCACTCTGGAGTAGCATATTAATTTGTGTGGCCAAAGCGGGATTGCCAGCACTGCCATCAATGCCGCCGATGAGCTTGGGCGATTGGCTGGTATTCATGCCACCGCTGGTATATACGCCGCCACCCCAAACTTGGAAGTTAGGTTTTTTAGCGACGGTGACACAGTAGGGGGCGCCGTAGGCCCATTGGGTGCCGGTCTCTTTCATGCCTGCGCCGCCGTCCTTGTTGCCCGCTTCGTCTGCCGCGAGATCGGTGTCTGGTTTGTCATGGCTATCCGCCGGAAAGACTGCCGCGGCAAAGCAGATTTTTGAGCCGACGGGCAGATCATCTATTATAACGTCAACGGTTTCAAGATGGTTGGTGGTGGTGCCGAGGCTACCGTTGGGATTGTAAATCTTGTTATCTTTATCGCTGAGGACGAGGCAAGCGCGTCCAGCGGGAGGCATGCTGCTGCCTTGGTAATACGAGCAGGGCAGGCCGGTGCCAGTGCCATAGCCATTGGGCTTGTCAGAATCGGCGGTGGTGGCAAAGGAGACGATTTGGTATCTGGTTTTTTTGGTATAAGTGGCGTATTCGTCGTCATCAACATCCGGGTTGTTGCGGGGGTTTACGATAACATCGTTGCCGAAACGGAAGTTCTCACCAGCATAGACCAAGCCATAGTTAGGCCAACCCTGCTTGTCCCCCGGCACATCCGTGCCGGTACAGCCAGAGTCAGCGTCGTCGTCAAGAGTCTTAGGATAGGCGCAGCCGTTTCGGATAGGGGGCTCGCCTGTGGTGGTGGGGCGGTTAGAGTAATTGTAGGGTACGTTGACTTGGGCGGCGGACCAGCCCTTACCGCCTTCTTTGACGGCAGAGGTGCCGAACTCATTACATTTTTGACCATATCCAGATCTTAGCGAAGCAGATCCTCCGCTAAGAAGATTGCTCAAATTTATACTTCCCAGACTTACGTCGTTAGTGGAACGACTTGGGTTGGCATTGGGGTCAAGGCAGGTGTAGGCGGTTGGGTAGGCCCAAGTTGGCGAGGCGTCTTTGATTTCCTGCACAAACTTTTTACCGACATCGTTTTGGACGGTTTGGGCGCCAATTTTATATATGTTTTTGTCGCGCACCGGGTATTCGCTGCCGCTGAGGGGGCGCTCAATCGTAAACTCATGAGACAAAGCATCGGTGCCGTTTGGTTTTTGGCCGACACGGCAATCTATCTCATACAATATTGCATTGCCTACGGATGTATCAGCCGCAAGGCGCGTATATTGAGCTGAGTCTTTTACGGTGGGGTAGGTAGTTGTAACCTTGCAGACTTCGCTGTTGCTGTTTGTGTATGAGGGAGCAAATTTGCCGAGATCGTCTTCTACTGTGTACCAGTCCTTGCGCATGGTGTTGCGGAACTGAATAAGGTCGGTGGGCTTGGCAAAAGTGATGCCGAACTTGGCAACAGCGTTGTCCACGGCACCGGGATATTTTTGGCTTTCTTTAGGCATGGGCGTTTCCAAGATGTAGTGGCCTGCGACCCATTTGGTCATAACGCCGGAGCCGAACGAGGACGCATCTTGGCATTCCTGAGGGGTTGGTCTATAAGTTGCTGCATTAATAGCGCCTAGGGCTATCCCTATTAGATTGGTGCCGGCACTTGCCAATTGGAATCCTGGGATGAGAGCAAAAATTGTAGAAGCGGTATTTGCATCTTTCATTGCGTCCTCAATCTTCTTCTTCTTTGCCGCCAATACTCCCATATCTGTGCATGTCCAAGCTATATTATTGTCAGCAACGCCTTCAGGTTGTGACGTGAGACTGGCAAGGCTAGGCAAATTCAAGCCAACGTCTGTGTGGCGTACGCGGTCATATTCATAGCCAAGGGTTTTGAAATCCGTATTACGGGTAGTATTGCGCGATTCTACGAGAATGGTGTAGTCGGTGACATCAGTGGAGAGTGAGGGAAACTGTATCACTGGGGGCTCAATGTCTATGCACTCCAGGATGTTGGAAAGATCGCAGTCTAGAGGCGGTTTTTGTTCTTCGCAATCTTCGCGTTCGGCTTCGGCTTCGGATTTTTTGGGAGTGGTGGTTTCGTCAAGGTCGGCAATGAAATTATTGAATTCTTGATTGGTCATTTCGCAGATGTCTTTTTCGCCGCTGCCTTGGCCAGGAAGCTTGAGGTAGGCGGGGTTCAAGCATTCGTCTTTTTCTGCATAAATAACTTCGCCATCAATTACCCATGCATTGAGAGAAGCGGTAGTGTCTTGATATGAGGGCGGGGAGGTAGATATTGATATGAGACCACCAGTATTGTTTAGAACATAATAAGTGTTTTTTGCCCCGGGTAATGTGCCCAAGGTGTAATCACCGGATGTATATTCAGCTTCATCAATCAATTTATTCAATTCGTCAAGTTGAGTGAGAGTAATGTTAAAATGGTCTATGAATGCTGTCGCGTCTGGGTCGGTAGTCTTTGGTATGGAGTTGCTTCGGCTTATACCAGCAAGAGCGATATATTCATAACCCGACGCCCAACTAGGACTGGTGTCCTCATCAGCGGCGGATGCGGTAAAAACATGCGAAAAACATACGGAGCAAACAAAGGCAGCTCCAATGACAAAGCAAGAAACAATTTTAAATATGAATCCGGTTTGATGTGATTTACTCATTTTGGGCTCCGTTGGGGTTTATCTGCGCGCCAAGCTTTGCGTTTAGCTCGGCGATTTTATTGTTATACCAGGCCGCGTGAAAGTCGGCATGACGTTCTTCGCCAAGTTCCACCGCCATGTCGCGTGCGGTAGTGTAGGCGTTGATGGCTTCTAAAATATTATCGTTTCGCTCATACATGGAGGCTAGTTCATGGTATCTTTCTTTGAGCGATCTTTTGCCATCAACGTAATTCATGAGATCCTTATGGGCCTCAATGGCGGCTTCGGGCTGACCGTCGCCGATGAGAACCGAGCGTTTGATTGAGTAAAGGCCCCTGATCTGGTCATCATTGCCGACGTGCCGGTTAATTTGCCGGTCAACTTCGGCTAGAGCTTCATCTACGCCTCGGCTAGAAGCAATTTCACCAATACTGGTCGCAGTGTTGAAATACCAGTCGTTAAACTCTTCTAGAGATATAGGGGGCTCGGGACCTAGGTTAAAGAAGCCGAGGTCCGGGTGAAATATAACAATAGGCACGACTATAATGGCGGCGAGGGCGATGGCAAGAATAGGTATAGAAATAAACTTGCGGTTGCCGATAAACAACGGGGATTTTTTGAGCTTATCCCAAAATTCAGACAGTTTGGTTTTTTTCTTTCCCGCTGGTTCAGCGGTTGGTGTTGGTGTTGTTTCCGGCGCATTAACAGGAGCGGTATTGGCCGTCTCCGCATTAACGCTGCTGTTTGTAGTATCCTCCATGATGTATCTAGTATAAGCATTATGGATAATAAGTGCAAGTGGTTTTTAATTATCGGGGTATTTAGAAAAGTTGCTTAATGGATTGATTGGCGGTGACTTGAAAGACAGCTATATCGGCCCGACCAAGTGCAGTGCTTGCATCGTTCGTGAATGTTTTAGCACTGTAGTAATCTAAGCCGCCACTGGCCTTGTTGGGGCTACCAAGGCCGAATTGTGCATCGAACTTAATCACTCTGCCAAGGTTACCTGCGAATGGTTTTGCATTCGGATTTGTAACCAATGAGATATTGCACCTTTCGTCAGGGTTCTTCGGATCCGGCTTCTTATTGATAATACCAATTAAGTCATATGTTCCGTTTCTATTGGGGCTACTGTATACATAAAGGGTTAGGCCTTCGCTGCTGAAATTGCTGTTGCTATTATCTTTTTTCTCTACCAAAAAGTTGCCGTATTCAGTATTGATAGGAATTAGCTTACCACTGTTGGCGGTAGTCTTTTCTTGCAAGTAGCCAGCGGTCGCAATCCGGTCACGACTTAAATTGCCACCTATTATATACTGGCTGGGCGGGGTGTTGTGATTTGCGCTTGTTTCGGCGGAAGTAGGTGGTTTTGTGGCGCTAGTCTCAGTTGCGGAGGAACTGGTTGAACTAGAATCGGTGGTGCCGGCTGTACTTGACGAAATAGGCTCACCGGTGGCTCCGGTAATGACGCTGAAAGGCTCGGAGGTAGAGGGGATCTCAATTACAGTGCCGTCTGATGTAATAACGTATTCGGTGGTTTCGCCGGTTTCGGGGTTGGTGGTGGTCGTATATAGGTTGCCTTTTTTGTCGCGCTTTACGCGGAATCTGCAATCGTCTGGATTTTCTCTCATTCGTCGGATTACAGACTTGGCAGCAGCGGCGTAGTATTGGTCTGGGTCTTCGCCATCTCTTATCATGCGGAATGGCAATTCTCTGAATTGTGCAGTTGGGCTGAATTGTATATTTGGATCATCACAGGCAGCATCAATATCAAAATAGCCTTCTTCTCCAGGCTCTTTTTCGGGATCATAAGAGCTGACGCCGACTATCATGCCTCCGCCTCTCGGAAAACCATTTGGATACTGCTCGCCGATTTGATGCGCAAGAGCGGCGCTTAAATTCTCATTGAAGTTCTGTTGTTCCGCTTCGTCTTCATAATAGGTCGGGAACGCAAAGACTGCAGCCTCAGGGCCTAGTTCCATGAGCTCATCAAAAGAAAGGTTGGCCATATTATAAGGGGCAATTTCAGATCGGGAAATTTGACTGCAGGCGGGGAGAAGAGATATCAATGCGGCGGTTGCGGTCAAACGTCCCAGGGGACCTCTAAAAAAATCTAAAACTTTCCCGGAAGCTCTCTCTACGAGCGAAGGCTCACCATATTCGCCTACAACGGTTCGGGCATTGGCATATTGGGTATGCTGCAAAGCTTCACGCTTGGCGTTGACAGATTGAGTGCGAAGCCTGGCTTTTTTTTCGGCTTCAGATTTGGCTTTGTAGTCGGCACAGGTATCTTTGAGGTCAGCATAGGTTTGTCTGGCGAAAATAGCGGCTCGGGCGGCCGTATCAGAAACAGCACGATGAAAATCTGTTCTTATGGCGGTGAAAGCTTCGGGGTGGAGGCCGGCCGTCTCAGCTATGCCAAGGAGCGGATCACGGGACATGGCCGCATAGGGATATTCCGATATTGCTTTTGGTTGTTCTATATAGGGTGTTTCTGCCTCCAGAGCAAAAGATGGTGCTCCAGCAGGGGTAAATTCGTTACCATTTGTATTAGGGCCAGCCATTATGTTCTCCTCATTGACTTGCACTATATTATACTCCTTTGTAAAATATTGTCAATGGTTATCACTTTTTCCAGAGCGGCCAACCGTGCTCTTCCAACCATCCGATGAAATATGCGATGGGGATAAAAACCATTGTTGGCAGGCATAGCAAAGCGGAAGCAAGCCAAAAAGCACCAGCGACGAATAGCGCGACCGAGGACGACAAGAAATTGAAGCCGTGTTTATCGCTCAACTCGTCCCATATCTCAGTGATAATGTTCCGGAACACCTGCTCCATCAGCGCGATGAGCCCCAGAGGCAGAAACAGTGACGTTACAAATAACACCAGGGCCCGGAAAAACACATCAAAGATGGAGTCGAGGATTGCCGAGAGGGTTGAACCGTTCCACGCGAAATTATTGGCCTGTTCTGTGAGCGAGATCCAGATTGGGTTGCGGGCGATTTCGGTTTTCTTGAACACATGCTTGCGGATGAACCTGGTGAATCTGTTGCCTTTTGTGGGTGTAGGCGAAGTCATGACTATTCCCCCTATATTTATATTTTGGTATAATGGTAGTGAAAGGAAATATTATGATGAACGAGAAAGAACGTACTCTTGAGAAAGAGAGAAAGACTAGGGCGTGGATATTACGGCTTGGCGGGCTCGCGTTGGCAGCTACTGGCGTTGTCGTTGGGTTGAAGACAAAGGATTTTGGAGCATTCGCCGGGTTTTGGATGGGTGGAGTAGCGGCAGGGGCGTCTGGCGAGATTATCGCGGACCTGGCTAGAGAATCTGATCCGACATTTAGTTAGGAACCGAAAACGGTTTCTATCCATGTGCTGTAAAAGCGAGTGTGTCCATTTGCTACATAGGTCCGAGGGCGTCAGCAGGAATAACATTAATTCCATCAGGACGTGTATAAGCATAGCCGGACCCAGTGATGATATTTAAAGAGGCTATTCTACGCGATTTTGACTCGACAATATTACCAGCAAAGGCTTTGAGGGTTTGTACGCCATCTTCAATGTGCCCTTCGCCAAGTTTAATCTCGAATACGGCGCAATCGCCATTGGGTTTTTGGATGATTGCGTCCACTTCTAATCCGGAGGAGTCTCTATAGTAATATACCTCTCCATCTAAGGCCTGCGCATAAACACGCAAATCGTGAATAATCTGAGATTCAAACAGAAAGCCCGTATAGCGTAGGTCATTGAGTAAAGATGCTGAGTCCAACCCCAAAGTAGCTACCGCGAGCGAGGCATCGGCAAGGTGACGCTTTGGAGTTTTACGCAAAGTCGCCGAGGAGCGAATATGCGTGCTCCAAGCCGGTTGGTCTTCTACCGCCATTAATCTTTCCAGGGCATCAAGATAATCGCTGACGGTAGGGCGCGACAGGTCTGCATTGCTATTTTCGTTGATGTCCTTAATCAGTGTTGTTGTTTCTGCAATAGTTGAAACGTTGCGTGCTAAAGACTGCAGTAAAAGGCGCACTTTCAGGGGATCTCGCTTTACGTCTGAAACCCGACTCATATCCACCTCAGCCAGTAACTTTATGTAGGAGTTATTCAATTTTCGTGCGACTGGCTCCTCTGCACCAACGAGTTCTGGCCAACCACCGACTACTAGCCTTCTGATAATTTCTTGAATATTTGTGCGATATTCTTTCGCGGGGATTTTTGCATGAGAGAACAGACTGGATAGCGGTACGTAGCTGTCGGCAAAACCCAGCTCAAACCAAGACATAGTGCGCATACGAAGCACGATAAAACGACCGGCGCCGGAATGCATGTGAGCGGATTCATCTGGATTGGCGGAACCAGTTAAGATGAATTGGCCCTTGGCTTGACGATCATCAACTTCATGTCGGATGTAATCCCACAGCCGTGGTTGCAATTGCCATTCATCAATCAAGCGCGGCGAGGCGCCAACAAGCAAAACGCCGGGGTCAATCGCCATCATGTCTGGAACACGGGGATCTTTATCGACTTGAAGCGAGCTGGCAGACTGGCGGGAGGCGGTTTGCGTTTTGCCGCAAGCTTTTGGGCCACGGATAAGTACTGCGCCTGCGGCTTTTAATGAAGCCGTTAATTCTTGGTCAACAATGCGTGGTAAATACCGTTTCACGCCCCTATCATAGCAAGCGATTTTACATTTTTCAAGGACTTTACTTTACATTTTTGGAGTAAATCATTTTACATTTTTTGAATACTTATGGTTTTTTTCAGATAGCCCCGAGGAAATGTTTGCAATAATGCAACACTTTTGTTGGGATGCTATGGATTAGGTTTGTCTCGGTTCGCAAAAACCCAAGGTTTTTTGCGAACTGGTACTTGCGGAAACAGAGAAGGTGTGGTATAATGCAGAAAAGGCACGGGTTTATCACTTTGAAAGCCTTATACCACACGGTTTTCCGTCTTCAGGCAACAAAAAATACAGCCCGCATGGAGCGGCTGCGAAACGGCATTTTATAGCCAGAACAGGGGTGCACAAAAAACCTTAGTTTTTTGTGCACTGATTGCTGGTGGAAAGCTCGGTTTGGGCTAGAGCCCACATTTTAAAGGTGCCTTGGGCTACGCCGAGGGTCTGGGCGGCGGCACGGATGGAGAGATTACCGTTGGCCCAAGTTTCATAGATGATGTGGAAGGCGTCTGGCTTGGTTCTTTCTGGCCGACCGAACCTGATGCCTTTGGCTTTGGCGACAGCAATGCCTTCGGCTTGCCTTTGGTGATTCATCCTTTTCTCCATTTCGGCGAGGTAGCTAAGCAGACTCAGCAGAAGATCGCAGATGAGCCGGCCAGTCAGATCATGGTTTTTGACGCGGGTGTCGAGCAAGGGATAGTCCAGCACAACGGCGTCAGCGCCTATCTCTTTGGTGATGAGGCGCCAGTTTTCCAGGATCTCTGCGTAGTTGCGGCCGAAACGATCAAGCTCCTTGACGAAAAAGCAGTCGCCGGGTTTTAGCTTGCACAGGACCTTTTCGTATTCTTTCCGTTCAAAGGTGCCGCCAGTGACTTTATCCGTGAAGATATTGCGGCGGGGGATGCCTTGTTCCAGCAGGGCGATGATTTGCCGGTCTTCGTGCTGATGGCGGGTGGAGATGCGGGCGTAGCCATAGTCTTGGCCGGGCGGCGGCTCAGCCGCGAGTTGGGTTGATAATATGGTTGTTGACATAGGGGTGTACCTCCTTAAAATAGTTGTGGCATCTATTCTAAGGGGTGGCGGCACTAAGGGGAAGCGTTTGGTGAAAATAGTAAAAATAGGGATAGCAAGCAAAAACACTGAGACAGATAGTTAGCGTGAACAACTGCCTGTTTATGTTGGTTGTTCACGCAAAGTGCGTTAAAATAGGGCTACAAAAGACGCGCAAGATACTGAATTGAATCAACCGCGTCTTTTTTTGTTTATTATACTCTAGCTTAACGATGCCGTCGCATGGGGCAGGGCGTTCCTGACGCGGGGCTTCTTTGTTTTAGCTGGCCTTGAAAAAAACTTGCTTTTCATCTGGTCTTGAGGTATAATTTAGGCACAAGAACTATGGGAGGCGGCCTGAAATGGCGAAGAAGAAAACAGATATTACCATCCGTTCCAGTGCGGCGGAGTACCTGACCTTTGTCGCTGCCACTGGCAACGGCGAGCAGAGCGTAGAAATGCGCTATGAGGATGAAAACATCTGGCTGACGCAGAAGATGATGGCGGCGCTGTATGATGTGAGCGTGCAGAACATCGGCCAGCACATCAAGAGAATTTTGGATGATGGCGAGCTGTCAGCCGAGGCAA
>Ga0123353_10010096_pt1 | contig 13127 bp, 8 predicted proteins | sample TergutLab28metaG_3_FD_92763 | JGI IMG/M metagenome (GOLD analysis project Ga0123353, IMG submission 92763) | Labiotermes labralis P3 segment gut microbial communities from Petit-Saut dam, French Guiana - Lab288 P3 | ecosystem: Host-associated > Arthropoda: Insects > Digestive system > Gut ...
AGATCAAGGGAATAGGGTTTCGCCATAAGATTCCTCCGTGAAAAAGGCGTTCAATATCCAATAATGAAAGATTACAAAATTCCAAAACTTCTGTCCATATCAATTCCTGATACGCTCTAGCCGTAGGATTGGTGGGATACGGATTATACAAAGCGGGTGAAGCTGGTGTAAAGGCGGCAAATAAAGCCATCGATGAACATCAAAAACATAAGAACGATATGCTCGCGGAGATTGCCTTTGCGGAAGCCCCGCTACGATCCTTGGTTTCTAATGCAGAAAATCGTTGGAACAATGAAAAGGGGGAGTTGGATTTGCTTCGACAAAAAGTTCGGCGTGAGTTAACGACTCTTCAAGCAGCCGATGCTCCACAAACGAAAAAGGAGGCAGAAGAATCCTACAAACTCGCAGTGCCGCTCGTCGATGAAGCCGATGGACTATATGCTCAATTCCAAAAGGACAACAAAACGTCATCGGACAAGTTCGCTGAAGCACAAAAGAAGAAAGGTTCTTCACAGCGGACAGTTCGCAGCGTCATCAGCGAGGGAAAATGTTCAGCGGACAAAGCCGTGGGAACAATAAATTCTGCAACAGAAAGCGCACGGCTCGCGAGGCTCCGCTTAGAAGATACGCTCGCTATTATCCAGAAAAAAGGTGCCGAGGAACGCAAACGAGAAGCGGCAAGACGCAATGCCGCAAGCAATATCGCTGCCGCAAAAAATGAAATCTCCGAGGACAATTTAACGCTCGTCTCGGACTGGAAAGGGGAAGAACCCATTAAGTTGATTCGTGAGCATCTTTCGCAAGCGAATCGTTTATATCAGTCAGGGCAATTCGATCAGGCGACATTGCTCGCCCAAGAGTCTGTTGCAATGTACCGGCAATTTTATACCGATGCCATGCAGGTAGAAACGGATTTTAAGAACCGAGAAATTATCGCTGATGCGATTGTGGCAGCATTAACCGAATTGCAATACGACGAACCAGATGTAAATTACGAACCCAAAGAAAATTCAGACAATGCCTTGTTAGGCAACCTCACCATCTTTGCGAAATCCAAAGGGGAAACTGGCGATATGCGGATGGTCATCGGTCTCGACGGCAAACTTGATTTGGATTCAGACGTTCCCGAAGGAAAAGAAGGCGAGTGTCATCGCCTCTTGACCGATTTGCAGGCAAAGGTCGGAGAAACTATCGACTTCAACATCACCGATTGGGGGAGAGCGAAAAACTACCGACCGGAAGAGAAGGGAGGAATTGCGAGACAAACAGTTCGGGTACAGGAGCAAGTCAAACGGCGGAGTACATAAACGGCAACGACGATGAACATAAAAATCTGCAATCGTTTATATGGGGTCTTTCCGAAGATGAGTCCGGGCATACGGCAGTGTGTGCTGTCCGGTGAAATTACGGACATGTTCTTTGCGGGCATGGAGCAAGGTCTCTGCCGAAACATCGAAGAAGCCCTGTTGTATTACGCCGTCCAGCAGGGGTACGAAATTGCCTTTGCGATTGACGACAAAATGACGTTGCGGTTTGCAACACCGGAAATGCAAACGAAGTACCAAAATATCATTGACCGGAAAAGCGACGACCCGCAAAAAAAAGCGGGAAGTGTAAGGCGAGGTACAAGCGAAAAAGGACAAGAGGCAAGCACTGAGACGACGGAAGAAAACGCTGCAACAACAGCCGCAACCGCAGCGCAACAAGTGCAAACCAATGCACTCAGTAAAGCCCAGCAAATTTTTGACGGCATTTTGAATCGATTGCTCCCCCATTCAACGAAATCTTTTGTGATACTCAGTTTTGCCGAAAAGATTTTGGAATATGGGCAAGGGAGAACATTGACGCAGAATTCCGAACAAAAACTACGGACGGTTAGGGAGTGGGCAAAATCCGAGCATGGCAATCTTCTTTCTTGCAGCGTGTTGATTGTTGAACGTCTGCGACTCGAAGAGTTCAACAGGGCTTCGGATTTGCTAGTCGCCGGTTTAGAACATCGTACCACTGCTGGCGCGATTGAAGTGCCGGACGCTGTGGAAATTGGGGCAATGGTGGTTCGCTTTAAGAACCGATACGATCTTTTGGGTAATGCAGAAATGCTGGCAAGGAAATTGTTTGCCCAAAAACTGCCAATGTTCCGCATCGTTGAAATCATCAAAGCAAAAAGGACTGCTATTAGCGCAAAGGAAATCGTAAAACTGAACGATATTTTCATTGATGACAACGAAGAAAAACGCAGAAGAGTGCTGGCGGATGCCGAACGGGAACTTGCCGAATTGATAGGACTTGCCAATGTCAAAGAAAAAATTGCGGAATTAGTTACGCTTGCAAAAATGATCCGTCAGCGTCAAGAACAAGGATTGGACACATCGGCATTTTCGTTACATTCTTTACTCATCGGTAATCCCGGTACGGGAAAAACGGTCGTCGCCAGAATTTTGGCGAAGTATTATTACGGTCTCGGTTTGCGGCGGACGGATAACGTCGTCGAAATTTCCGTTGCCGATGTTACCAGTGCCTATAATCCTGGCGATGCCAGCATCAATTTACGCAACAAAATTGACGAGGCAATGGGCGGCGTGCTGTTCATCGACGAGATTTACCAGTTTGCCGACAATCAATGGTTAAAAGAAGCATTTGAAAACGTATTGATGAAAACGATGGAAGACCATCGGGATGAACTGACGGTACTCGGGGCGGGCTATGGCGGCGAGTCGTTACAAAACACATTGAAAATCAATCCCGGCGTTCCCCGACGTTTTAGCCATCCTGACAATACGATTGTGTTTCCCGATTACAGTGCGGATGATCTGTTGACAATCACGGAACGCATGCTGAAGAAGGATCACTACACGCTTGCGGAAAATGCCCGGCAACCATTGAAACAATACATCGTTGGACGGATTAAAGTCGGCAAAATGGAAAATGCAGGCGGAGCAAGAAACCTTGCCGAAGCGTTAGCCAAAAATGCTGCCCGACGGGAAGATTACCGTGAAATTGTTGAACAAGATATTCCGTTTATCAAACGGGCGGTGCCGGTTGATGACATTCTTACCGAATTGGAAACAACGTTCATCGGTTTGCAAAGTGTGAAAGATCAAATCCAGCGCATTGCCAGACGAATTGCTTACAATGAGCGAGAAGGGCTTATAACCGACCGGAAATATAATATGCAGTTTATTGGCAATCCGGGGACGGGCAAGACGACGATTGCTCGATATATGAGTCGAGTATTCAATGCTGTCGGTCTTTTAGAAGGAACAGACGTAATTGAAGTTGCCGGTACGGCACTGAAAGGTTCTTACGTGGGGCAATCGAAAGATGCGGTCATCAGGCACTTTACGAAAGCCAGAGAAGAAGGCAAGGTGCTGTTCATTGACGAGGCGCACAATCTTTACAATGCGAACCCTGGGCATCAGGACAGTTTTTCGCAAGAAGTGATTGCCCAGATCGTTCAGGAAACGACGGCAGAGAAAAATGCGAGGGTTTTTACGATTTTGGCAGGTTATCCCGAGGAAATGCGACGGCTCATGGATGCCGATGCTGGTTTGCAGCGGCGGTTTCCTGATTCGCTTACGATTTTGTTTCCCGATTACACAGCGGACGAATGTTTGCAAATTATGCAAAAGCGTCTGACGCAAAAAAAAATCACGCTGGATGATACAGCGAAACCAGCACTTCTCGAAGTGATTGAAGTGATGAAGCAAAATCCAAAATTCGGCAATGCCGGTTCGATGGTCAATCTTGCGGATCAACTGTTTGACGAACACATTATGCGAGACGAAATAACTAAAGTGATAACGATTGAAGACGTGGAGGCGATACGATGATCTTTCGTTCCAATAATCAAAAAGACGACGACAAAGTGATGGGCCTTGAAAACGAGGCACAGGAGAGGATTAAACGCATTGGAGAACTGCGTGCGCAAATTTCGCGACTGACCAACGAAGAGAAAACTGCGCAATCGGAGCACGATGCTGTCAGTAAACGTGTCGAGGAACTTCGGAAACGCAGTAAAGAACTGTCGCAGCTAAAAGCAGAAGAGTCCACGTTGTTAAAAGATATTGAGCAGAAGGAAAAAACACAGTCGGCTCTGATTGCCGAGCTGGAGCGTATTCAAGAGGCTCGTCGTCGATTAACCACGCAGATTGCTCCGTTGCGATCCAAAGTTGCAAACGAAGAAACCGAAGCAAAGAAGGACAAGGAAGAGGTGGCACATCTGGAAAAAATTCTTGCCGACAATGAAGCAAGAAAGAAAAAAATACAAGATGACACCGAATTTGTGAAAAAAGCCGAAGAAGAGTTGAAAACGATGGAAGAGGAATACAAAGAGGTTGCCGACCGTGTTCCACTCACACGAAAAAAATACGAAGAAACCAAGCAACTCATGAAGAATTTGGAAAAAAACTTGAAACCGATAAACCAATCAATCACGGACATCTGGCAAAAACTGCCGGAAGATGCATTAGACAGGCTGATTTTGCCGCAAAAGCCCCGATAGAACTAATGTTATACGCAGGTTTGCAGTGGCGGATACCTGCGACGGTTCTGTTCATCACCACGGGTGTACCAAAGTTTTGTGGGGATTTTGACGTTAAAATGGGTAGTTTTTGCATAACACAACGCCCGCAGGGTTTTGAGGCTTGACTTTTGCGACTTCCAGCAGGGCAAAATTCAGTGTCAATCGGGGGGCGTTTGCCGATTCCCACAAAACTTTGGCACACCCCATCACCACGTTTATGGGGTCTGGGTAGTTGCATTCTGGGCGAGTTATGGTAGCATGTGCCAAGAATGGGGTTCCGTCTCGGCATCGTGCCAGACTGACTGAATTCGAGAACGTAAACAAGTCGAAAGAATCGCTTCGGCGAACGGCAGTTTTCTACAAAGCAACCGGGAGACCGGGTGGAAAATTATCGGTAATACACAAAGTTGCGTTGCTCCCGTAGAGGGAGTGTCGCGTGTGTATTTGCGGATACAATTGGCATCGCTATAAATCTACGATGCACCACTTTGCTTTGTGGGATTGGTTCCGTTTCTTTCGAGCGTGCCGCTCCCGTCCTGAGCGGTTCCTGTTGGCATACTCGGCGAATACTTCATCCCTTGTAACCGAAACACAATGGCAAAATGGCATTATTACGATGAAAATGGCAATAAGATTGGTCCTGTTAGAGGCAGAGAACTCAAAGAACTCGCCCAGCAAGGAGCGATTGCGCCGGATACTCGTGTTGAGGACGAGAATGGTTTAGTCGCCCTAGCGAAGCAAGTAACTGGCTTGTCGTTCCCCGGAGCAACGCCGATACCAACTGCCTCGAATTCGTATTCTGTCGTGCCGTCGGTGTCAGAAGAGCCGTCCAGTGTGATTGTGCCTCCGACAGCTCAATCAAAGGCAAACTGGTATTATTACAATGGGAACAGAGAAAAGTTTGGTCCCATTACCAGCGGAGAACTCAAACAACTTGTCCTGCAAGGAACAGTTACGCCAGAAACCTTTGTCGAAGATCCGACTGGTCGTACTGGTCTTGCAAAAGATGTGAAAGGATTGACATTTCCCGAAGTGGCTAACGCGCAAAATGCCGCTCCGACTTACTATTACATCGACGAAAACGGCTATAAACATGGTCCGATGACCACCGAACGATTACAATCGTTGGTGGAACGGGGAACTATTACGCCGATGTCTCAAATGGAAACGGTTGGCGGAGACAAATGGCTTGCGGGTCAGCTTCCCGATTTGAAATTCAATGCCGTCGTGTCACCTCTGACAGAACCAGTACCAAACAATCCTTTTGATTTACCACCACCGGAATCTCCAAAACTAAACGAACACGAGGAAAAATCTATACAGGATATAAAAAAGGAAGTTCGGAAATTATCAGCACAGACAGTGAAAACCATTGCTGGATTGGCGGCGATCAGAAAAGGAATAATAATAGTGTGTTGCGTCATTGGAATCCCTGTGTTACTCACTATTTTAGGACTATCTTGTAGATAGTAGATTCGGTGAAAACAGTTGTGTCCACCGCAAAGGTATTTTAACATTTTTCAAACAGAAAGGAACAAACATGGCGCGTTATGGCAATCCGGAAGAAGTAAGGCAAATTGGGCAAACCATCCAAGGAATTGCGGAGCAAATCGGGCAACTCGCTGAACAAGCTGCCCGCACAATCAGCGGTTCTGAATGGAGTGATGAGCATCAAGCCAGACTGAACGGCGATGTTAATTCAATAACTTCACCGATGATAGGTCAAGCAGGCCAACTTGCCGAAGTAGCATCACGAATCATCAGTGAAGCATCGAACTATGAATGACTGTCCGGTGGTTCTCCGTCCGCTTTAAGTAGCATCATGTTTGCCGGTGCTACTGGAGCGGCTTCGCCATCGAAGGCGGCGAAAGTAGCCGCTTTTTTCGGGACAGAAATCTTGGAGAAAATCATCAGAGCAGACATGGGCAATGACATGGATGATGCTGTTGCCCAAGGGTTACAGGCGGCAGCAAACATGGCGATGGTCGGCTCTAGTGAGTTAATGGACGCAACGATCCGTCAGCACGGCGCAAGCCCGGCGGCAGCACTGAACGCTATGCAAATCAACATGCAAATCCAACAAGATACACAATAGAAAATGCTTGGCGAAACTTTTTCGGGACTATCCCATTCGGACAGATAACACACTCAAATAAAAAAACACTATGCTGGACATTACAGAAGATCGTATCGTAAACGTCATTTCAACCGCAGACAGTGGGATTGACAGAACCATTTTATCTATCGAGGCAGATATTACTGAACTGGAAGAAGCCCAGGTAGAGTTGGAAGCCGCATTGACCGTTACGGGCAAGTTGTTATCAGGTGAAAAAGAATTGTGGGAATTTCCTTTTGGAATTTTTCTTGGTATTCAGTGGATAAAAGAAAAACATGACCAACTGATTGAGTTAACAACACAACACAAAAATCTGAGAAACCAAGTCTCGTCTGACGCGCTGGACAGAAAACGCCAAGCACTAAGAGATGCCGTGGGGCAAAGACTTCAGCGCCTTGCCGAACAAGGTTTAGAATTCCAATCCCTAGCGACAGACATCTGCAAATTTGACAACAATTACTTGAATAGTAAAGACAAAAAGACACCAACCTATTTTAGTATCGGGCAATGGAAGGTAACGTATAAGGAAGAATATTTAGAGGGTATCTCTTTTACGACACCGCATTGCGCCTTTCCACATGTTGTTAAGTTTCCATTTGAAAAACCGTTCTATGGAAAATTTAATGAAGCCGATACCGCTGTCCGTTTATTGCTATTGCGGTTACTGTTTGCTTTACGAGTCGGAGGCGTTGAGTTGACCGTTATAGATCCGCTAAATCTGGGAGGTTCTTTCCTTCCGTTTATGCCGTTACGCAGCATCGAAAGATTGGTTCAAGACAATAAATGCTTAACCCGTTCCAAAGATATTGAATCGGCACTTTCGGCTTTATGCAATTATCTCGAATCGCTGATGCAAGAAAAACAGATTGCCAGTTGGTCCCAGCACGACAAGAACGGGAATCCTGTAAAGGATTGGGACAGGAACAAGAATCCACTAAAAGATAAGGACGGGACAGAGACAAGTCCTTTTAGTCCTTTTGCTAATTGGTTCGCTAGCTGGCCTCTGCATTATGAGGAGAAGGACAAGGAAGGTAACAAGAAAAAAATATTCGTAGAATATGATGACAGAGAAGAAATTAGCCCCTTGCCTTATAAGTTGGTACTGATTTACGGTTTTCCCGAACAGTTCTCGGATAACAGTATCGCCTATCTGAAACGGATTTTGGAAATAGGACCGCTGCTCGGCGTTCAGCCGGTTGTTCTCTTGGATTCTTTTTATGGCAATTTATTGGAATATCTTCGCGAAAGTTGGAAGTCTTATTGGGACAGTTTCTCGAACGGCGACTTTGTTGAGGCGATAAAACACCGCGGAAAATATATGCAAAAAGTCGAAGAAGTAAATCGACTTTGCGGTAAGTCTGCAGACGTATTGGTGATGCTTTGCGGAAACGGAAGTAATATTGCCGGAGATTTCCCGGAGACATTGCGCAGATTAAAATGTGAAGTCGTTACCGAACAAGAACCAACCCCGGAAGATTTTGACCAGTATGTGCACTGGATTTCAGACGCGTATAAAGAGCGATTGAAATTCAAAAAAGAAATAGAGTCGGAAGTGTGGAGGATCACCCCCGATTGGGCAGCAAAAGATAAAGAAGGTAAGTCAGGACTGCCTTCCACGCTCAAAGGCATATCCGCTCTTGTTGGCTGGAATGTCGAGGGGAAAGAGGTTGAAATCCGTTTTGAAGATGCGGTTTCCCATGCTTTTATCGGTGGTATTTCTGGTGGCGGAAAATCGAACCTGTTGCACGTCATTATTCACAATCTCATTCATAAGTATTCCGCCGATGAGTTGAATATTTATCTTTTGGATTACAAAGGAACAGAGTTTCAATACTACTCCGGTATTGAACCAAAAACAGGTAAACGTGAATTTGCAATCCCGCAAATCAAACTCGTTACACAAATGATGAGCCGTGAGGATGGTGTAACGATTCTTGACCATCTCGTTAAAATCAATGATGATCGCATGGAGGTATTTAATAAAGTCGGAGTGAACGGTATTAGTGAGTACATCAAGCAGACCGGCGAAAGAATGCCACGTATTGTTGTGATTATTGACGAGTTTCACACGATGTTTGAGGAAAGAGACAAATTCGCCGATAGATCATCGTTAGGATTGGAAAAATTGTTAAGAAAAGGACGGTCGCAAGGGATCCATGTTCTGTTGGCTACGCAAACCTTAAAAGGACTCCTTGAATTTATTATGAAATTCAAGGAACAACTTGCTTGTCGCATTGCACTGCGGTGCGGCGAAGAAGACTCCCCTGCGATATTAGGCAACTCTAACAACAATGCCGCAAGCAAGTTGCCGGTGCGGACTGGAAGTGAACCGAGGGAAGGTATTTTGAACGAATCCGGTAGCGTTTTGGATAACAAACGTTTTTCTATTCCATATATCGACCACAGCGAAAAAGGAACAGGAAGAGCCCATCTCCTCACAATCGCAAATTATGCTCAACAGCAAGGGGTGTTTGCGGATATGAAGGTCATTAACGGACAGGAGCTGCCGCTGTGGACGAAAGCAGTATCCTCTGACACGGTATTAACATCGCCGGAGATTATACTCGGTCAAGAATTGAACTATACGACAGAGCCATTTAAGTTTCGGTGGAACCGTAGCAATCTTTGTATTGCCGTTCCTGCCGAAAACGAATCGCTTCCCGTCCGTCAGGCAATTTTGCGTTCGTTGCTGGCTTGTGGCGAGCAACACAAAATGTTTGACAACATTATCTATTATAAAGCAGATGACCTCAACCATTTCGACATTTCTGACATACGAGGGATTCATTTTCAAGACCGTACTTGGGACGGTAACATCTCCGATATGGTTGCCAACCTCAGTACGAAACGTTCTTTATTCATCGTTGACACTCTGGAATCCGCTGAAATATTTCATCCCCCAAAACAGGCATTCGGTGCAAAGAAAGACGAAAACGCAGAACAAACACCAGCAGAATTGCTGAAAAAGCTGCTTGAAGAAGGCTCCAAAAACGGTTCGTTTGTGGTTGCTTTTGTTGAAAACTGGAAACTTTTCAGCGAAATTTACAAGAGTTATCTGGATTTGTTTGGCTTCCGTATCGGTTATGGGGTGAATGAAAAAGATGCTGGCGGCTTGGTGAACGACCCTATGTCTCCTTCGATTAAAGATAAAGGATTTATCAACGGTTCAAAAGCCGTATTTGTGGACATAAAACGAGGAAAGACGCAGTTATTCCGTCCGTTTGTATGCGACTAAAGTTGCGAACGCCGATCATAACACACAACGAAATTCAAACGGTGTTCAGACCGTTCGTAGTGGTCTGACTCTTGCGACCGTTCCATTTGGGGATACTCTCAAAAACCACTGAACCTGCTATAATCATACCATGCTAAGCGCCCTGACCACCGACTTAACACACGGTCTTACCGCCGAACAAGTAAAACGATCCCGCGAGAAGCACGGGGCAAATACGCTCACGCCGCCGGAAAGAGACCCGTTGTGGAAACAGTTTCTCGAAAAATTTAACGACCCGACGATCATCATCCTGCTCGTTGCCGCCGCGATTTCGATTCTGATCTCGGTGCTCGAAATGTTTGTTCTCAAATCGCCGGATGCCACTTTTATCGATTCTATCGCAATTTTCCTTGCCGTCCTCATTGCAACACTGGCGGGATTTCTCAGCGAACTCAAAAGCGCGAAGGAATTTGAACTGCTCAACAAAGTCAAGGACGACATTCTTATTAAAGTGTTGCGAGGCGGAGAGATACACGAAGTTTCGATCAACGAAATCGTCGTAGGCGATGTCGTGCAACTTCACATGGGAGATAAGATTCCTGCCGATGGACTCGTTGCCGAGTCGTTCGGACTCCTTGTTGACCAATCTGTCATGACAGGCGAGTCTGTTCCCGTCGAAAAGCATGGTATGAACAACATTCCCGGCGAAGTTGCCGATCTAGCAGCGTTCGCAGATGATAATAAAGTCTTTCGCGGGACGACTATTTCCGATGGACGTGGACGATTCGTTGTTACACACGTCGGCGATAAAACCAGTTTAGGACAAATTGCCGCCAACCTCGGCGATTCCGAAACAGAAACGCCGCTCGTACAGAAGTTGACGAAACTTGCCAATCAGATCAGCGTTTTCGGTATGGTAACTGCCGCCCTTATTTTCCTTGCAATGGCAACGATTGCCTTCGTCGGCTGGACTCCCAACTGGGAAGAAGGCACGCTCACCGGTCTCTTGCCGTTGTTAAAAGGATTGCTCCTTGCCTTCATTATTGCCGTCGCGATCATCGTCGTTGCCGTACCCGAAGGGTTGCCCATGATGGTAACAATGGCACTGGCACTTAACATGATGAAGATGGCAAAAGAGAACTGTCTGATCCGCAAGTTGGTTGCTTCGGAGACCATTGGTTCGGCAACGGTGATATGCTCCGACAAGACCGGTACGCTTACGTTGAATAAGATGATCGTAACGTGGGGTTTTGCAGGTCAACAGGAAGCAGGAACAATCGAAGAGTGGAAACAGCTACCGGACTGGAAATGTGCAGCCGAAGCACTCGCTGTCAACAACGAGGCATCGCTCCACATTACCGATGGTAAGGTGGAAATCATCGGCAACCCGACGGAAGGCGCGATTCTACGTATGCTTCACGATGCGGGGGTTGATTACCGCGACATTCGGAAACGCAGTCCGCACGTTTGGGAATTGAGTCATAACTCGGCACGAAAAATGTCGATTGTTGCCATCGACAAAGATGACCAGCGAGTCATCTATGCCAAAGGTGCCCCGGAGCGACTGGTAAAATGTTGCTCCCACGTACTGGTCAATGGCAAGTCCGAAACGATAGAACAGCATCGGGAAGCGATTGATGCCGCACTGCTCCATGCCCAAGAGCAAGCGTTGCGTGTCATTGCCGTTACGATGAAAACTACGCCGATAAGCGACATACTAGAAAGTTTTCGGGAAGAGAATGCCGAGCAGTTCGCCGAATACTGCGACAATACATTACTTGCATTAGTCGGCATTTCTGACCCGATTCGTCCCGAAGTGCCGCAGTCCGTTGCGACGTGCCATGAGGCGGGCATCAGTGTCCGAATGATCACCGGCGACGCAAAACCGACGGCAGTAGCGATTGCTCGACAAGCGGGTATTCTGACGGCGGCGGATGACGTGGTACTCACATCGGAAGAACTCACAAAATTGTCCGACGAGGAACTGGTCAAAATCATTCCGAACCTCAAAGTGGTGGCACGGTCAACGCCGATGGATAAACTCCGTCTCGTAAAAGCAATGCACAGCACGGGCGAAGTCGTCGCAATGACCGGCGACGGCACGAATGATGCACCGGCATTGAAATTTGCCGATGTCGGAATTTCGATGGGAATCACCGGCACGGAAGTAGCGAAAGAGGCAAGCGATGTTGTTTTAGTGGACGATAACTTCAAGAGCATTGTTACCGGCGTTTGGTGGGGCAGAACGCTCTATCAAAATATCCAACGGTTCCTGATATTCCAGCTGACGGTCAACGTCGTGGCATTATTCCTTGTATTTTTCTGTCCGCTCTTTGGTGTGCCGTTGCCCTTTACGGTGGTGCAACTCCTTTGGATCAATATCATCATGGATACATTCGCTGCCCTTGCACTGTGTACGGAACCGCCGCGCAGTCATACGATGCGCCGCAAGCCGATCAAACGGGAAGCATCGATCATCACGGGTGCGATGGGATTGACCATTTTGCTGACAGCACTCTATCAGGTTGTGATCTTGAGTATGCTGCTGTACCTAATGTCTTTCGGCTGGTTCTTGTCAGAAGGGAAACAATTCAAGTTCTGGGAGGACATGCGTTATTCGGGAAATCTTGAAGGTTTGACGGTCTTCTTTACAGCGTTTGTGTTATTCCATTTTTGGAATTTTTTCAACTGCCGGGCGATGAGTTGGCAGGAGTCACCGTTTGCGTTATTGCTCAGAAACAAAGCGTTTTTGGTGATCGTTGTCGTGATTGCATTGATCCAGTTCAGCGTAGTGCAAGGCGGCGGCACGGTAGAATCACAGACGGGAATTGGCGAGATATTCCGCACGGTTGCTCTGGATTGGTGGCAGTGGTTGGCTCTTGCCAGTGTATCGGTAACAATCATTCCGGCGGCGTGGGGGATACGGTTTATCGTGCATCGGCTCGGATTGTACGATGAACAGTAAAACTCGTAGCTGCAAGAGCGTGTACGAAGTGGATGGAACAACCAAATACAAGTGGGTTGCTCTGTCGGGTAGTCTCAAAAAACCTTCATTTTGCGGTAGTAAAATGTGTAAGAGAATTAGCTCTTACCTAACCCACAAAAGAAAAATGTACAAAACCCAAATGAAAGCCGAGAGCATTGACGATGCCTCGCAATTCCGGTATCCCTGCTACGTATCGGAAAAACTCGATGGTTGGCGCGCCCTTATCGCTGACGGGACAATGTTTACATCAGGCGGCAAAGAGTTCAAGCCGCCCGTGCACGAGCGGTTC
>Ga0123353_10010098_pt1 | contig 13126 bp, 9 predicted proteins | sample TergutLab28metaG_3_FD_92763 | JGI IMG/M metagenome (GOLD analysis project Ga0123353, IMG submission 92763) | Labiotermes labralis P3 segment gut microbial communities from Petit-Saut dam, French Guiana - Lab288 P3 | ecosystem: Host-associated > Arthropoda: Insects > Digestive system > Gut ...
CAAGTTTCAGAGTGAGTGGAACTAAATCTCCAGTCCCATTCTATGCCTTCATGGCATGAAAAGGGGCAAATTTACCCCTACTTTTTACTCTAAGAAAGCATTCTAATAAAATGTTTATATTATAGTAACTCAATAAAGCAAAACTTTAAATGGCACTGGAATGCAGCCATCACTGTCTGGTATTACTTCTACCTCAATGTCTCATAGCATAATATCACAGCTTATCACTGCTCACCTCAAGTTCATGTTCTGAGTTCTGATGGGAAGCCCGCCGTTTGCCTACAGAACGATGAAATGATTCCACTTGACCATCTTCTAATTTTGCTTTGGGATATGATGTCAACATTTTTGTAGATACCTCCCAGTTGCGAAATGTTTCCTCCCAAGCCTAAAAAGATTATTTACTTAAATGAACCAATTGCAATGAAAAGAGTACATAAACTTGGTGTATTATGTGTCTATAGCACAACTGATAATTATTAATTGGATCTATTACTTCTTAGTTCATTAACTATGTAAATGCTGTGCACTTGTTTTTCTTTCACACAGTACCATGGACCATACAGTTTGTAGTACAGTATGAATAAGGCTCTGTCAGTTTATAGTAAGATAATGTGGGATACTGTCACAGACTCTCCTCAAAAATCTCTCACACACTTAGGAAAAGAGACCAGATAATCAAAAATGTCAGCACATACTCCCAGAAAATTCCTGAACTGAAACCATTCAAGATTGAACCAGTCTGCTAGCTTGTACCACACTGACTTTAAGGTATCTGTTCAAGAAATTACTGGACCAATAAGAAAGGAAACTGTAAGAACTATACAGGTAAAGCAATCCCATTACAGGCCTGGACAAGCCCTGAGGGTTCCAGGAGGTTGAGGCTCTCAGATTTCAAGACAATCAGCATATAAAGGTGGAAGGTTGTCAGCCCTATGCACCAGTCACCTTTACCCCCAGAAAATATTCCTGGTAATAATTTCTGTTAGAGGCCGAGTCAACCCCAGGGCCATAACATGGCTGGAAGGACTGTGTCAATTAAAAATTCCAATGACACCAACGGGAATTGAACCCATGACCTTCGTAAGAACTGTAAGTAATTGATTTTATCAGGACAACCACCAGGCTGATCTGTGCCAACAGCATCTAGCTCTTCACTGGAGCAGCTGAAAAATTTTCAGCTGGCTCCCAAATATTCACACTGCATAATTAACACACCAATTATATTCACTCTGCAACCGGAACAATGGTTAAAATATTTTGATGCATGCTGGTTTTTCTATGCATCCCATTCCAAATGTAAACAAATATACTGCTGTGACAAACTTACAAATACCCATATTGTACTTGAACTGCAACAGCATGGAAATTTAGGAAATTTACTGGTGTGCTGTAATGTTTTGAAAGAGCTAGTCAAACAACTGGCAGTGAAGTTGTAACCAAAGATTTTTAAACAGGCAATGAATGGGTGGGCTATAAACACAATATCTTGCAATGTAATACTCATGGAGTGATGAAAATAGGCTGTGCTATTGCATGTGATGTCACCATTGCTCAAAGGGTTAAAAGGATTGCATAATTAACCAAAGATCAACAGCTGTGTGTTTTAATAAATGTCAATATCATGCTTACAATAAAATATGACATATCTTACTGATCTGATTTGATTTGAACACAGATATCTTACGGTTTTATACTGTAAGTAAGACTGAGCTAACATCTTGTTAAATACACAAACTGCTTGTGAGTTCAGATGCTAGGAAACATTAATACTCTAAGAGCCCAAGTTAACTATTTAATTAAAACAGATTCACTGTCACACAACCCACTGCTGTTTGTGCAAAAGTGTTTGAAAACTTTAAATGAATTCTCCTGTCATTCCTGCTGTAAACGAAGTTAATTTAAAACTTAAATGAAGTACATTTTACTTTCAAAAAACAAATCTGTACTCACTGGTTGGACTCCATTTACACAGTGCTCAATCTTTCGTAACAAAGCCATTATTCGTTTCTGCAAAGCTGCCCGACCTGTAAAAAATCATCACATTGTTCTTCTTCATAACTGTCTTCTAGCTGACAACTGTCCGTGACACGTAACATATAATGGTAAAATTTTTGGTACAACTGGCAATGGAATAGTTAATTTACATTAACCTTTAAATGACTGGGTTGCTATTTAAATTTTCATGCATGGCTTACGAAAAACATACTATTCAAAAAGAAAAAGATAAATTTATGAAATAAGTGACAATTTGTGGAAAACAAAACAGAGACTACGCAGCATGTCATAAAAGTTGCAACAAATTTCCTTGTTGCTTAAATTAAACTTCTTGGGGTGTTCCTTGTCATGTGTTCACATATGCGAACATAGTGCATTTAAAGAGTACTCAAACATATGCCCTGAATGTGTTCACACAGCTCCGTTTTCGTTCTCAACTAGGGCCTTAAGTTTAACACAAATACTGACCTACTGTATTTGAAATCCAAGTTTTGAAATCAACAGTGTCAATATATTCATTACTCAGAAATTAAATGACATTTCACACTTCATGGTTACACAGATGCTTGTAAGAAATTTTAGTAGAAACACAAATGATTCCATTGGCTGTAACTGGCTGTGTAACAAAAAATTAAAAATAAAATATGAATTTCAATGCTTGAAAGTTCATACCAAGATTTCTGATGGAAATGTGCACAGCAGATAATGTTAAATCCAGTAATTAAAATAGTTGCACAACTTCATAAGCAATCAAGGAAAAAATGTTGGCTCTGACAGAGTATACTTACCTGAGAAGCTATGTATAATCATGGCAGTGAATGTGTTTCCAGTAAGATTATGATATTTAACAATAATTATCCTTGCAAAATACTTAAAGTAGGAAATATTACGGATTTTACTAGATGGTACAAGTTTAATGCTTACAACTGAAACCATGCAGCATTTTGTGCTATGTCTCATCAGTGAACAGGAATGAGATTTCTCACAGTAGTACATAATAATGATAAAATTCACTTTCAGAACACTTAGAAAGTAAATTCTGATCACAGTGAAAAAAAAAAATGTGTACTCATATTTCCACAGGACTGAGAATGTATTTTAGGTAAACATTTCCCTTCACACTGTCAATGGGTAAAACCTGCAGAATACAGAAATAAATAAATAAATCATAATAATTAAAAAAGCAGCCAAAGGAAAACTCCCAATGGGGCCATATATGAGTGGCCAAAATTAGTCAACATATGTGCTGTGTTATTTGCTATTTTAACCCTCCACCCTGTGACACAGCATATGTGTTGCTCGGTGCCAAAGTGGTAGAACTACATTTTGTATCTACCTCTAACATGTGTCAAAATTAAATCTAGATAAACTTCGTATGGTTCATATTCCGTTCATTAATCACATGAATACAACATTAATACCAACAAATGCACAACAGTATTGTGATGTGGTTTTATTACAAGGTATCCTCCGACATGTTTTGGCTACTTAAACGGCTATCTTTAGGAAGGTATAAACAAGAACACAATTACTGTAGTGTCAGAACCACTCCAACACTAAAAATAAGCACATAATCAGAAGACTCTGATTATACAATTATTTTCCATGGTGGAGTGTTTCTGACACTACTGTAATTGTAACTGTGTTCTTGTTTACACCTCCCTGAAGATGGCCACATAAGTGCCACAATGTGTTGGAGGACACCGTGTAATAAAACTACATCAAAATACTGTTGTGTATTTGTTGGTATTAATATTATATTCATCATTTAAAGCTCTTTACTTACTTACTTACTTACTCATGTGAGGTAGGAAAATCAAATAAAATAATACAAATGTGTCTCCTTCTTCCGAGGCTCCTTTGAGAAATTTGTGACCATGGATTCTTTTACTTAGATGGGGGTTAGCCCATCATAAAACCTTCAACCTGAAGGGCCAGGATTTTTAATCAGGATTTACTCCCATATATGACTTGCTTTCACCACAGCTTCCAGAGTGTCATCTACCCTTGGTTTGATTTCGGAATGTCCTTCTCCTAGGAGGGTTGCAACTAAGCTCAACGGTCCCTCCTACCCTATGTGATAGACCCTTATTATTGGGTCCATCAGACCCCTTGCTCTGTCTGCTCGGTGACCCATGCTGCCGAAAGGGTTGGTTACCTCAACCTTAGCATGGGTTTCTCACCTTAACAGGACCCACTGCTAGTAGGTAAGAGTGGGGTAGGAGTGGAGAGGTTTGTATATTTTCATCTTCAGGTAGAAAATTTTATTAGGTATCAGGTACCTTCACATCACATTCCCATATGCTTTGGGCATGTACAGAGAATGGAAGAAAACATTATTCTTAAAAAAGTATTATATATGAATTTGGAAGCAACAAGGGTGAGAGGTAGACCAAGAAACAGATGGCAAGATGAAGTGAGGGAGCATGGGAGATTAGATGGTGGAAAAGGGTGGATGGAAAGGGTATGGAACAGAGAGGAATGTAAGAAGCTACTGAGAATGGCAAGGAATCGTTGCATTCTGCATATGCCAATGGAATTAATGAATAAATACAAATGCATGCTCAAAACTACAGACACACAAATACAGTAAACTCTCTCTCAAGAATCCACTTTATCTATTAAATTACGAAGGTAAAGGAAACATTGTCCCCACACACACCATGAAGGCATATGATGGAAATGCAGGTACAGCTCCATGCATTCTCAAGGTAAGTGGTCAGATTCATGCCTTGGTCACTTTACCCATGCAAAAAAATGACCATGGCATCCACTAAATAGCCAGACCTCAGGGCCAATCTGGAAGTTTTGAAAATGGGAAAAAACCTCTTCTCTCAGCAAGGAATGAAACCATGATTCTTTGGTTGTCCATAAAATTTCATGAAATTGTGTGCGGAAGCTGCTGAACCAAAATGCAATACTATTCCTAGCATTTGTAACTTGTGTAATATTCGAGATGAAATTCAGGTGTCGCAACAAACAAGCTAACTCAAGCAATAACACTTCCAATTTGTATTTGGGAGGTGACTAGTTCAATTCTCAGCCATGGCACACACTAAATTTCATGGTCTACCTCAGATGTTCCAGGAATGTCCTGAAACAGCATTTCAAACTAAACCACAATCTCTTACTTCTCCATTTAATGTTCACTTACCAAGCCACCATTCAGTGTAATATTCAGAGTTACTAAAACCATCTTCAATCAACCACATGTAACTACAAGAATGACATAAGCAACATCTCCATAAATTAAATTTTTTTTTCTTACAACAAGCACCAAATATAAACTCTTCGGTCTTTGCAATGGTTTCCTGACTACAATTTTGGGTGATTACACAAGTGGCACATCAGCTGTCTAATTTTATATTCCCCCATCTACAGAAGGTTAAAAGTACTAGCTACAGGGAAGAGAAGAAGTGGATACATTTCCCGTTAAGCTACCATATTATTCAATGCCAGAGTTCTCCTGCAAAATAATGCAAAGAGACACATTCCAACGTCAATTCTTTTAAATGAGTAATATTCATTGGCTATTTTCCCTTCCTGCTCTATAATAACGTCAGTTGATCACACATGAACACATCCAGTCATATACATTTACCACCAAAGAATGGAAACTGAAATAAAACAAATCCTGAGATTTTTCTTTTGCAGAACAAATTAAACAGGTACACGCAGTGTTCTAACAAAAACAAGGATGCCAAAACTCTAAAAAAATTCATTATTTATTTACAAAGAATAAAACTTTCAATACTTTACCATGATTTTGTTCACGGTAATAAATTCTTGACTCCTCGCTGGCTGTTTTGCAAAATAGTATCATTTTAATACAGTCCAATACAATTTTCATAAACTCATATTTTACCTTATATTACATGTTGTCTGAAACAGGAATGCACCAACCTGTAGTAAGAATTGTAGAAGCCTGGGCTAATTCTTGATAAAGGTGGTAGTTTGGAAGTAAATATGTTACAGTAACTTCATCAGAGCCACAGCGTATATCTGCTTCTTCACACAGCAGACTAAAACATGACATGGCTACTAATACAGCCTCAATATCTATGCTCCAAAGATACATGAAGAATACCACCTACAAAAATAAAATTATTCAAACATAACAATCAAGATCTAACTCAATAACTTAACAAACCCACACTTCTTTTACTGCATTATACTGAAAGCAAATATTCTTTAATTAAAAACTGAAGCATTTTCACTAATACTGTTACCACTACTGACTTATGTTTGTAAATGTTACTACAGTTATTCGCATCCTAATCAAAATCACTGTCTGCGACACTTCATTTACTATATATATAAAAAAAAACACCTTGCATATTTTCGCTCTTGATCTAACACCACTTGCATTTCATAATTTTTGCTCCTCCATTCTTACACGACTTCTGCACGAGACACCTGGAATTATTAAGAGCATATGCCTACAAGATGTAAGTCAAGCAAGCTACAGCCACCCACTGCTGACAAAAATTTTAAAAATTCCACAAACGTAACACATGAAGCTACTCTATTTCCTCACTAGTTCTCAGTATGTTACATATCATCCCTCCAAAAGCCAACTGCTTGCATCCATGTCACAAAGGGGGGAAATGTCTGCAGGTAGCTATCAAGCCAGGGTGTGGAGCACCATGCTGATGGCTGCGTGACACTGGGGTGGTGATGGCAATGTCACAAACAATCCCATCGAGGCACCAGGCAGCACCCTGCTGTATTTATTGCTTCCACCCATAGAGGGCTCTTAAGGTGGTGACTTATTTCCCCATTATATCAGGACACATACGGAAACTTCTAATAAACACAAACCCGTTCAGCACAGGGACTCATTGTGCAGAGACACCTGTACAATAACAATCAGCAAAAATACTGGTGGACCACCCCACATGGCTGAAATCTCCAGAAAACCTGGGCAAACTAAGCATGAAATAGGAGCTATGGACTCACCAAATGTGAGACACTTACCTACACGGGGAACACCTCAGAGAGCCATGTTGATGCAGGGAACTAATAGCAAACCTGTGGAGGTGGTGGGTCTGCAATTAACAAGACCCAAATTATCTGAGGCTCTTGAGAGGAAACCTAATAAAACTGGTGCAGGTCAGAATAGTACCAGGTGATTAGTGCAGATGGGCATAAAACCTCACCCAAGCAATCAATGGATCCTAAAAGGCCCACACCTAAGGACTGTAAATTCATCCAAATAAATATTCACCATAGTAGGCTGCTAAGGCACTCCTTCATCAAGAACTTGCTACAGGGAAAATCGATATAGCACTTATTCAGAAACCCTGGGTCTATGGGGAAAAAATAAGGGGCTTGTGCAATAGAAGAAGGACAAAGTTCTCTGCAGGACTCAGTCTCACACCTAGCTCTTGCATTTTTGTAAGGAACACAACTGATGCCTTTCTGTTGTCAGAGCCCTGCTCTAGGAATGTGATGACAGCGAGGATAACATACACTAAATAACACAGCACAAGGGAACTTACTGTTACCTGAGCGTACCTCCCCTGTGATTCAGATGTTACACAACTGGGGCTGAGGTAAGTCACCGACCACTGCACTAGGCATGATACGCAGCTCATCGTTGGATGTAATGCCAATGCACAACACATTATATGGGGAAGGACAGACATTGATCCATGAGAAGTAGTAATGAAATATCTGATAGGTACAAAACTTAACATTCTTAATAGAGGTAATGAACCTGCCTTCGCAACTAGCAATACGAAGAAGGTTAGAGACTTGACATTAGGGACTGATAAGATTGGGGACCTAGTGTCCAACTGGCATGTACCTAATAAGATCTCTTTGTCAGACCAGAGAACTAAATAGGAACCCTACTGGGAAAACCTAAAGGCAAATCTAGGGGTTTTACCAAGAGTTATGCACCTTGTGTGGGATGTGCAGCTGGCTGCTGATGTAGTGCAACAGGCCAAACTCTCAACCTATCACCAAAACTCTCTAGCCTAGGTGGCTCTCTCTCACCAAGGACACTTCCTTGGTGGAGCAAAGAGATAGGATGCCTTAAAGCTTGAACAAGACAGCTTTTTAATCAAGCTACAAGAAGAGGCTACTGAAATCATGTATGACAGCCCTCACCTGCTACAATAGAGAGATCTCAAAATGCCAAATCATCCCCTTCAAGGGACTACTGCTGGGGCTTTGAGGATGTACGTGACAGGGCCAGACTCATGAAGATCATGGTCAGTCAGGCAGCCAACAGAGTGAGATCTTATAAACTACCTGAAGGATGATACGTACAACTGGAAAAGAGGCCCTGGAGGAACTTTACAAGGTATATTTACCAGGATCTCAGAGATGTGAAGTGACCAAGGAAGGAAAGAGTGGCCATGCCTGGGTGCTTTTGTACCTAACAGGGAGGAATGGGAACTATCTGGAAGGGTCATCAATCAATCCAAAACATAATAAGCCATTAATATATTCAAACCATTAAAGTCAGCAAGGGCTGATGAAATTGTGCCTGCACTACTGCAGCAAGGAACTGAGCAATTAGTAGCTCCTCTAGGCCACATATTTAGAGCCTCTGTGGCAGGAGGGTATATACCTGAAGCATGCCGACAGGTTAAGGCGACATTCATCCCTAAACGCAGGAAGGCTAACATCAACTACACCAAGGTTAAAGCATATCATCCTGTTAATTTATCACTGTTCATGTTGAAGATGATAGAGAAACTGTGGGACAGGCATAGCAGGGGTGAGATATTGAGGTTGTATCCATTATATAAAACCAGTTTGCATACCAGGTAAGTTCAATGAAACTGCACTGCATGTGTTCACATCCATACAGAATGCAGTGTGGAGGGGAACACTTGGAGCTTTCCTAAAAGCTGTTGAACAGCATGGGATTGGGTTCACAATTTGTCAGTGTACTGGCTCTATGCTGGGTAGCAGGTAAATTCAACCCACACTGGCAGCTGAAACTCTGGAGGGACTTGTGATTTAGGGCTGTCCAGAAGGGGAAATTCTACTACTTCAACTGTGGGGCCTGGTTATGGATGAACCCACAACACAACTCAATGTGAGTGGCTGTTATACAATGGGATACACAGATAATATTGCTATCCTAGTAAGTGGAAAATTCCCAGACACCATCTCTGAGCTTCTTCAGGAGGCTCTGGGTATGGTATGACTATGCTGTGACAGAACTCAACTGTCTATCAATCCACAAAAGATGGTGATAGTATCTCTCACTAAAAAGAGGGATTTGAGCAGCCTAAAGAACCAGCCCTCTCTGGACAAACATAGCAGCTGACTACCAAAGTCAAATACCTTGGACTTATTCTGGACAATGAATGGATGTAGAAGGCACAGCTGAAAAATGTTATGAATAAGTCATACAGACTTTCTGGACTGTAAGGGCACATTTGGTAAAACATGGGGTCTGAAACCCAGAATGGTGCATTGTACATACACCATGGTAATCAGACCTGTGTTGACATATGGCTCCACAGCTTGGTGGCAAAGGGCCACATACAATGTGAGAAGGGAACTCAGTAATTTACAAAGATTGGCCTGTATGACTATCACAGGGGAAATGAGGATGGCCCCAGGAGCTGCAATGAAGGTCCTCCTGGGTCTACCTCCTCTTCATGAGATGACCGAGGTGGAGACCCAAGCAGGGATCTACAGACTAATGTGCAGCCAGCTGTGAAAACCACAATCCACATATTTTGGACATGCTAGGCAATCTTGAAACATGGAGCATGAACCCATTCTACAGATGGGGATTGACAGGATAATACCAAGATATGTGTACAAGCCGGTCACGGTCAAGTTCCGTGACAGGTATGACCGGCAGACAGGAAGAAACCAAATATTAAAGGGGGCCTAGACTGGTGCACAGACAGGTCCAAGACCAATAAAAGGCACTAGTGCTGGGGTGTATAGATGGAGCTCAAGAAGCAGTCATAGGTCCAGCCTCGGGCTCCACACCACAGTATTCTAGGCTGAAATATATGCTATTAAGGCATGTGTAACAGAGAATACAGAAAGGGATTACAGAGATAAGAATATCCTATATTCTTCCTGACAGTCAAGCAGTAATTATGGCCCTTGACAGTTTCCAGATATATTCTAAATTAGCCTGGAACTGCCATCAACAGGATCCAACTGGTATGGGTGCTGGGACACATGGGGTTGATGGAAATGAAATAGCTATTTAATTACCCAGGCAAGGCTCTTTATAACTACCTACAGGACCTGAACCAGTCCTTGACATATCTGCAAGGCTTGCCTGGGCAGTGATCAAGGGCTGGACAAGCAGGAAACACAAGGGGTACTGGCAGTCCATTCCTGGACAAAGGCAGGCTTAGGGCTTTCTGAAAAGACCTGCTAAAATAGATGGGAAATTACTCAACTTGAACAGAAACTAGCTAAGAACATGGACAAGACTGCTAACAGGACACTGTCATTTACAAGGACATCTATTTAAACTGAGGCTGGTAAACAGTCCCAAATGGGACAGATGCAAACAGGCAGCTGGAATGGCCTCACATGTTCTTTGTGACTGTGAAGCCTTGGAGACATTAAGATTTAGGCACCTGGGTTGTCATTTTATATCAGGTGACCTTGATGATACCTCTATCAGCAGGATACTGCACTTTGCTCAAGGTGTGGGACTGGTGAATGCAGAACATAAGAGCTGCACAAAAGATTGGAAGTGGTTGAGGTGCAAGGGTCACTGTGGTGGCTGCCATACTGCATTCTATTCTATGTTACATTTCAAATATCATAGGAGAATGATAAATTTCAGGATAAGAATGACTGGGGATGGGGGGTATGAGTGAAACACTTTAAATTTCACAATCTCAAAACACATTCCTCAACAAGTATTTAAAAAAAAACCACTTACCTCAAGTTTTATGTGTGCCTGCTTGCATATAGCAATCTGGCTTCCTAAATTCGCATAGTCTTTGTGACGTAGCAGAAATGCATTTCTGCACATGAGAATATCACGAAGCCATTTAAGGATGTCTGTGTAGTTCATTATTTGGTGTTGAATTAACTTCTGGGAGATGGAGAATAACACTTGCGAACTGCAAGTACAAATCAACGATGAATTAAAATGAAAGTACTCATATATGCTTCCCTTAACATAAACATATTGAAGAATCCTGGTTCAGTTCACAGTTCACCATGTACCCCTTACAACTTAGTAAAATCCATCAAAGCACACACAAGAATTCATATCGACACCTGTCTTTATTAATTCAACCACATGTTTCTGTCATTATACAACCACCAACAGGGTGATTACAGTAAGGTTACATAGCAAAATACATACGATTATATTTTTGTGTTAAATAACATGTTAAAAAGCTAGTGGTAATGAAAGATGTTACATCAAAATATGTATTCAAATTTAGTCACTAACTTCTTTCTATTGCATATCAGAAACCGTTTACAGACATTTACAAAATTCACAATCTGATGAAAATTTTTCCCTTTTTTGTTTGTTACATTAAAACGTATTAAAATATGTCAACATACTGCTAGCTAACACTCCAAATATACCTTACATGTTTTAACATAAAAGTGATAAAGAAAAAAGAAAAAAATATTTTAATCAAATAGTAAATTATATACTTGTCTGTAAACAGATTACAGTACATGAAGTGAGCTGACATACATACTGCTAAAATCAAAATGTGCATTCTAATTCAAGCTTGTTCATGATCCGTATTTTTTAACATGTTATATACATATATATATATATATATCTTAAAAAAAAAAAAAGAGTCTGTCATTTGCTACACAATGTCATTGTAATTTCTGTGAAAATAATCACATAAAATAAAATACTCTGGAGAATTAATAAAAAAGGTGCAAATGCAAACTTTTTATGTACTACGAGGTCTCATTCACACTATAAATTAAAAAATACTTGTAAACTATTACTGATATTAAGATTACATGAATACATGTATACCTGAGAGACAGCATTAAAAAGTCAAGACTACCTTAAAGAACTCTCAATATTCTGTAACATACAGCCACTACAAATCTAGAACAGCTAACAATGTCTTAAGGTCATTAATAATCAATTAGTATTACACAAATGTAGGTCAGCACAATCTATTTCTTCTAGAGTAAGGCTACATGTTTCGACTAGAAGTTGGTCATCTTCAGGCCCTTACAATTTCGTTACCAGATGCTTTGTCCACTTTGGGATCCCATAGTGTTTACATGTGGATTACTTATTAGCTAAATCTTTCTAGAAAAGTTATAACTACAGAGTGTGTTATTTGCAGACTGTGTTTGAGCATAAAACCACTAAAGCATAGAATTCCTTCCTTTTTAGTGCGCAGATGTTCACTGGATATTCACTGTGGGATGCTGTTGTCGTATTACAGTTGGTGTTGGGATGTTTCTGCTTTCCTTATTTAATGTGGATAGTTGTGTTAGTTTTCTGGTATCGCCTCCTGGAGTGTATGCGCGGTAATGTCGGGTGGAGTTTTCCTGGAGGTTTTGTCGATATGCTATAACAGAACGGGTACGTTTCTAGTAGCTGGGATTTATCTTATTAAATATGACTGTGGGTTTGTGATTCTATTAGTTAATTTGTTAGTAAGACTTATATGTATTTCGTTGTTTTGTCCTCTGTTTTTCATCCCTTGTGGTTGGTCTTGTCCTACACTGTGGATGTGATTATCTTTTCTTGGGTGTTGACGTTGTTTGCCACTGTTTTTGTTCACTGTGTTGTGACCTCTGTGCGGCCGCTTGGATAACTGTCCTGTGTACTGTCTTTGTGGGTGTCGTTTTTTGGTGTCCCTACTTCTTTTTATATGTGCTGCCCTCCTATTCACTATTGTTCTGAATATCAGGTTGCTCTGTACGGTGAGTCTGTCGTTTATCTGGTTCCTGTTTTTGGTTTCTCTGTAAATGTAAAATTTTTCAAGGGTGTCTTTCCCTTTCCCTTTCTCACCCACAAAGACAGCACACAGGACAGTTACCCAAGCGGCTGCACAGAGGTCACAACACGGTGAACAAAAACAGTGGCAAACAACGTCAACACCTAAGAGAAGATACTCACATCCACAGTGTAGAACAAGACCAACCACAAGGGATGAAAAACAGAGGACAAAACAACGAA
>Ga0123353_10010100_pt1 | contig 13123 bp, 9 predicted proteins | sample TergutLab28metaG_3_FD_92763 | JGI IMG/M metagenome (GOLD analysis project Ga0123353, IMG submission 92763) | Labiotermes labralis P3 segment gut microbial communities from Petit-Saut dam, French Guiana - Lab288 P3 | ecosystem: Host-associated > Arthropoda: Insects > Digestive system > Gut ...
AATTATATTATAAATATTTTTTGAAAATGGGCTGTTCGGGGGGGGGGGGGGGGGGGTGCCGTTGAAAGAGTGGTTAAATGTGTAACAGTACAGCCATCCTCAGCACTCGACTTACATCCACCGTCAGATATGCTACCTGTTCAGACATAAATTTTTCGTCAATAGCAGCAGGATCTAACCTAATCTTAGGCATAATGAGAGCACTGGTCATCCACCTGTTTCCACTAAGTCTTCAACCTCAATGAAGATGCTTCCCTGTGAATTTGGAAGTTGAAAATTTGTTGATTGTCCCTTCAAGAGCATTGTAGGGTGACCAGAGACAGGTGGAAGTTGTAAATTAATATATTAGTTGTACATGACATGTTTGTATCATGTCAGATTAGTGTAGGTGCTCTTTAACACAGGATGGGGATGTATTCATTTTACCATGAAAATATTTGCATTTCACTAATGTAGATATTGATACATGCAAATATATATGTTATGCGTTCTGTAGATCCAGAATTTAGAGTGATGGTAGGATGTGGAACACACAAATACAGAAAAGTACAAAATATGGAATGCAAAGTATTATAAATACTTTGCACATAATATTCAAATGGTACACAAAATATGATGTATATAGTTGCTAATTTGACCATGAGTCATTATCAGGCATTAAAAAAGGAAGTGTTTGTGTAATTATATTTTTAATACTGATTTAAATTGAGCCTTTTCAATCATCACACTTTTTCAATCGTCAGAGTTTTTATGGTAAACTGTTGTATATTTTGTTGCCAGTGAAGTTCATACTTGTATTATAGCTTGAGAGGTCGACAGTTGGTCTTTGGAGATGGTATATGTTCCACGTTTTAATACTGTGTACATCTGCATTTGTTTGAAAGTACATGTGTGTGATGAAGCTCATTAGTAAAAATATGTATTTGTGTGAAAGATAAAAATCTTTAATAACCTCTTACACAAGCCAAAAGTCTACATGAATTTCTAGGTTTTGCATTTACCATAATTCTGAGCTTTCTTTTACAGAGTGAGTGCCTTTTTGCTGTAAGACAAACCCCACAGCGTTATTCGATATTTTATTATAGAATGAAAATGGGCAAAATAAATTGTTTTCAGAATATCAGTGTTGCTGGTGTGAAATGTGGGCTAAACTACACAACGTGTTCCAAATCATTTTAGAATTAATTCATCAACATTGTTTTTCTAGTTCAAGTGGTTATCAATTTATTAACCAAGGAATTCTGTATTTACAAATTCATCTATATATTTTTTATTATAGCTAATACTAATGCATATTGCAGAGAATTATGCACTGTAAATTTTATTATGTTTGGTTTATTTAGATTTAGGCCCAACTTACTGGAAGTATAATGGCCAAGATAATGCAGTCAGTATAGTGACTAGTTACGAGCTGCACAGTCTGGAGACTGAATGCTGGTGGAGTTGAGATTTTCTGTGTGTGTCTAGGTTGGTCCCAAGGTATACCCAGCGTTTTGTATAGTGGGTACTGCTTTTGTCCTAGGGGTAAAGCAGTTAGGGCATGGTGCTGACCTCCCTATCACCCACCCAGCAAGCACCAAGGTGGCAAATGGGTTAGAGCTATACCTCAGCCTTCGCTCTGTATCTGCAATGTCGTGTCATGGGGTGACCTTTACTTTCGGTTGGCAGTATATCCTTTTACTCATAAGCAACAACTGTGTTGGGAAGTCATCAACATTTTGACTAAATTATGACTCTAGTGTGTTATCAGTGATCATTAATGGTTCTGGTAAGGTATTGGTTCTTGGAGGAAAGTCATTAATGCACCTAATAAACAGTAAGGTTCCAAGAATTTACTCTTGGGGTACTCCATGTTTTATTGTTCTCCAGTCTGAGAAGAAAGTCTGATAATTAGATGATTGTACTTAATCTGTTTACTGTTTGTTAGATAGGATCTGAACCAATTTGCACCTGTTTCTTGAATGCCATAAATATGTTAGAGTTTGTGATTTGAAGAGGTAGAGGTAAAGCTGTTCCCTTTATTTAACCTCAGAACTAGGTGGGGGGTGGGTGGTCAACTCCATTCCCCAGCTGCTTTACCCCCAAGAAAGAACCCAAGTACAAATGTACAGCAGGCTGGGTGGACCTCAGAGTTGGTCTGGACAGGTGTGGAAAATATTGTACCCACTGGGGTTTGAACCACAAATTGTCCAGTCTGTAGAGGCACTATACCATGACATCAGTGAGAAACTCATGGGGCAAGGAAATAATTAAGGGCTCAGGCTGTGGGTTTGTGTGTGTACTGAAGTTACCATTGCACATACAGTATTGGTTCCATGTTGTGTACAGTTTGTGGTTAATGTGCTAAATGATATATGGATGTAATGAGGCAGGTTGGCATGTCAGTATAGTGGCTAGATCAAGGGCAGGATGATCTGGGTTTTGAATTGTAGAAGGGACGAGAGGTTTCTCTTCTCCAAAATGTTCAGGTGAGAACTGGGACCCACCCAGCCTCCTATGCATGGGGTACCCAGGGTGCTTTTGCTGAAGGTCTGGGGCATGAGGCTGACCACTCATCTCTGTACAGTGCCCAGGTCAAGAATGAGTAGAGCTGTGCCTCCACTCCCCCTGAATGCCTTCATGGCATTTACTGGGACTGCTTTGCCATTTACCTTTTGTGTAGGGATGATTGTATGTCCGTACTGTGTATTAGTATCATAACAATGAAAACTTTATAGACTTCTGTGGCTTCAGTGGGTAGCAATGTGATGTGTGGTGTGTGCAGGGGGCAGACATTGGAGTGGTGCGAAGAGGTTGTATTTGCTTTTTCCGCTGCATGTGGTAGCTCAGTCACCATCCCCTTATGGTGCACACACTTTTCTGCAGTAGTTTTCTCCCCCCATCATCAGGGTGAAGATACCAGGTTTTCTTAAATGTATTCTTATGTTTACCAGGCTTCATGGCATCACATTCAAAAAGACTAATTTTCAAGTTATTCTAACTTGACGAACATATAGGTTTCAGTTGCTGGACTAGGCTTAACACAGAATGTTGTGACTGACCTAATATATCTGGTTGTCATACCGGTCAAACTTGATGGTGTCTGTCTTCCTTTTTTTCAGATTTTGGTGTCTGTGATATTGTTTGGTCAAAGTTAGATGGATATCCATGGTGGCCAAGTATGGTCTGTAGTCATCCCAAATCAAAATATCATGTTAAAGGGAAAGACATTCATGTTCAGTTTTTTGATGATCCACCTACTAGAGCATGGATTCACAGGAAGTAAGTACAGATATCCTTTACATATAGTATTTTTTTTTTCTGGTGCAACAGCCCCCAGTGGGCTGGGTCCTCCTTATTCACGAGGTTTCCAGATCACACAACGATGCACCACAGTCATTAGGACTGCTCTGGACAAGTGATTAGCTCACTGCAGACACCTCTACCTGACAGCACACAACACCCACAACAGACAAACATCCGTGCCCCCGGTGGGATTCGAACCTGCAATCTCAGCTGACGAGCAGCCGCAGACCTATGCCTTAGACCGCGCCGCCACTGGGACTGGCTTACATATAGTATATGTGGTAGTATTAATGATTAAGTCAGAAATTGTGCTCAAATCTTAGTTAATCTCAAAGGTTTGTGATTAGTATGAGGTGTAACCTTTATATTGAATGGTATTATATTTGGATCCCTTGGCTCTGCTACAATAGCCACAGTGTCTTGTTATCTGGCTGGACATAGTACATTACATTTTCAGCTCCTATGTTGGTGCCAGTGTGTTTCTTCTAAATTTTTCTGTGCAGAGATATATGCTGAAACAGTGGAACTGCCTGAACACGTTGCGTGACCAAACTGTGAAAGCTGAAGTTACACGTTAAGACAGAGGCTGTGAAAAGTTATAGACGAGAATATTTGTTTTACCTTGGAATAAGAACTATTTGGTGTCCTTTTTATCATCTGTGTGATAAAGCTGCCATACAGGCATGTACTGTACAGCTGTAATGAGTGACTGCTTCATTCTGTAGGTATGTGGAGAGATATGTGGATGGAGTGAAGAAGCTAGCTCCAACCAAAGACAGAGACAAATGGCAAGCTGCCTGCAAACAGGCTGATTCTGCTTTTAAGCTTTCCAAGTCAGAGCGCAGTAAACTCATTGTTAATTTCCCAGATGATTCAGAGAGTGACGTGGAATGTGAAGATGGAGAAGAAACTGAAGGTTTAAATCTACCCTCTGTTTGTTTTATAATTGTATATATTTTAAGTTATTCCTAATGGGGTCATTGGGATTTTTCATTGATTTAATCCTTCCGGCCACACTATGGCCCTTTGGTAGACTCAACCACCAACAGGTGAGTACCAGGGGTATCTGGGGGTAAAGGCAGCTGGTGCGTGTGGCTGACAACCTTGCCACTTCATGTGCCAGTTGTCTAGAAATTCTTTGGGCCTCAACCTCCTGGAACCCTAAGGGTCTGTCCAGACCTATAAAGGGATTGCTTTATCATGTATTTGAAGTTGAATTATTAACAATATTCATTGAGCATTGCTCCAGCAGTCAAATTTGGGACAATGGAAGGAATAATTTCAATGTCATCCACTATTAATATTTCCTTTAGGTCTTCAGATAATGCTATTTCCATTCGATGCTTTTGTTGTGTATGCACCCCACCATTGTCTTGTGTGTGTCTGCCCATATCCTTCTGCCATGTAGGTACTCACCCATGTACTTGTATATGTGCCCACCTGCGTCCTTTTGTCATGCATGTGCTTACCCATATGCTGTTGTGTATGTGCCCACCCATATACTTGTGAATGTGCCCACTTGTATCCTTCTGTTGTGTGTATGTCTGTCCATATACTTGTGAATGTGTCCACATGTATCCTTCTGTTGTGTATGTGTCCATCCACATACTTGTGTATGTGCTCACTTGTATCCTTCTGTTGTGTATGTGTCCATCGATGTACTTGTGTATGTGCCCACTTGTATCCTTCTGTTGTGTATATGTCCGTCCATATACTTGTGTATGTGCTCACTTATATCCTTCTTTTGTGTATGTGTACATCGATGTACTTGTGTATGTGCCCACTTGTATCCTTCTGTTGTGTATGTGTCTATCCATATTCTACTGCTTTGTATATTTTGTCTCACTTGATTTCCACCTGTTCCTCAATCTCTCCACACATTTACCAGTTCTGATTGTAGCATGTCTGTCGTAAAATCATGTCTTTACCATGGTTCTTATTTTTTATGTTGCTTGTTTCTTATCATTTTTATGTCTTTCATAGTTTTTATACTAATTTCTGTTCCATATGTCAAAAGAGAAATAATTTGTTCAGTTATAGGCAGATCCTCTGAATGAATTCATCATGAAGTAACTTGGTAACTTAATACTCATTTTGTGCTTATTCCTTAAAGATGTGGATAAAGAGAACCAAGATGTAGCTCAAGATGATCAGAGTCCTCAACAGAAGAAGAGACGGATCCTTGTACTAGATAGTGAGGATTCAGAGGATGAATACAAACCAAGTAAGTGATGTAAAATTGAATATGGTAGTTTGTATTTCAAAGATCTGATGGTATTGGCATGAAGTACTGATCTTGTGATACTTCCAGACAAGGAAGATCTTGAAGTGGTCTCAGAATCTGCAAGTTCTGGTACTGATTCCGACGAAGTCTTGGCAAATGACAGTGTTGAAGAATCTGAAGAGGGTACCCCTCAGAAGGTAGATTTAATTATAAAAGCAACTATGGTGGTGTTATTTTATAGAAATAAGTAGAAACAATTTTGAACATTTGATATTTTTCCAGGCAAACACTAAACGGAAGCGAGCTTCACGGAATAAACCATCAAAGAAGGCAAAGAATGTGGATTTAAATTCAACAAATTCAACGCCATCAAGTGAGGTCAGTAAGCAAACAAGAGCAGAGTTGGCTTCATTTCTTTGCATGAGGTAGATATATGCCTGGCACTTTGTGCGCCTTTGTCACAGCAGGCATAATCTTGTGTTCTGAGGCAAATGTCAGTTTGCTGTTTTCATATTGCTGTTATTAGGAGAGGTAAGTGAGAAGAAACTACATACTGGACGTGAAGAAATTTTAGTGAAATTCAATGAGCCAAATCTCAGTATTGTAATTCTTGTCTTTTGAAGAAATGTGATTTTATTTTCTGCTTACATTAATATACCCGTGACTAGTAGATCATTCACTTTGCTTCAGCATACCAACTGTCAATAAAAAGGTATGATTATTTTATTATAGTTTATAGATGTTTTCTGTTCTTTCGTCTTCTGATAGGTCATGTGAGACAGTGATATTGTGGTTTGTGTTTTAGATTCATAATTGTTGGATTTAGTTTATATTTGTTTTTGTTTTGCAGAATTTAGCTGTGAAAAGGAATGGTTTTGAAGCATTTGTTTCACCTTCCCAAACAATCAAGGATGAAACAAAAGCTAAATTAGCCTTATTTTCTTCCAAAGAGGTAAGGAAAACATATTAAATAAAATCATCTAGTTTTCATGTCACAAAAATCATTTCAGGGCAAAAATATGTAAGGCTGTTGATGACAGGTGAATAACTGCTGACTGTTCTAGAAAGACCTTATGTTTATGTTTGATTTTCATTTTTGTGTGGTTGTAACAAAAGGTCATAAAATGTGCTTGTTAGCTTTGCTGTGTGCATCTCCCTCCACATATGACTACTGAACAGACATTCATAATCGGTATATCAACCAACAGATGCACTTGATAAAATAGCTGCAATAAAGTACAATTCATGATAAATATGAAACTCCTGCATGTTTTGGTATTGGGGTGTTATCCTCAGAGAGTCTTTTAGAACAAAGGAACACAAGTCCAGTAGGACTCTACATTGCCCAACACTATACATTTTGCATGCTGCATTTGGATGAGATCCCTTTGGAGCACATAGATCAAGTCAGACATTTGTGTACTTAGTCTAGTTAGAATGTGTACTGGAAGCAGCTCACTATCATGTAGTTCTTAATACCACAACATTGTGATTTTATGCTTGTCAACTTCATGGATTGTAGAATTTTAATATTTAAATTATTATTGTGAGTGTGATCGGTACCTAGATCAGCATGTTGAAGTGTATTCTTTTGTTCTAAAAGACTTCCTGAGGTTGGCAGCCAGTGCCGAAACATGTAGGAGTTTGAAACTTGTCATGAATTTTATTTATTTGTATTTTATTGAGTGCATTTGTTGATTGATTTATTGATTGTAAGAATATGCATGGTGTGAAAACATACGATATAATAAATTTTATGTTGTAGAATTTTACAAAATGTTGTGAACACAATACAGTTTTGGTTAAAACATGGCAACAGTAGTGGAGAGGGCTGGTGCTAAAGCAGAGGTGACCAAGTAACTAACTGCCTGGTGTGCAGTGATTGTACAGGTGGCACATGTTACCGTTGTTCTTCCTGCTTACATGAAAACTGATTTTTGCTACCCTCTTGTTTGTATCATCACCGGTCGTTGGCTGTTGTCTGAACATGTTATGCAGCGATGTAAATACATATGACTGTGGAGTAATCATCAGAGCGTGCATGTTGTGTTACTAATTATTGTGATGAATTTTTGAGGGAGTTGAGCTTCTTTTTGATTTGGGGTGAATGCAAATTTTCTCATTACCTTGGATAACCCTAGTTTTGTGCTAGGTTTGTTAATGGGCACTTTTCATGAAGATGCACTTGTGTGTATTTATGTATATAACTTGGTGAGTATTGGAGTAAAGAATATTTGGAATAAAAGTTGCAGATAGAAACATACACATGAATTGCCCATTACAGTTGTAGAAGTGCGGCACTGTGTGTGTGCAGTTTGTAAGTTTCCTGAAACACGGAAATTCTAAATGTCATAACTTGTTTGATTTTCTTACAACCAAATTATTGTAATTATGTGGCAGCTGAATGTTTTAAATGTATTCTCCAATGTAATGTATTGCAGAACACAGCAACAAAATCATTTGAAAATGGGAGTGCAGACTCATGGCCTCATTTGAAGCTTGACTTTCTGCAACCCAGCAAAATCCGTGATGCGCAGAGAAGAAGTCAAGCGGACCCCGATTACAACCCCAAGACACTGTATGTGCCAGAAGAATTTAAAAAAAATTTAACTCCTGTAAGTGATTAAGTAATACTTTCCTCTGTTGTTTGTTTGTCGATGTGTAAGCTGATGACCGTGGTGTTGGTTAGTATACTTTGTACTTGTGTGAAATGTGTACTGTTGAAAGTTGAAAGCCCAGTGGTAACTACGTAATATGTGTATGTGTGTGTACGCACATGCATGCCTATGTATTTGAGACAGAAAAAGAGAACAATGTGTACATCCTGATTTAACATACAGAGTACTGTGTGTTGCTGAAAAAAGCGCCTTTGTGTGTTTTATATAGTTCTCAGAGCAAACTGCAGTAATTTTTTAATACATTTTTACTGTGTACTCCAATTTATTGGATAATAGAACCAATAAAGTGCTCAAATTTGTGGATCTCAGATTCATTTATTATTTAACTTGTACAGGTTTCAGACGGCTCTGTCCACAGAGGGATGTAAAACACTTGAGAGGCATAATATTTATTTGTTTAAGGTTTATGAATTTTAATTTAAAACATGTTTTAAACACAAAATGACATGAGATAATTGTACTATTTTTTCACTTGAAATAGGATGTATGGTACTTATTTTTCCGTTGCAATTACGGGTGTGTAAAAACCTTGAGGACCTTTCTGGATATCAGAATGGTGTACCTGGTGAAAGCCAAGAGGGCTGAAACATGTATGAGAAGTTAAATAATAAATGTATTTGTGGTCCACAAATTAGAGCACTTTGTGGGTTGCATTATTCAATAAATTGGAGTTCACGGTATATAGCATCTCCTGGCGTGGTGCACACTGACACATGCTGCAGGGACTAGATTTTTTGGATCGCACAGGATGGACCCACATGTTTGTATGCATGCACTCACATAGTGTAAACAGACTTTGGACATTGGTCTGGAACCTACTGAAATTATACTAACCATAATTTCTATAACACTTTTTTTTTTCTTCTTCACATTTGTACCGTGCATCTTGATGTTATCAGAGTTTCATTTATTCACCAACTGATGCACTAGTGAGTTGTCTTAAAAAACAATATTAAAATTTACTTGAAAACAGCTCTGACATGTTCCAGTCTTACAGTTACACCATCATCAGATGCAGCCACACCACCACCATGTTAACGACACACTGGGTATTTTTATGGACTATTTTAAGAACTATAACTTTAGTAAGCACAACTTAATGTGCTCCCTGATGATGGTGTAACCATAACACTGAAACATGTTGGAGCTGTTTTCATGTAAATTTTAATGAACATTTTACTATTGTTTTTTAAGGCAACTCACTAGTGCATCACTTGGTGAATAAATAAAACTTTGATTCTGTAACACTGTAACTACATACTTGCATTTTATACAGGGGTGCTGAGAAGTCCTTAGCCCAACCAGGAAGAAAAACGCTAATGTTTCTGTCAGAATGGCGTGAATTTCCTTCGGCGCCTTGCCTTGCGGTAAAAAAAACTTGGTGACAGCTCATGTCTTGATGTTGTTGAAATTGCGCCCGTCCCTGACATGCTTCTGAGCTTATTTCCTTCCTGGTCGGGCTAAGGACTTATCTATAATTTTAACATTTTAAATATCGTAATACTTGGTATTGTGCTTCCAAGACTGATATGTTGATGCTTGTACTCTTTTGTGTTTGTGACTCCCTGAGGATGGCATCAAAACCTGTAGGAATTTTTTGAAACTTGTATACAGTTTGTAATCCTTTTCTTTACATTTGTTGGTGAATGTGATTGATCATTATTTATGTTGAGAAGTAAGAGTAGACTAAAATAATATGAACTGGATTGTTTTTACATTACTGCACAGGCGACTTAGCAGGTAGTTTATGAAACATGGTTTCTTTTATACTTTCTCTACTGACGTTTTTCATACTATGATGTTTTTGTTCCTTACCAGGCATTGAGACAATGGTGGGAGATGAAAGCTCAGCACTTCGATTGTGTTCTTTTTTTTAAAGTTGGCAAATTCTATGAACTGTTCCATATGGATGCTGTGATAAGTGTGAATGAGCTTCAGTTGCAGTACATGAGGGTTAGTACATTTTTAAGCAGTGTATATAGTAGAATGTTCATTTTAATGTAAGTTTGTTTGTGGATTTAATACTGGAAACTACAAAATATGAAGGGTGTGGTGTACTAGCATTCAGCTAATCCTGTGGCAAAGTTTTTAATTCTTTTTTGGAGGTTAGACTTAATGCAGTAAAAGACCAATTTTACAATTTTAAGGGGACCACCTGAAATGGTGTAAGAATGGGGAAACATAGTTCTTGTGGGCATTTGGCCAGGGCCATGTGAAAGTGAGTAAAATCTCTGAAAACTTAAAATGGCAGAACGTATAATCACAGTTTTACTCTACTATGGATGCTGTCACCTGCTGAATGTTTTAAGTACCAAGTATTTGAGTAGATGATAATCAACTAGTTTTTGGGATATTCTCTGCCTTTTGTGGAATGGACGTTCATTACATTGTTTACAAGAGTCTGTCACTGGACTGGTACTGTAATTTTGTTTCGACTAAATTTATTGACCCTTAAGATGGCAGCAGTATGTATTCTCCAAAATGTTAGAACACACACTAAACTGCATTGCGTAAGTCCCTGAAGACTGTAATTTCATTTACACTGTCTGTGAAAACTTGGAAACTCACATCAGAGGAATGTGTTTCCATTCTGTAATATGAATATCATTCCAGTCTCTCAAGTTCTCACTTCTCTTTAGCATTTATGATTTTGAGAATGCCTGATTGGAAGTACTAGAATATAGTGTGTTCCTTACAAATGAGCATGTATGTGTGTGTTCATAGTAATGTACTAGTATTGCAGTTCTGTACACCTGCAGTATTTACTGTGTTTTTTGTGTAATTCTTTCCATTGTAGGGAGATAATGCACATTCTGGCTTTCCTGAAATAGCATATGGTAGATTTGCCAGTGCCCTTATAGAGAAGGGCTACAAAGTCGCTCGCATTGAGCAGACTGAAACACCCGAAATGATGGAGGTGCGCTGCAGAGGAAGTAAGTGGTCACTGTAGTCATTTGCTAAGTGTGTAATGGTATTACACAAACTGGAAAACAAGTCAGGCATAGAGACTTTTGGCTAGAAGAAACTACCTACTTTACTTCATATCTTTGGTAGTTGCACCGTCTCAGACTGCAATAAACTTCATCCAGAAGGAGCAATATTTCTAAGTAAGATTCTGTTCTAGGCCAAACCTGGTTTCCCCATAGTTAACAGACTTTACTCATCCATAATGGGTGTTTATAAGTGGGGAAATACGGACTTCTGTTATAGTCAAGTTTTCATGTTGATCGAAGACATTAAAGTAGTTCCATAACATAAGTTAATTTTTTAGATTTTTTTAGTGGGGGTGGTGGAAGCTGTTTCGTAATATTAATTAATTTAAGTACACAACATCTTTACTGCAGTTACATTGTATAGACTTCTCCTGTATTTTTCTATTCCTGTCACCTGTTGGTACCCTTACAGGTCCACTGTCGTCAACTAAGATTTATACTAGGTAGTACTGAATCAGTTGGTTTTCTTACCACATTATTATTGTTGTTGTTAATTTGTTTATTGATTTAAAGTCATGTTCTTATGGGGTGTGACATTTATTTATCATTTATTTAATGACTGTCATATCAGACTGCATAGCTTTAAATGATAGGAAGCAACCATGGTCTGATTTTATGGCCAAGATTTGAAGTCATGTGTTCCTGAATTAGAGGGCTTCTGTTCCTTAACCTTGCTGTGCAGTTTAGTAGAGTGTGCGCAGTGGGCCATACCACTATACTATAATGTTAATATTCACCACTGTGTGAGCCAACAGTCTGAGCGAACTGATTAGTTTAATAAGATGATAATTCACATTTCATTGAAACCGTTTTGTATTGTACTGTTATTTAAGAAGGAAAGAGAACACTTGAAAGACAAAGGTGTAGATGGGAGAATAATGAAGTGAATTTTCAAGAAATGGAGTGGGAGGCTGTGGGCTGGATTTATGTGGCTTACAATATGAACCAGTAGTGGGCTGTTGTGTGTATGGTAATGAACCTTCTGGTTCTGTAAAACAGGAGAACTTCCTGCTTAGGTGAGAAACTGTTACTGTCTCAGGAAGGACTGTGTATGTTCAGCCACTGACCAGGCATTGAAACATTGTGTGTATAATGTGTTTTTTTTTTCTTTCCAGAGGGGAAAGTTACCAAATTTGATAAAGTGGTGAATAGAGAAATATGCCAGATCACCACTAAAGGAACAAGAGTCTTCAGTGTCATTGATGGAGATGCGAGCACTTCTGAGAACAATTACCTCTTTGCCCTGACTGAAAGGGTATGCTTATTTTTGTTGGAACATTTGGAAAACGTGGTTAGGTGGTGCTCAGAACTGTGCTGTCAGGATTGAAAGTTACTTTTTCTGGTCTAACATATTGAATAAATTATTTACTGTTGAATATATTTTGTTTTAGGAAACCTACCAACAAACTTTTAACTGTATTTTCTTCACCCTTTTCCAAATATGCTCAGTTGGTATTTAAAAGACTATCACAGAACTGAAATGTTGTCATTTGTTTTCTATAGACCAGTTAGTCAAGTGATTAGAGTAAGGTTTGGACAACCGTGGGACAGGTTTTGTCTTGGCCACCACATCCAGACTAGCTCTGAGGTATTGCTACACTCCTATTGAGTGGGGCCTTACCCTGTGGGTAAAACAGGGGTGCTCAAGTACAGAGCACCAAGTTGCTGTGGCCTCACAGTAGTGTACTTTGGTGTTTGATATTTGTGGATCCTCAGTGTAGCACTGACTTCTTTTCAGCAGTCTGGTGCCTAGAATTTTGAGGTGCCTTCTAGATTTTTGGCAAATTTCTGTACCCTTGCTGTTGTGTAGTTGACACACATTGATTTTTTGTTGTGGCTTTCTTTTAGCGTTCTTACATGTACTGTATGTTAGTCATAAGCTAAATTTACTCATGCTTAGTTCTCACCTCTCTTAAGACCAGGCATGGGAGGAATATAATTTC
>Ga0123353_10010102_pt1 | contig 13123 bp, 4 predicted proteins | sample TergutLab28metaG_3_FD_92763 | JGI IMG/M metagenome (GOLD analysis project Ga0123353, IMG submission 92763) | Labiotermes labralis P3 segment gut microbial communities from Petit-Saut dam, French Guiana - Lab288 P3 | ecosystem: Host-associated > Arthropoda: Insects > Digestive system > Gut ...
TATGTGGAACTGGCTTTGGAAGAGGCTATGAATCTGTTATATGGCAGAGTAAAGAATGAACGAATGAATGAATGAATGAATGAGTGAAGAATGAATTAATGAATGAAGAATGAATGAATGAATGATTTAATTAATTAAGAATGAAGAATAAATGAATGAAAAATGAATTAATTAATTAATGAAGAATTAAGGATGGATGAATGAATGAATGAATCAATCAATGAAGAATGAATGAAGAATGAATGAATGAATCAATTAATTAATTAAGAGTGAATGAATGAAGAATTAATTAATTAACTAATTAATTAAGAATAAAGGATGAATGAATGAAGAATGAATGAAGAATGAATGACTGAATGAATGAAGAATTAATTAATTAATTAAGAATGAATGAATGAACGAATGAATGAATGGATTTCTTAGCTACCTTACTTATACTTGAAAATTGCCTCGCCATCATTTTTCATGCAGCTGTTCAATAGAGTCTTTTCACATTCAAACTTTCAAACCTGTTAATCAAATTTCCCGTCTATGTTCGCGCCACATCTCAAGTCCGAGCAACTCTGCAGCATTCCGTAACTGGCTTGTTTTAAAGAAAATTATTTGCTTGCCTTAAATTCTAGGACCACTCGTTTGCGGCTACTTTCTGCTTAATGCAGTCCATATATTAGCGAATTGCCTCAATGTCTGCTGGTCAACCTGTCCATCCGCAACCTGAGTGCCACCGTGCGTCTTTGACGAAGGAAGGATGAATTGACATTGGAGGTTCCAGTCGAACTTGATGTAAGCGATTACTACTGTACGTTTTTTGATGTCTTGCTGACCGTGCATTTCAGTATAATGTTAGCAGTTGACCAACTTAATGCACAAATTCTTGTTGGTCAGTTGCTAAGATTACTACTGTACGTGTCGTGTTTAGTTGTAGATCGCACTTGGCGATAGCATTTATCTTAGGCTCAGAGGCATTCTGCCCTCTGTCAAACTTGTTTCGAGGAATTCATTAGGTGCAATTACGTGACTAACGATCAGTCACAGTGCGCGCTGTTAGAACACCTTCCGTAATTCGTCTCCTTCAGGGCGGATTGCAGCGTTTGTTTCAAAGACAAGATGGAGTCATGTGGAAGTAACTTCGACCGTCCCTGCCTCTGCTACTGTTTTACTTTAGCTCCAGTGCAAGCAGGTCTGCTTGTGATCGATCCGTGGGAAGTCGCTTCCCTACCTAACTGTTTAAATCGTTGCTGCTTTCCTTTTCTGATAAAGAGATTATTTGACCTAAGACTGTGGTGTTTGCTTCGTGGGTGTATGTTGCGACTGGTTTGTACCTTCAGTAGCTATAATAAAGGTAATGCAACCCTACATAGACCTGGAAAAGCCCTGGAGGCTCTAGGAGTTTGACCATCCCGGAAGTTTAAGACATTCAGTGCATAAAGACGGGAAGTCTGTCAACCCTAATCAACGGCCGCCTTTACCCCCCAGGTTATACCCATGGTACTCATTCCTGTTAGAGACTGAATCGACCCGAGGGCCATAGTGTGGCCAGAAGGAGCTGGTCAATGAAAAATCGTAGTGACCCTATCGGTAATCGAGCCCGCGAACTTCCGGCTTATAGTGCAGTGCTTTGTAACTTCAGTATGTCAACTAATGGACTAATTAATAGTGTGCAACTAAATCTTCTTTGAAAAGCTAATAGGTCAATTCCTGACATTAAAAAAATCCTCCGACTTATATAAAACCAGAAATTTCGGTACCTTTGTCACAAGAGCCTGCCACAAGTCCCTGTACTGATAAATATGAATGCCTTCCGCGACAGCCCGTTCTGTTTCTTTAAGAGCCATTTTAATATAATGCTTGCAAATAACCCTACGATTTCCAGATACTCCCCTTACTGCAGACATTTCTTTTCTCTCCAGTGCCTGACACGTACCCCACACATCTAATTCTCGTTTATATGATCATCGTAGCAACATTTGGTTCTCAGTACAAATCATGAAGCTCCTTATTTTGTAGTTCTCTTCATCCACTGCTTTGTCCTTCCTGTTAAGTCGTCTGTCCGATGAGAGTCCCAGGACTGAATTTTATACACATCCCTTAAACAGTTTCTGATATGAAATATGTGGATGTTGTGACCGTTTCGATCTAATCGCTTTGCACGTATTTTATTCAGTTTTTACAAGGAACACAAAGAATTCGCACATTGGTAGAAGATTCTGAAGTTAAAACACACAAATTTATAGAGGTTTCGAAATCCTACTGAAATAAATATGTCAATTGTAATGTTTGTAGTGTATCCGGTGAAGATTTGTTTTCTTTCTTTAATTAATTAGTATCTGCCTAATACGTTTATCTTACAAACAGCTTAAATTAACTACTCCTTACCCGCAGTAAATTCCTTACATTCAAAATGCATCGAAATAAAAGTTTAAGACAGAAAATTTTCATTTTAAAATTTAAAAAAATTGTACTATTCGTTATCGTTTTCAAATTTCGTTTGTGATGTGAACTGAAATGTCACGAGTGATCAGCGTGGTGTGAACTGGAATATTATGAGTGGTCAGTTGTGGTGTGAGCTGGAATGTTATGAGTGACCAGTTGTGGTGTGAGCTGGAATGTTTTAAGTGACCAGTTGTGGTGTGAGCTGGAATGTTACGAGTGACCAGTTGTGGTGTGAGCTGGAATGTTATGAGTGACCAGTTGTGGTGTGAGCTGGAATGTTATGAGTGACCAGTTGTGGTGTGAACTGGTATGTTATGAGTGACCCGTTTTGGTGTGAGCTGGAATGTTATGAGTGACCAATTGTGGTGTGAGCTGGAAAGTTTTGAGTGACCAGTTCTTGTGTGAGCTGGAATGTTATGAGTGACCCGTTGTGGTGTGAGCTGGAATGTTTTGAGTGACCAGTTGTGATGTGAGCTGGAATGTTATGAGTGACGAGTTGTGGTGTGAGCTGGAATGTTTTGAGTGACCGATTATGTTGTGAGCTGGAATGTTTTGAGTGACCAGTTGTGGTGTGAGCTGGAATGTTTTGAGTGACCGATTATGTTGTGAGCTGGAATGTTATAAGTGACCAGTTGTGATGTGAACTGGTATGTTATGAGTGACCCGTTGTGGTGTGAGCTGGAATATTATGAATGACCAGTTATGGTGTGAGATGGAATGTTATGAGTGACCAGTTGTGATGTGAGCTGTTAATGAGGGATGCAAGCTCAGTGACTTATGTAGAATAAATTCCTCTAATTACTCCTAATTTACGGAAATCCGTACAAAAGTAGCTGTTTTGTCCGTTTTTAGGATAATCGAACCAACGAAGATGAGATGGGCGGGGCATGTTGCACGCATGTCGAGAACAAATTTTGTATGTTTCTGGTGGAAAACTCCGAAGGAAAAAGACCACTTAGAGGGAAAGGGAATAGATGAGGGGATCATATTAATACGAATAGTAAATAGGTAGGAAGGGAGTATTTGTTTGGCTCAGATTTGCCGTAGGTAGTAGATTCATGTGAGCAAGTTACTGAACAGTGGAGTTACGTGGAATGATGGGAAGTTCTGAACTAGCTGCAACACTGTAAGCTACTTAAGATGGACTGCATTCTGTATAGTTATTTATATCCCCGTTAGACATCTGTTTATAGGAGGACCATCGATACGAAAAGAGAGCGAGATATAACATTTTTTGGTTTAGAGTTCAGACTGTTTACACGATTTTAAACAATAACAAATTCGTTTAGGCGTGAGAGAAATGAGAAAGGTTTGTTAAATTGGAATTCATGCCTCAAGCGAAGGCGTCGCACGTGAGAATTATTTTATCATGTGTTTACTAAAGACATTGGTGGTGTTGCTTCGGGATATTCCAGTTATAAATCTTTCCCGTAACAAAACACCACACCATGTTTTGAAAGAAGGCATAAAACCATTACTGAATAAACTTTGCTTCATGCTTCTATGAGAAGAGATGGGGAGGGGGCAGTAAAACCGTGAATTGTCTAAGCAGAATGCCGGGGTCTTCGCTTCGAAACCATATAGGGAAGAAAGTTGGTAGCTAAGGTTAGCAAATTATCTCTTTCGGCTTAAAATTAATGTTACATAAAATGACTCTTAACTAAGAAATTAGCTAAAGAACCAATCAAATGACCAGTTGTAACTTAAATGTCACTGAAGCAGGTTAACGAATCAAAGAAACTTTTATTCCCTCAACAAAACGTTAAGGTAAACGATTCTTCTAGTCTATATTGTTGATTTAGCTACATGTTTCGGCCATAAAATAAACCGATCTGCGGGCTAGGTGGTTTATGGCTTTATTTTAAAGCCAGAACACTTAGCTACATTAATATTATAAACAAGAAGGATTGTTTACTAATAAACGGAAGTTGACTGAACGAAAGCTGCTTTTATTCAGTTAAGAATCACAACCTAAACGGCAAGTACTAAGTCTGAAGCTACGTAAATATATTTCATATGGAGTTAACTTTCAAAGCATTCTAAAAAAAAAGGCAAAGGTAAAGTGTTCCCTTTACAGGCCCGATGTGGCCCAGAGGGTGGGTAGAGTTATAGTTCTACACTTCCATGACCGCGGCACTAGAAGGGGGTGAGTGGTCAGCAGCACGCCCCGGCCGCACTTTACTCCCCGGAAAAACCCTGTACCCATTGTACAGAAGGCTGTGTGGGCCCCATGGCCGGTCTGGACGAGCGAAAAATCCCATCCCCACCGGGATTCGATCCCGTACCGTCCAGACCATAGTGGTCGTTATACCGACTGAGCTACCGGGCCCACTTATAAAAAAAGGCCCGCTTAATATTTACCAGACATAAAAATTAATGAAGTTTCTTAGGCTGATTTGTTTAGCTATAGCGTCTCATATAATATCCATGCTTCGGTAAGGAATATAATGTCGTAACCACAAACATTCTGAATAGCACCTGCCTTACGATCACCTGCCGAATTTACTGCGTGCACCATCTTTAGTGTTACTGTCTATACCTCTATAGGTTACGCACCAGATGCCGAGTTTAATTCTGCGTGAAAATTTGTGGTTTCAGTTTATTTGTTGTCTGTGACAGCCACCGGAAAGAAGCGTCCCGCATTTTCTCAAGATATCGAGCTAAGTATTCGTGATATTTCAACAGTCAAGTTTCAGTAAATGTCACGTGATTCTATAGCATGCTTGTATTGTTTGTATTTCCACTGCTTAACACAAAATCCACACTATAATTTACCGCCAAAAAGGAAGCATTTTCACTCTTTCTTTCTGCTGAAGCATTAGCTGGATGTTTTTGAGCGATTTTTCTTTTGTACGTGAGTTTTGAGACAACGTTGAACTGATTGGGCGGTGCATTTAATCTGATGTTATGACTTTCGATAGTAAATAGTTGGTTGCAAGTTAGTCTAAAAATGGCAGTGACCATTCTAGGTTGTGTCGTATTAACGTCTTGACTAGCCCTATTCTTCATTAGCCTTCTTGTGCTTTTGTTGTTGTTTTATTGTATAGTAACTATATTCTTTCAGTAGTCACACTTTTTGGAATTCTGAGTCAATACGTCATTGAGAATGTATATAAAGGAATGAAAATTTTGTAGAGGATTATTGAAGTATCGAGTAGGTCTAATCATTTCATGATAATAACTTAACTAATTCCAAAGAGTAACGTTTTTCTTAAGAAGCTAAAAATTCCTCAGCTACTGAAGATATTTTAGGCATTTTGTATAACCCATACGTTAATTACCATATGCAAAAGAGAGTTTCACCTGTCCCTAACCAGAACTGGATCAACCCCCTCCTTTCCCCTTTCCCATCACACTTCTTGAAGACACATTTTAATATTATTCCCCCATCTACGCGTAGGTCTTACAAGTGGCCTCTTTCCTCCAGGGTTTTCCATCAAAACCCTGCATGAAACTCTCCTTCCCTCCATTCATTCTAAAATGTCTCGCCTATCTCAATATTAGTGATTTTATCATCCGAATCATTTTTATTGTAGGTAAAGATCAGGAAGACAAAAAAAATTAATCCAAATCTGAAGCATTTGTAAACGGTTCGTGACTTGGGAAATTTTTGCAATGATGAAATGTTAGCAATTCACCAACCTCCAAGCTGGAGGAACACCCCTTATCGGCTGTCGGTGAGTGGTTATTTAATATATTAAGAGCTAGCTTCTGTCGTTATGATAATACAAGACGAAATATACAGCGAAAATGTCAGTTCCTATCAAAACTCGAACCGGTTCCAGTGGAAGAATTTGAAGAATGTGGCGCCATGCAATCTGGTAAAAATGTTCGGAAATGTGGGAGTAACGTACTGGAAGGTTATTGCTGTACCTTACCACGGAAGGTAGGCAGAACTGCTGGTGCATTAGATGGCTTTATTTATATCCAAGAAATGTTCTGCTTCTGACGGCCCTGAGGGCCGAAATCTTTGAACTATCAGACTGTCTTTGGTAAAACAGTTGCTATTGAAATGTCTGACCACACAGTGCGTTATAAACGTAAGGAAAAGTCCTTCAGGCGACCACAATTGTTAATGCCGTACTAACGGTCGGTCACCACCGTTATGTTTCTGCCAACGTGACAAAAATGAAATAAACAGAACCTCTTTATGTGTCGTCAGAGTGGAGGTTTTATAGAGACCATTATGTAGACGACGAGGAAGTACAGAAGGAAACTGTCAAAGGACATTGAGACGTTGGTCACGGACGTGTGAGGTAGAGATGAGGAAAGATGAAGCAAGAAAGGTGAGAATGGCTGATAATGTGAGGGAGCCAGACCGATTGACACATGTCTGGCATCACAATAAGTCTAAGGGAAAGTGATGAAGATGTCACCAAGGTCTGTCTCGGTGCCCTGTGAGTTGTGATGCTTTCACTTATTGTTTTGATTTATATGATGGATTGCTACTTTGTCTTTCTGTGTAACTGCAGCCTGTAAAGTCCCAGTACGGAGCATGGGTGGAATGCTAATTGACAGGATAAACAGGGGTTTTCGGAGGAAACCCTGTCTCGCTGCCAGTTATTCCAAGCGTGTAATGCACTGGGTCTGAACCCAGACCCCCGAGGTGAGACGTCGACAACTAACCCCTTCTCTGAGGTGGACGTTAACCTTTGTCGTTCATCGACTGCAACTGAAAATCTCATTTATCATATCGTTAGTTGCTTCGGCGGATCTGGAAAATCATCGTGTGTAATCCGAAGTACGTAGTTTACTGCTCAGATCTGAAGCCGGATGGGTGGACACATCGACCCTGCAGTAGAAGGCGGGGCTGGTCTCCATAACACTGGTTTCGAGGTTTCGACATGGCTGATTGCCCGAAATGACTTCATTTCATTCCTATACATAAGAAGACGTTATTTAACCTGTTAGTGGTCTTTTGAAATTTTTCTCAAATTGAGATTAAAAGTTCGTTCTCGCAAGAAAAGACAAATATTTCCACTTACGTTATACAGAACTGCTTATTTTAAAATAATTTTAAAATTATTTTGCCATTCTGAATTGTCGTCGTCCTTTAGGGATTACTGTAGGTGAATGTCATCCCTTGATTTATGTTGGCGGGAGGGTTGCTGACCATCGTCTATGCAGTGGAGTTATTACTGTCCTTTCTAATAAAACCGATGGATAGTCCTGAGGTCGAAATTATTTAAAATAATCTCCCGTTATATACTCACACATCGAAGATTATTGCAGACAATTGTCACGAGATTTTAGGTGAAAATATATTCCCTAGGCTTGTATGCGGTAGAGCAAGTGACTTGCAAGAAAATGTAAATTGATGTCATTTGTCTTCTTACTGAATGTCTACAGAATGAATAATACGAAAGTACATTTACCTATGTTATATGACAAGAGTGAAATTCCCATATTTTTTTTTAAAGCTTACCGCTGTGTAGGATCTCCAGAGATCCGTTCAATAACACAACATAATGTATTTCCCCATTTCCTTGACGTTGCTTACAATATAAATTAGTTTTCACAAAATCTCATATACTTCCCAGTATTTGATGTATGTTTGTCCGTGCATCGTTGTGTAAGCGTAGAGAAGAAAGCCAACTAGATGCTACTGAATGCTTTATTGCACTTATAATCTGCTCAACATGTTTCGGGCACTTATGTGCCCATCATCAGGAGCTCGAGACTATACTTGTGTTATTGCCGCATATATGTGTAATGCCTTGGTTGCTGGTGGTCGGCTGTTACAAGGAGAGCAGCAGGCTATGCGTCCGAGATGAGGGAGCTTGTGCGACTGAATCGCACAAGCTCCCTCATCCCGGACACATAGCCTGCTGCTCTGCTTCTAACAGCCGACCACCAGCAACCAAGGCATTACACACCATATGCGACAATAACACAAGTACAGCCTCGAGCTCCTGATGATGGGCATATAAGTGCCCGAAACATGTTGAGTAGATTATAAGGTCAATAAAGCATTCAGTTGGTTTTCTTCTCCACGCTTATACTTCCCAGTAATATGAATTTGAAATGTTGCAATGTTAAAATACTTCGATCTATTATTTTCATATGAATGCTAGGCATCTGAAGGTGCGTACTGCCCAGCTGTTGGGCAATTTGAAGTGTTAACTGTATTTATATAAGAAAAAGTTTCCACTCGCTTGTCGTCATGCAGCATCACATTATCACGTGATGTACACCTTCTGCCCTCCAGTGCTATCAACCTTTACTAAGCTGTGCTTATTTTTGTATGTTAGTCCCCAGCTGAAAAAAAAAAAACCATTGAAATGTTCTTCAAAATTCTGATATGAAGCAAAATTGTGTACCCGCTGTTAGAAACGGCGTATAGGAATGAGTGTGGAAAAGTAATTCCTTTTTCATGTTCTCATAATCTCGACCGAAAATACGAATCCTTAAGCTATGTGTTTTCGGGAGAGCAATATAAGTTGCATTGCTTAGTTATTTAATGGCACTTTTGATCTATGTACATTTTGATTCAGGAGCGCAGATAACCAACCATGGTCTCCTATAAAATATTTAGCGTTGGTACAGCCAGATGTCGGGATATTGCCTTCTCTCAGAAGAAAAAATCAACCTCGAAAGGACCAAACACAATTGTTAGTGTTCTGTACGTTTGGGGGCTCCCCGAACCCACGATTTTCCTCGGACCGTGAGGTCAGTGAAAGCCTGACATTCGCCTCTCTTTGAAATGTTCGCCAAAACGAAATGGGTATTACGTTATTGTGTTGTCTGCCAGTTGCTTATCTTTAGGTATCCTTCAGCGCAAACATAAACATTACATGTGTAAATTTTATATGAGATGAATGCGAGTGAGGGGCTTGAGTCTCTTCAGGCAGAGATTTTGAAAATAACTGCCTTATTGGAAGTAATTCAGAGTAACTTTGAATATGGGTACCGGGATATCGTAGGTATATACTGCCCTTGATATAAGGGTAGACCTTTCTGTCCTAAAGGTGGAGGCAGCACAATCCTCCGCACCCTTGGTAGCCATGCACCGTACTGGCCTTACGGCTTAGAACTAAGTAGTCTTAATTTAAATGTTTTAACCAATGACGTAAGCATATACCTACATAAGGTTCTTAAAGTTATTTGGGATAACTAGTTTTGTGGCTGAGATTCGCAGTGGTTATTTCTGGAACATATTCAAACATAAACATACAACTTGCATGGCTCATGTGTGCTCATCTTGAGAGACAGGAGTGTGTTTGGGGCTGAGAGGCACTGTTTCGGCAGCAGCGTGCTCTTAGACGAATATTTTACCGGGTGTGATTCACAATATTCTCACAGCTATGTTTTTGGAGATTTAAGTCTTCCTGGATGTTATGCTGTGTCGAGTGGTAAACTGTTAAGGACGTTTCTGAATTGACTGAATTTACCTCACCTTTTAATGATACTGTAACTTGTAAAACTTAATAAGTTTTGAGGACGGTCGCGGTAACCATTATAAGCTTTCTTGACTTATTAGGAATATATATTAATAGTAACCTATTACAGAAAATTACCTAAACTAAGGGCCTCTATAATTTCGAAAATTCGATGACTCATGGTCCTTACTGCAGACCCGAAGTAACAATAAGTTAGGTGGAACAATTTTGTAACCGAGTGGCAGCTCTTCGCGCTTGTGTGGACTCAGCGGTTTGGCGGCGTTGCTTCTGCACACTTCTGACTGTAATTAAACAGCCAAGACTCTAGATGCTGTATCCACAGTTTCATTCAGAATCGCTTCACTTTGGCTTGAATACGCTTTTCTGCCTTCATCATCAACCTGTTGTGTTAAATAAATTTTATTACTTCGGGTAAGGAGTGTAACGAGCACAGAAGAGAAGGAAAACGAATAGAGGTTTTCGTAGGAAACTCGGAGGCAGAGAAAGAGCTTGGGAATCCTAGGCGTGGGTGGAAAGGTAATATTAAACATTAAATCTTAAATATATGGGATGGGAATGTGTGTACTGGATTCATGTGGCTCTGGATAGAGACAAGTGGGTGGAGGTTTGTAAACATGATACTTCTAGTTGAATAAAGAGAGACCAACTTGGGGTGGTGTGGTATCCGGATGTAGGCTGAAGCCTGTATCCGGATACCACACCACCCCAGCCAAACCACACCGTAACACCAACACGCATCGAACGAGAGCAATACAACCCATGAAATAACTCAACAAATAAGTCGCAAGCTCCTCAGGAATGATGTATTAACATCCGAAACATGTTGAGCATTAAATAATGAAATAGAAAAGCAAGTGACATTACGTTGGTCTCTCGTTGTTCAACTATCAAGATGATGCACGGTCCAATAAACATAAGATGGTACTTCTAGTTCCATGAAATTTAGGGAAGTTCCTGGCTTTCTGATGATCTCGCAGCATTTAAAGAAGGACTATACTCCATAGACAGAGGTAAACATTTTGTGTGGTAATAATGTGTGACTTCCGTTGAATTTTCTTTGTATCAAAGAAAATGTGATGTTGGAATGTACATGCTTCTAGTGATTTTAATTCAAAGGGAAATTTAGAAAGCAACACATCGAATTCAATTCGACAATTTTACTGCTAATTCGGCACGCAACTGTGAACCCAGTGGCCCGGCTCCTTTTTGATTTATGTATATTACAACTCTGAAGCTTGCCTGCGCATCCTTTTTGAATAATTGCAGTGTTCAGTTTTAGTAACTGGTGGGGTCAAATCTTGTAATTAGGAGTGTTCGTGATAGAGCAAGACAGAGGGTAGGTATGAACGTCAGTATTGTGGTGCTCAGACCTACGTCAGCGGAACGTTTAATTAAAATCAGCCAAGGTAGTGGAATTATTGAGAAAGATATACGTGTCGCAGTGCTGCACACCAGTCACAATTGGAGAGAAATGGGACGACAGTAAACGGGAGAATACACTTATATAGACGGGGAGGCGAACAAAAACACTGCCTTCTAGCTGTTTTCAGACAAGTTAACTCTGTGAAGACCGAAATTCGTTTAAATAATACATAAGATTTCAGCTCACGGCTCTTATATAAAATGTAGAGCTTCCACGTTCTAAAGGTCAACTGCTAAATTCTGTGAGATGAATAGCAATTGTCAGTGCTGTGAAAAATCAAACGTAACCCATAAGCGCTGTACACTGTGTGCAAAGTGTGTGGCTTCTAAATTTAAAACTATGATATGATGTTTATTTACTGCAATTGATTTTCCACCCTGTGGCAGTGGTCGGTAAACTTGTACAAAAATAGCAAGGAGGCAGCTTCTACACGATCACCCTTCGTAACTCTGTTGTCCCGACGCGCTCAGTTTGTTAGGTGATCCTCTTTCGGGAAACGGGTGTGGTTCACCAAATCACATATAGTTTTAATTATTTCTTTTTTACTCGTTTTATTTACTCAATTTATTCTTGATATAAAATAATGGAGCGCTATATCCAGTAAAACAACTAGATCATTTCTAGGAAATGACACAGTCACTTCTCTGTACTTCTATTTACACCACACTCGTACGCGACTGACTTCCTTACTGGACTGCTAGCGTACGTTATCAGCTCCTAACGTTTTCTCATTTAATTCCCTCCACTACTACCTATCACCAACGGTCCCGAATACAAGTTGGCAGATTAACTTACAATGCATGCCATGAACCGTCCGTAATTGACGTCAGCAATCCAAAGAAACAACTATACTAAAAATGATCGGCTACAAGCTATATATCAAAGGAGAAACAACACAAGAAGCAATACAAAAACACCGAATACACAGAAAAGATAATTAACATACAAAACCGGAAAACAAACATATAGAATATTGAAATACGTAAGTCGTTTAATTATAAACTAACAAAGAGAAGCGAATAATAATAACAACACAACGTACTGCACAGAACCTACATACAGCTACATAACTATAAATCAGTTATAATACACAAATTTCACCAAAGAACGTCACTTTACTTCAACTCACTTTACGCCATAACTGAAGAATAAAAAACCAACTGTATGCCACTTATTATTTTACTGTACTTCTTATAGGCTCAACATGTTTCGGGCACTACTATGCCCATCATCAGGAGCTCGGGACTATAATTTTGATTACCACATTGGTCGTTTCATTCTGTAAAGATGGAGGGGGTAGCGTTAATGCAAAATTATGGTTCTTAGTGGTGTATGTTCAGTGTGAAGTTCTTTGTCGCTTGGTTGTAGCTGGTAACATGTTTCTCTTAATAGTAACAGTTTTGATCCTTTGTGCGTGGTGATCGTAGTATTCTGTTCTGTGTGGTATGTTTCATTAGTGGACAGGTAATTCGATGTGTTGTTAGTGTTCATTAGTACTGTGAATCTGAAATTGTACATACCTTGGTTTGCTGTAGGTTGGAGGTTAGGTGCGGTTAGGCTGGAGTAGTGTCCGGGCTGCAGGCTAAACACGACTGGTCTTTTCATATAGTAGGTGGGGACTTGGGGTTAATGGCCGTCTGAAATAGGGAGTTTAGTTCGCTAATTCCAGAACAATACCCAGGCGAACTAAACCCCCTATTTCAGACCTTCGCTAATTCTGGAACAATAGCCAGGCGAACTAAATCCCCTATTTCAGACGGCCATTAACCCCCAGCCCCCACATACTATATGAAAAGACCAGTCGTGGTTTAGCCTGCAGCCCGGACACTACTCCAGCCTAACCGCATCTAACCTCCAACCTACAGCA
>Ga0123353_10010103_pt1 | contig 13122 bp, 11 predicted proteins | sample TergutLab28metaG_3_FD_92763 | JGI IMG/M metagenome (GOLD analysis project Ga0123353, IMG submission 92763) | Labiotermes labralis P3 segment gut microbial communities from Petit-Saut dam, French Guiana - Lab288 P3 | ecosystem: Host-associated > Arthropoda: Insects > Digestive system > Gut ...
GCCCCACAACCGCTACCAACCACATCCAGCAGAACCAGCGCAGCACACCACGTGCAGTAACACACGTCTTGGTCTCCTGAAGATGGGCATAATGATGCCCGAAACATGTTGAGAAAGTGTTGAAAATAAACATCTAACTGTTGCATCTTGTTGGTTTTCTCTCTCACTTCACGATTTGCTCACGATACACGGTCACAGAAACCTAAAGCTTGAATTTTCTCGTCATATTTTCGAAACATGCTCATTGTCAAATTTCATGAAAATCCGTTCAGTGGGCGCTGAGTTGTTCCACGGGGACGAATGGACATACAGACTCGACGAACTAGTAGTCACTTTTCGCAATTATGCGAATACGTCTAAGAACTGATGCTTAGTGTGGCTGGGAAACTCCATGTTTCTTTCTGCACACACAGTTCCTTCACGTGTTTCAGAAGGAGACGCTCGTAATGCGAGTAAATTTGGACCTAAAACAAAGGAAGTAGCAGGAGGCTGGTGAAATTACGTAGTCCTCATGAACACGTTGATAATTCATAGTCTGTGTTCTTTGCCGGTAAAACCTACACTTCTTATTGTTAAGGTTATCAAATATTAGAATCCTGAGATTGGCGAGATTGTAGCACGCATTGAAGGAATGAGAAATGTATACAACGTTTAGTGTGGGAACGTGAAAAGAGGCATACATACGTAGGATGGCAGGATAATATTAATGGAATGGGTTATGCTGATGTGGACTGGAATCGGCTGAACGGAAATGGGGTTCACTGGTGGTTCGTGTGAGCACGTTAAACAGAATTCAACTGGAGCTCCGTCTTTCCCGCATATTTTGTTAATAAAGCGTGTGATAGCCTTCACAGTAATAACAGTCCATAGAATGGAATCATGTTTGTGAGGTTTTACTTTATACAGCGATGTGCAGTAGTCAGTAAAGTAGTGATGATGTGGCAGGTTGTATATTTTAGTCTCCACTGGGTGATTACCAAAAGTGGTCGAAAAACTTAGTTCAAATGCTTATTTTACTGCAAACTACCAACGAGTAAAACTGAGTGTTTGTGTTGATGGGTTTGTTAATAACTAATAATTTCGTGTATTTAATATTGTGCATTTTCCGTGCAACTATGTTACGTACATAATATTTAACACCAATTTGTTGCACAGTGTTTGCCTGATGTTTTGTATGGGTGTGAAACTTGGTCGCTCACATTGAGGGAGGAACGTAGGTTGAGGGTGTTTGAGAATATGGTGCTGAGGAGAATATTTGGGCCTGAGAGGGACGAGGTAATAGGGGAGTGGAAAAAACTACATGATGGGGAACTTAATGATATGTACTCCTCACCAACTATTATTCGGGTTATAAAATCGAGAAGAATGATATGGATGTGCCATGTAGCACATATGGGGGAGGAGGGGTGTATACAGGGTTTTGATGGGGAAACCTAAGGGAAAGAGACCACTTGGAAGCCCCAGGCGTAGATGGGGGGATAATATTAAGATGGATCTTCAGGAAGTGGGATTGGGGGGGGGGGCGGCATGGACTGAATCGATCTGTCTCAGGGTAGGGACAGGTGGCGGGCACTTGTGAATGCGGTAATGAACCTTCGGGTGCCATACAATGCGGGGAATTTCTTGACTAGCTGAGAACCGGTTAGTTTCACTGGAAGGACTCTGCTCGATGGAGTAAGTAAGTAAGTCATTGCTCCGACATGTTTCGGCCTGAGCTGTTGGCCATCTTCAGGGAGCTCGCATGTTTTTCAACGTGTGCAGCTTATTCGCCAACTTATGTGACAGGAATTCAACACATACGATAAAAATACTTAAAATCAGTTTGTGTTCAAATACAGTATAAATTGATTTTAGTTAGATATTGATGGAATTTTGCTGTGTCCAAACGTCTGTGTTTTAACCTTTCTTCAAATGAAATAAGTCGTGGAATCAAGTTTCCGTAGCTGATGTTCAAGCTATGTATGAATACCCTGTACTGAGTAGAAATGTAAACAAGTTCCATAATTTGTTTGTTTGTTTGTTTTTGGCGCGACAGCCCCCCAGTGGGCCAGGGCCTCCTCATTCACGACGTTTCTGGATCACATAACGACGCACCACAGTCAGTAGGACTCCTCTGGACGAGAGATCAGCTCGTCGCAGAGACCTCTACCTGACAACACAAAACACTCACAACAGACAAACATCCATGCCTCCGGTGGGATTCAAACCCACAGTCTTAGCAGGCAAGTGGCCGCAGACCTACGCCTTAGACCGCCTGGGACCGGCTTGGATCCACAGTGCTAGTTTATATTTTAACTCGGAGGTCGTCAGGTAGGTTATCTAATAAAGTTGAGCTTCTAGTCTTACGCAGTTTGGATTTTGTATTTTGTGTCAGCTGGGAAATGGCTGAAAACTGAGCATATGGGTTGGTATGATAATCAGCTCATAAAACCGACTTCCAAGTTGTTGGTTGCCCAAATATTTCCTATTTCAAAATACCAATAGTGGGCTAAATGGCAGTAGGCTTATTTGTCTGTCAGGCTATGTGTCCGTCCTTTTGTTCGTCTTTCCATTTGCCTTTCTGTCTCTCCATCCGTTTGTCATTCCATCCCTCCGTCTTTCTGTCTGTCTTTATTCTGTGGCGTTCTAGGCTACTGCGGCCAACACTCCTTGCTCTCCCGGCTTACAAATTAAAGTAAGGTGAAGGAGGACACAAACTATGGAGGGCCATTTTATCGGATTTCACAGTTCGACCGATACAATCCTTGAGGGCACGAAGACTTCTGAATTACGTGTAACAGAATGTATTTTAGAACCAAAATTGGCGTACTTTTAATTTGGATTGTTTCCTGTGATGCACCAAGCTTCGCTGCTAAACAGTGCGTTGTACGGACGACAGTTGCAGCCGAGAGCCGTCTGTCGACCCACCTGCCTCAGTTCCCACGCCGCACTGTTTAATTGCTGTAGCAACCATTGTCTCACCTGGTTGTAACAGATGAACGATGACAGGCGATAGTGCACGGGGTTCAGTTGGAAGCTTTACATGTTAAATTAAATTCGAAGCACAGTGAACCCTGGACACCTGCAAAGCATTCGTTACGTTATTGTAAAGGCTACCAATGGTGGCAATTGCTGCCTGTTGGGTGAAAGCCTAAACCGGCGCACTGCAGACAAAACACAGAAGCTCCGATATAAATTATGTTCGTCTAGAAAAAACACAGAAAAAAAAATAAATGTAAGCCTACGTCATTCATATCTTGTCACCAGTATGCAGGATAAAATAATTTAGCTTAATGTAAGCTTTAAAGTACGCGTATCATTCTCACACACATGGTAGAGTTCAAGTCTTTTGGTACGATAGTAATAATCCCAAGTTACTTTCAAACAAGAGGTCATTTTAAATTCGGGGTATGATCATTTGCCACCAATCAGTTCAAGGCTTTCAATTCCCTAGATCTATCTTGAAACGTTCTGTTTAAAGTACATATCAGGCCTACAAAAGTGTAAATCGACGTGTTCTTCTGGCATATATGATATGAATGGAAGATCGTGGCCTGTTCTATTGGGGACAGATTGTTGTGGGGGATGTACACGAGAAGGAAAAAGCATGAGGCTGGGCAAAATTACGTAGTGAGAGGCGCATTATTTGTGTTCCTCGGCAATTATTGATTTGTGGCCGATGTCGAGGAGCCTGAGATGGACGAAAATGTAGCATGCACAGGAAAAGGGGCGTACAAGATTTTATTTGGAAACCTTGCAGGAAGGGGCCTAGGCGTGGATGAAATTATACTAATATAATGGCTAGGAGAAGGACGGGATTAGTCTAGCCCAGGAAGGATTCTGCTCTGTGGATTTCATTAGACTCGGTATGGCGTCTGCCTGTCATCTCATCTTGCTTCTTCACGGATTAGACAATGGAGTATTCTGCCTCGAAACTAAATCTCTTGTTTCCAAGGACTTCAGGTGCGGACTTTGACAAGTCTGGGCTACACTCGCCTGGCTTGGGCGAAAGATGAAGTCCCTGTGTTTGGCCGGACCATCCAGTGAACATGATTTCCAATTTGCGTCCGATGACAGGATGACTGCGAAGGTTACTGTAATGTCCGGCGGAATAAGCCATCAGATTAAGGTTGAATCCAAACCACTGTGGAGGGGTGATATACCTCAGATTCGAAAAGATTTGACTCTTTCATATGTCAGCGCTAGTGGTAAGGGAAGGCTTGCAGAGGAACCGGTACTGGATTTCGCTGGTGTCGGTCTTTAGTTCTTAAAGCAATTCTGCAATAGGGTGGTGTTCCATGTAATGGAGATTAGACAATCACAAGTCTGCTACAGCCACAAGGTGTCACTGAACATCATACAAACACGGGAACTGATAGAAGCGTTATTGTATTAGCAGGATTCAGCCCACGTGTGGCCCAGTGTCTTGGCAGGCTCTGTCGGTGGAAAGCGAATTGTTGTCTGCTGCTTCACGAGCAATGGCATGGGCCAGCCCGTATGTAAATGCTACGCATTGACTTGCACCTGGCTGACACCGACAAGTTCCCACGGGATAGTGGCCATCTTACTCATCCATTATTAACATTTGCTGCATGACAGAACTCGGAATGCGACGGGCACTGGAGCGACTCATGAGTGCTAGGCCTTCCCTACCCTACTCTTCATTAACTAACATGTCGGCTACGAACTCAAGGACATAGGTCTAATACAGGTACACCGGTGACAAAGAAGTGTTAACAGCACTGTCTACTGACGTGGTTCATTTTAGATATCTGAAGGATTGCGCCTCGGAGGTTTATAGACCCAGCATAAGTCGTCATCGGTAGCTTCATTAGTTGTGCGTTTTACATTCTACTTGTAGGTTTATCAAATTGCAAGAGGCAAAGAGGGAGAGGGATCGGAAGGGCATGTAGGACGCACATTGTACGTTCAGTTTGGGCACATTCCCTTTGTATCTGCGGGAAATAAACATCATAGTCTGCCGTACAGTGGACCTTACAAAGAACACATTTGGTTGTAGCTTGAATGCTGTGCTTTGTATAATACTTTTAGTTGGTCGTTATCCCGTCGATTCGGAATGGCTAGTCTATATATTGAAAAAAACTACGCAGTTATTTACCTTCAGGCCTACGTTGTTTTTGTTTTGGGATGCGAAAAGTGCAGATAAATTAACCTACGTTGTGTTCTGTCCGTATCAGAGGATCGAAGGCGAGTGGAATTTTAGGGCAGTTATGCTGTAATGGATTTTCGCCACGTGACAGTTCCGGCCGTGTGCTGTGGTCGCTGCTACGAACACCTGGTTTCTGATACCGCAGCTCTTTATGCGCCGTTCAGCAAATTCACTTGTGATCACACGTGTTGCTACTCTCACACTTGTTTGCTACTCTCACCTGGAAGAAATAAGGAGAAACACTTGTGGGTCTAATTGATTTCTAGAGTTTCGTGAAAGCAGGTTTTATGTACAGGTGGCTTTTCAGCCGGTAGTTTCTGCGTTATATTTCACGTTAATTTCTTCAGTAAATGCAGTTGTCATTTGTGTCCCTTATGACACATGCCCCTAATGCGTAGTGACTCGCTTATTGTTACCAGGGATATTTCACTTCTTCCCTCCATGCCGGCCAGTTTATTTTCATCAGACTCTCAGAATACGAGAAATATTTTTGTTTCGTCTTCCATACTAAACGTCATGGTTGAGTTCTGAGCGCCCTGCTTTGTCGATGGAGGTCGCAGATTAAATTCCCCGGTCTAGAGACGACTATCCTGAACAATTATTTATTTATTTTGCAGTTTTCCACAGTCCTTGGAGTAAAATGTGGGATGTTACATCACAGTGGGCCAATATTCTGTCACGTTATGCTTAAGGTAACACGCCCACTCACTCCCACTGTACCATGTTTAGGCCCCATACAGGCCTGTAATATGCATATGCCTGCAGGACAGGGTTCGTTAAATGAATTAATGCTGTGGAGATTGATATTCTTCGAAGTAAGGATGTGGTCCCTGTAAACGTTCAGTTTATACCTCGCAGAGAGCACTGTGCTCATTATAAAGACCCGTCGGTAAATGCCGTAAAGGCAAATGATCACTGTTATGTCAATCAAAGGAAACGCGCAGTTACAATTATCTATACAGCTGTTTAAAAAAAAAAATTCGTAACGTCACAGCAGATGATATTTTTACCACTGGACTTCACATGGTTAAGAAAGGCTTACTTTTGTCTTGAAAATTAAATATATTTTGTTTTCTCACTGAACGACTATAACGCTTTTACGGTACTTGGAACTCCTTTTTCATCAGCTAGTCCATTGGTAGCGAAGTGTGCAGTACAACTGCTCCATCAATAGCACACAAGATAGTACGGTAGAGAGGGCCTGTTGTCGTGTTTTAGCAACAAAAAGGGGCAGTACTTTACAGGGTTTGATTAGGTTACGTAACGACACTTTTTCATTTGCTTAAGCTATATATATAAATGAAGACAGGGACACCAGTCGCTCCACCATGCAACAACTCACCCTGTGGTCTGACGTAGGGGTGATGGTCAGTTCGTTTTATATATGTGTGTGTGTGTTTGGGGTAAAGTCATTTGTTGCGTGTAAGAGCAGGATCACGTACAGTTGCCGTAAGCTGCCATTCAGTTCGGACCATTACAGTGATTTCCCGTCCAAGGTGGGGACTGTGCGTGGTGTGGTGGGCAAAACCGCTTTGCGCAATTTATTTGAAAAACAGGGTTACATGAACGCGGTGGTCTACGGCCGCGTCCCCTGTCTCTTAGGATAGACACATTTTTGCACATTAAACATTTACTCATGCACTGTGCTTGTGCAGCTGATGCTGCCGGCTTCTGCTACCGTTCAGTGGGTATCAGCCCGCTCTTATCCGCGGGTATTTGCATTTGTCAGCGTCCGACATCCCCCTCCCGGTCCCTCTATCGAGCCAAACATATATTTATTTTGAACTGCGCTGGATAAACCGCATTGGGTGAGGTGTTGCTGTGCTTGCATTATTTGTTTCAGTCTGAAACTTCTCTTACTGTTAGTCCAGTAGATAGTACTAGTCTTTTGAAAACGGGAAGCAAACTTTGGAATCTGCGGTTACGCGAGAGTACTATGAAGATGTTGCATCATTTGATATTACTATTATTATTTAATTATTATTATCGGTTCTATGTCACATTTGCAACTGACACCCAAATTTTGTTGTCTTTGTAAGAAAGTATAACATTTTCTGTTTCAGAATTTTCCAGGTTACCGATATGGCCTGTTTTCCTTCCCCCAGTCATATCCTATAACCTCGATTGCTTTCTGGTGGGCTATGTATGGAATTGTTTGTTTTTCACCACTGCTTGTAAGTGTTAAGTGAAGTGGGATGTCAGGGTGCAGGGTAACACAGGAAGCAGATGTCGTGTCTAGGAAGAAAACTTTTTATCTTGCGTTTCTACTTAGGCCTGTAGATTACTATACGAAGGAGAGTAGAATTGCTAAGGCTGCCCGTAGAGGTGTGAGTTTGTAATATGAAAAGCTGGTGACATGAGGGAAATCTCACTCTTGTTTTTGATGCGATAGGACATCTATTGCTGCAGACAGACTTGGCATTTGCAAGCCTATTCAAGTGTAACTTGTAACTTGGCTTATAGATTAAGTACTTTGTTTGTCCAACTAATGCACACAAATTATTATAAAATTGTTAAACAGTTAAAACAATTTGAAATTATAATAGTTGCTCCAACATGTTTCGGTTTATATAAACCACCAGGGAGATCGCAGCCTGTGCTTCGCTAAAGTTACAATGTTGACTTCAGTTACATACCGATAACTTAAAATAACGATATGTAACCGAAGTCAACATTGTAACTTTAGCGAAGCACAGGTTGAGAGCTCCCTGATGATGGTTTATGTAAAGCGAAACATGCTGGAGCAACTATTATAATTTTAAATGATTTTAACTGTTTAACAATTTTATAATAATTTGTGTGCATTAGTTGGACAAATAAAGGACTTAATGCTATCAACATGCGCGGTTAAACTGTGAAGGTTGGCTTGTAGATGTTAGTAGTATGATGTATGGGTATCTCTTTCGTTTCTTTCGATGTTGAGAAATCCATAGCCATGGGCAGTTTTCCGCTCTTCGATTCGTTGGTTTTATTTACAGCCTATTTATTACCCTTCAGGCGTGTCTGTTTTGTTACAAATCGCCTTCCCAGGCGGCAGTACAGTCCCTTGCGGACCTTCTCCTTTGTACTGCACTTCTCCCAGTCAGCTCTGTTTTTGACCTTTGTTCCCACTTTTTAATTTAGCATCTATTAATATCGATTGTACACAGTGTTGTTATAAATACTGGAATAATATAGTAGGAAAATGCAGCACGTGTGGCAATATCATTAAAGGTTAAACTGTAATTTTTAAAATAATTCTTGAGTAAGATTATTTGAGCAGAGTATGAAGGGCCTTCTTACTCGGTAGGGTACCCCGTTCAAATTCCCGTTGGAGACATAACGAACTTCCCGCAACTTACACATCTCCACTAGATGTTCACACAACAAGCTTAATCCAACACTACGCAAGCCTTTCATTCTAAGCGCCAGCAGAGTTCCTATTATTTGTCAATCAGTCTTACGTGTCACATACTTTAACGCCCAAAAACTTTGCATTTTGTCCACAGTTTAAGCTTATGCTGATAGTTGTCTTACGTTCCCAGAATACTCACAGAATTGTTTTCTAAAAGCGACGTTAACTGGTAGGTATATGCAATGGGGTGTAGTGCGTTTTATTTGAAGTGTGTAATGGCTTTTTAAATATTATTTAAATAAATTTCCGGCTTTAAGCATTAACGATAGCTGTCATATACCAGTATGATACAGACCCAAGAGCGGTTAAGAGTCAGCCAGTTGCAGCGTATTGAAGACAAATTCATAGTACAGTACACGGTATATAATTTCTTAAATTGTACACATTCTAAAACTCCGGGTCTTCACATCGTGGAAGGAGTAAATTAGTTTCACCTGTTGAAATGATTTAGAATTCTTTTATTGACAGTAATTACAAGCGCATTCAAGACCGAATGTCTCGAAACGCGAATGTCGTATTGCGAGTGTCCACATTTAAATTAACTTGACAGCTTGACAAACTTTGGCACTTTGAAATTTATTATTTACACTTGCTTGCAAGAAACGAAATCCGTCTAACGGGTTTATCAGTATTGCTTTTACTGCATTTCGTGGTCTTTTTGGTTGTTAACAGAAAGAGGGTTGATACCCGCCATAGACTGCTGGAGCTGGGAACCGAACCTTGATGAGAGCATTCGAGCTCCTGAATGACTATAAAATTAATTATACCGCAGCAAACCCCGCTAAAAAAATTAAAGAGCACATCGAATTCTGAGTATTGAGCCCATGTCAGCTCCAGCCTTGTGGGAAATAAGCAGACAGGATCTGCAGTAGCCTAGCTGTGTATAGTTCTCTGCTCAAAAAATTGTCCGCCATTTCCATTAACTTTTGTTTTACTTCAGAACGCGAGCCCAAGGACGTCATGGCCAAAAATATACAGTTCGTCGTTACAAGCTTGGTTTGGATCTGAACTTCTGAACGTTGCTGTTCTGCCCGTACGGCGTCGAAATATGATCATGAAATTTCGGTAGGCAAAGAGAGAAAGTGAGTTAAATGTGAACACCTGCCATCATCTCTGTGGTTCTGGTTATATTTGGAGATATCGTAGTCGATATCTGAACGTGTACCTTGTTATTACTGTTGTTGTCGTGGTAGGAAATATCCCGGGAGATATCTGAGTGTATATCATCTTCACTGTTGTGGTCACGGTAGGAAATATCCCAACCGATGTCTGAACAAACACCTTACCATCTTTGTTGTCGTGGTCACGGTTGGAGATATCATAGCCGATATCTGAACACATCTCATCATCAGTGTTGTCGTCGTGGTCGGATTTATTGTAGCCGATATGTGAACATATATCTCATCGTTACTGTTGTCTTGGTCATGGTAGGAGATATCCCAGCAAGTATTGGAATTTGTTATCATTCTTCTTATCTTGGTCGTAGACTTCGTATTTTTTAAGTATGACTTTCATCTTTGTTTTTCGTTGTAGGCCGTACTTAATAAATATGTATTGTATATAGTGTATGTGTGTTGATATTTAACGATTGATATGTCAATCATTGCAGGTTTTACCAATTCTGTGTATTTTCAGATTATTTCAAACCTTGCGCTAAATGTTGCTGCAGTTCAGAGATTTGTGGTTTCTTAAATGCTGAAAGAACATACACAGTGACAGTCATGTGCATTGTTACTGCAGTTACAGGCCCAGTAGTGTAATAAGTTACCCCTGCAGCGTACTGCGATACCATCCAGCAAGTGACAGGAATACTGTGCTGCAATCTAAATGAATTAATAACACGATAGAAGGGAATGTGTTGATGTTCTTCCACTGTTCTCTGTGGTTTGTGTTAGGAAATACGTAACGGATTTGGATGAAATTTTGTGTTGTGGGTTTACACTAATAGCCATCGGCCTAATTAGTGTCGGCTAAATATTGGTCAGTAGCGGTCAAAATGAATCCCAGCAAAGTGAAGGCTGGCCGCAGTTCCATTGATTTTGGCGAAATCCTCTGACCTTCACGGGATCCACGTGGGTCTGGATCTCTTTGAGACTTTATTGAAACAATATAAGATATTTTTTGTTTCCGTCGTTTTGCGAAACAAACAAACAAACAAATACACCTGATAATTGTTGCGCAATTTGATATCTGCAGTGCGGTTTGGTTTTCGCCAGCGGAAATACAGGTCTTTGTGCAGTACATTAGCGTTACGAAAAGAATGCACGCGAAATTGTATAAAAGACCCTTAGAAGTTTTTATGCGTCCGAAATTGTAGAACGTTGTGCCGTATATATGGTAGGTCTATAGACCTACCGCTGAACACGTCGCGTACCTGTTATGTGGGCCTATTTCCGAACTGTTGCCGACCCAGTAGTGGAGGCACTGTCCTGTAATGCAGTTGTGAAGAATAGTTTCATTTACGCTGAGTGGAGTTCTTCTGCGCCGTCTGCGGTTCGAGTGTGAGGTGGGGTGTGCATTTCATGGAGGGCGGAGGCTTTGTTCAGAACAGTGAACTCCTCCCACACAAAAGAATTAACTTTTTATTTTACTTTCCATGTGTTTTCTGTCGGCCACCAAATACATTCTAGGAAACTGAATTTGTTTCCGCCCTGTTTGGACAAACACACTGCAGTATGTCTGCTGTAGCAAATAGAACCTTTTAATGACTCAGAATATTACTGGTGTAGAATATCGTTACGAGGAGGTACAGAAGCCCAAATTTCTGAACTTCATCAACCTTTTTCCTACATATTCTACATTTTAAATGAATGCCTGTCTCAGCGGATGTTTGTAAGCACTTTTATTCAAACTGAGATGCACAGTAAACCGCGTCTAATTTTCTTCTTCTGGAAAAGATCATTTTGAACAGTGGAATTTCAAAGTTGTCAAGAATGTGTTTACGCACAAGTATGGTCTACAGAATACTCAGCAGATACAGAGGGCCTTCAGTTACGTGTATTTTTAGTCCAGTTACCTGTTAGTTTTCTGTTGCTTAGAATGCTGTGTTATAATGTGCTACCGTTAACATCATTAACATAGGACTGGAATTTCCCCTTAACCCTTTGACAACTGACGTTCATGTGGAAGTACTGTGCTTTCTAGTGCTTCCCGGTAACCGAAGTAGCAGTGCTTTGAAGGTTTCCACGCTTCGCCCGCTCGTCCTACTGATAAGTGAGATTCGTGTTCATATTATAGGCGTAATTCCACCAATTAAAGCGCCCACATGATATCTTTTACTTGACGTGCAAAGATCTTAATTAACTAAATGTTCTTGTTAGTAGTAATTGTCAAACTAACCTCTACCTCCACCCCACATCCAGTAAGTTTTACTTTGAACCATGGAGAAAATGTTGTACTTACTCTACGTGTTTCGTTACTCTGAAATTTCCAATTCCCATCGTTCCCTGGTACGGGGTTGTTCATCTTGATGTACTTGTTTGTTTCTTGTTTTGCTGACCTGCAAAATAACTTTATTTTATTACTCTGTATGCTTCTGTGACTGCCGGCGCCATCTTCGTTAATGAAACTGGAAACAAGCTTTAGTGGCGTGTTTTAAATGGAATAAGAACAATTTATGTGCCCGCAATAAACTGGAATCTCGGGAAATAATTGGGAATTTAATATCTTTCTTTATTATACAATCGTGGCGTGGCATTTCAGTCGTAATTAAATGACATCACCGTCCTTTCTGCTTTCCATTTCGTGCCCCGGTCTTTTTATATATGAAATGTTTCGTCATCATTTGTTGCACACAATTTTTATTTAATGTGACGTCCACATAGTGTCATGACCGGACCGCGCAGTAAACGCAGATAGTAACGTGCACCGTCTACCGCCAAGAGCGTTAGTTGGCGTGAGACGCAGCAGAACACAAACCTGGACTTTGTTACGTCACCGACACCCTGACTGCTTAGGCCTGCCTGGAAGCTTAATGGGGTTTTGAACCGTCTAATTGATTTAATTGTTTAGGTCGTCAGCTTAATTTCTTATTTATGATTTGTATGGTGGGATGATTAGTAAATGAGGAATTTGTAAGGGTCTGGAATGAAAGGGCTACGGGCTGATCTAGGTACTGTTCCAGAATTTGCCAAAAGGGACCGAGAGGAAAACTGTAAAAACATCACAAGGCATTTTCCATGTCGACATTCGAAGCAGGCGTCTTCCTTATCAGAAGTGTAGAGCTTTGCAACTGCAATAGCCTGGGGGATCTCCGCTGACTTATATCCTTTTTATTCAAGAACTGAACTTTGAATATTTTGATTGAAGAAGTCTGTTCAATAAATATAACATTTTTTTTCTTACACGACACATGTTTTGTATAGACAAATAAGGTGGCCTTGTTTGATGCTACAATATTGTACATATTCCTGCCATAAGTTCTGTCCCAAATTTCATGTAGTCCGCAGGTGGAGAAAATGAGGCGGAAGGGTTCAGAGGTTGGTTATTTTTGGACTATTGACCCTTCAGGTACTTGTGCCATGACAGTTTGCTCACGTCTGTCGCAGTGTTAACATGGAGTTGGGTTTCAAGGAAAACC
>Ga0123353_10010105_pt1 | contig 13122 bp, 12 predicted proteins | sample TergutLab28metaG_3_FD_92763 | JGI IMG/M metagenome (GOLD analysis project Ga0123353, IMG submission 92763) | Labiotermes labralis P3 segment gut microbial communities from Petit-Saut dam, French Guiana - Lab288 P3 | ecosystem: Host-associated > Arthropoda: Insects > Digestive system > Gut ...
AAGATAACGGATTTTCTTCAAAATTCACTGTAAAACCATTTTTCCAAAACTCACAAATGCTAATTGTACGCTGTTGTCCATCAAGCACTTCAAAAGTACCGTCTGCATTTTTTGCCCAATACATAACGTTGAGCGGAAAATCCTTCCAAATGGTTTCAATAACAGCATTTCGTTTCACGTCATTATAAACAAATTCACGCTGATATTTCGGGCGAATGTTTAACAAACCATTGTAGCCAATTACACCTTCTTCATCATTATTGGTATAGTTGGCAACAACATCTTTTACAGGTATTTCATGTAATTCAATTTTCATATTTTACAACCTTTTTTTGATAAAAATTCTTGCGTAAGTGTTTTTCCCATTAATTAATGGTCTTGCATCTTTGTCTCCTAAAAAGGGAAGCCCCACAATCTCTTCATTATAACCTGCAGAAGAAGCCATTCCCAAAATTTCAAATTGTGCGGGGTTGTATTTATCTATAAAAGTGATTGGAACTCCCATTGCGACGTTGTAATCAATAGGAATGTCAACAACTTTTGATACTTCTATTGCATCATAATTGTCGTATTTCGAGTAGTCGGTTTCTTTGTATTTTCGGAATAAAATCAAGTTTTCGTGTCGTTTTGTGTGGTCAAGATTGGTGTACCACATAGTGCTACCTTTACTGAAATATTTAATGCCGTTTTCAATTTTCTTTCTTGATTCGGTTTGAATATCGTAATCGTCTGGCACTTGGAACCACTTTGTACCTCCATTTTCAAAGCCAAGCCAAACTTTATTTTCTTTGATAAACTTAAAAATTTCCTTGTAAGTAATGGCGTTTTGGTCGCCAATAATTAAAAATTTTTTATCAAATTCTACGAGTATAGAAACAAACTCACGAAAAAGCGAAAACGGTGGGTTTGTTACAACAATATCGGCTTTTTTTAGTAATTCAATACATTCTTGTGAACGAAAATCGCCGTCACCATTTAGGCGTGTCAAGTGATTTTTATCACTTGCTAACAATAATTTTACCGCTTCTAAACCAACCGCTACTTTTTGCATTTCAATTGGAATTTCTGTTATTTCAATTTTATGCGGCGATTTTGTAGTTTTATTTTCCGCATTTTCATCATCAAACAAAACAAGTTGTTTATTAGCAATAGGCGACCCTGCATAACAAGTTGCAATAAGTTTTTTTAGTCCTAATAATTCAAAATTCAGTGCAAAATACTTAAAGAAATTGCTCTCATACGGGTCATCACAATTACAATAAACCACTTTACCTGCAAAATGCTCTTTGTAGTGCTTCATCTCGCGTTCAATGTCTGCAAGTTGAGTATAAAACTCATCGTTTTTCTGCCTTTTGGCAATGCCAAGGTTACTGTTTAATTTCTTTGAGTTTTCCATTTTGGATGAATTATAGAAAACGCAAATTTACATGAAATTTTTGAATCCCACACATACGGATAAAAATTCTGTTCAAAATTTATTGAGGAAAGGGCTGGCGATTTTGAATGGCGCGGGCGAGGGTGAGCTCGTCGGTGCTCTCTAATTCGTCGCCAAAACCTACGCCGCGGGCGATGGTGGTGATTCGAATCGGGAGGAGGAGGGAGGTGATCTGTTTGGAGAGGTAGAAGGAGGTGGTTTCGCCCTCCATGGTGGTGCTGAGCGCGAGAAGTACTTCGTGCGTCTCCCCGATGCGTAAACGCTGAAGCAAGGCTTCGATGGTGAGGTCGTTGGGGCCGATGCCGTCTATGGGGGAGATGATGCCGCCCAAAACGTGGTAGCGCCCGCGAAACTGTCCCGTCTGCTCAATACTCATCACGTCTCGTATGCTCTCCACCACACAGATAATGGTTTTGTCGCGTTTGGGTTCAGAACAGATGGGGCAGATGTCGGTATCGGATAGCATACTGCATACCGTGCAATATTTGACCTCGTTGCGCAGACGAATAAAAGAGGCTCCAAAGCGCTCGACATCTTCCTGAGGTTGCTTGAGGAGCCAAAGCGCCATCCGCAACGCCGTTCTTTTACCCACGCCCGGAAGCCGTGTAAAGGAGTCAACCGCTTGCTGCAGCAACACAGGATGAAAGGGAGAATCGAAAAAAGACATAAACAATTGGGGAATTGAGAATTGAGAATTAAGAGAGGGAGAATTATGATTTAGCCTTATCGACGGCTTCTCTTACTGAGCCGTGCAACAACAACAGCTCTTTTGCCACTTCATAATCGGTAATACCTGTCTCTTCCATAATCATTTTAGCGCCGCGGTCAACCAATTTGGAGTTGGTAAGGTGCATATCAATCATTTTGCTCCCTTTCACATGCCCCAACCGAATCATGGCTGCGGTGGAAATCATGTTGAGAATCAATTTTTGGGCGGTGCCTGACTTCATGCGGGTGCTGCCGGTGACAAATTCAGGCCCGACTATGACCTCAATGGGGAGGTCCGCCTCTTTGCTGATTAATGCGTTGGGATTGCAGGTGATAGAGGCGGTGAGGATTCCGCGTTTTTTGGCTTCACGTACTGCGCCAACCACGTAGGGCGTGGTTCCGGAGGCGGTGATGCCCACTACTACATCTTCGGGGCCAATGTGGTGGGACTGCAAATCGTTCCAGCCTCCTTCAAAGCAATCTTCCGCCGCCTCCACCGCACGGCGAATTGCGCGGTCGCCGCCGGCTATCAGTCCAATGACCAAATCGAAAGGCGCTCCATAAGTGGGCGGGATTTCGGAGGCGTCCAAAACCCCGAGGCGCCCGCTGGTGCCCGAACCTATATAGAAGAGGCGGCCTCCTCTCTTCATGCGCGTTACAATGTCTTCAACGAGCCGCTCAATTTGCGGAATACACTTTTCAACTGCCGATGGAACCGTTTGGTCTTCACTGTTCATATTGACGAGCAACGCTCTGACCGACATCTGGTCGAGGTGTTGGAAATGAGATGGTTGTTCGGTGACTTTCATAAAACAGCGTTGGGATTATGGTATTCGAGCAATCCGTCAATGGGGGTTTTGAGCACTTTGCCGATGGTCATACCTTGTTTTTGCGCCTCTTCCCTGATGATTTCGAGATAAAAGTAGCCCACAGAGCCTACAATGTTGACCGGATGATTCTTGTAGTCGTATTGCGCAATGTTGCGGCTGAAAAACTCGGCAAAGGAGGTGCGCAGCAAGTTGTTGATATGCGGATGGTTGCGGTGTTCGTACAAAAAGGGAGAGAAGGTGGCCAGAAAACGTGCGGGAATAGGTTCGCGATAGACCTTTTGAATCATGTAGTGGATGTCCATCTGGGGATACCTCGTTTTGAAAGCGAAATCGATCTCAATAGGGAGTTGACGCTTGATGAAATCGGATAACAGTTTGCGTCCCAAAACCGATCCGCCGCCCTCATCACCTAAGATGAACCCACCGGCGGGTACTTTGTCGGGTACAATGTGTTTGCCGTCATAAAAGCAAGAGTTGGATCCTGTTCCCAGAATAGAGGCAATCCCCGGTTGGTTTCCGCAGAGTGCACGCGCCGCAGCCACCATATCGGAGTCGGCAGAACTCACCGCGTGGGGAAAGATGGAGTGGAAACACTCCTGCATATAGCGCGACATTTCGGGGCCTGTAACGCCGGCAGCGTAAAAATGGATGCGACCCACTTCGCCGTCGAATGCAACACGGAGCTCCTGACGAAGGGCATCACAAATCTCTTCCTGTTTCAAAAACAGTGGATTAATTCCGGTAGTGGTGATGGATTGTACGGCTCCGGTGGGATGTATTACGCGCCAGTCAACTTTAGAGGAACCGCTATCGGCAATTAATATAACCATGAATCGTGATGAATTAGGAACAGTGAATGATGAATGATGAATCTTGGTTGGAATGATGATAACGTATGCGACATTAAAAAAGCGTGGGATGGTCATCTTCCATCTTTCTAAGGATGGCGGAGATGATGGTTTCTCGGAAGAAACGCGATTTTGAAACAATTTTATACTTTTTACAAAAGAAAGAAACGACCTCCATCTCCTTGTCGTTAAACGAAAGTACCTGCTTGTGTTTGCGCAACATACGCATTGCAACAGGGGGCGTGGTTTTTATTTTTTTACGTGTGCTCAAAAAAAATTTTTGCAAAAGTAGTCATTTTTCAAAAATAACTCCTACTTTTGCCCCGTCATGAATCAAAGAAATTTTTCATATTGCAGCAGTGTTCGGGCGCTTTTAGTCCGACGACGATGGTAGTCTCCTCTTTTGTTGACTACGGTTCATTTCACGGAGCAGTTGTGTTCCACTTTTTTTCACCTATTTTTCCTATATATAACATGAATGTGCGCATTCTTGTGGCAGATACAAGCCACATCATCCACACACAAAAAATTTGCGAATTAATGTATATATCTGCTTTGCAAAGAGGTACAGGGATTGCAACTCGCTCTCCCGAATACATTGCAGAGAAGATGCAAAGCGGTAAGGCGGTTATCGCTTTAGACAGCGGTAAGGTGGTGGGTTTTTCCTATATCGAGACGTGGAGCCATGGACTCTTTGTGGCCAATTCGGGATTAGTTGTTGCCCATGAATATCGAAATCAGGGACTTGCCCGAAAAATCAAACACGCCGTCTTTAGACTTTCCCGCAAATTGTATCCTGACGCCAAGATTTTTAGCATTACAACCGGATTAGCCGTTATGAAATTGAATACCGAATTGGGTTATCATCCGGTTCCTTTTTCCGAACTTACGAATGATTCTGTTTTTTGGGACGGATGCCAAGGGTGCCGAAACTATGACATCCTTGAGCGAAACAACCGCACCATGTGCCTCTGCACCGGAATGCTCTACGACCCTCAAAAACCCCACAGAAACCACAAACGCTAAATTTACCATTCACCATGAACAAAATCCTTCTCGCTTTCTCCGGCGGCCTCGACACCTCCTTTTGCCTTCCCTACCTGATACACGAAAAAGGGATGGAAGTCCACACGATATTGGTAAATACAGGTGGATTCTCACCCGATGAACTTGAAAGTATTGCCATTAGAGCCAAACAATTAGGTTCAACCTCCCACCTCAATCACGACTCAACGCAAACGTTTTATCAAAAAGGTATCCGATACCTGCTCTTTGGCAACATTTTACGAAACGATACCTATCCCCTCTCGGTAAGCGCGGAGCGTATCTTTCAAGCGTTGGCGGTGGTAGCGCACGCCCGTGCTATTGGAGCCTCTGCCATTGCCCATGGGAGCACAGGCGCCGGTAACGATCAGGTTCGGTTTGACCTCGTGTGCAACGTGTTTTCGTCTGATTTGGAGTTGATTACCCCAATTCGCGCTTTGCAGATTACCCGACAAGAGGAGATTGATTTCCTGAAAAAACATGGCTTTGATTTTTCTTGGGAGAAATCAAAATATTCTATCAATCAGGGGCTTTGGGGCACAAGCGTGGGAGGCGTTGAGACGTTGAAAGGCTCAGGCATTCTTCCCGAAGAAGCGTGGCCTCATCAAGTAGAAAAAGAGGGGAAAGAGGTGATTTCCATTGGATTTGAAAAGGGAGAACCGGTTACGCTGAATGGAGTTGCCATGAATCCGGTGGAGGTGATCAGAGAGGTGAATCGATTGGGGCACGCTTATGGAATTGGTCGCGACATACATGTAGGCGACACCATTATCGGCATCAAAGGCCGTGTGGGATTTGAAGCGCCGGCAGCCCTGATATTGATTAAAGCCCACCATTTATTGGAAAAACACGTCTTAACCAAGTGGCAACAATATTGGAAAAAACAGTTGGGTGAATGGTACGGACTGTTGCTCCACGAAGCGCAATATTTGGAACCGGTAATGCGGAACATTGAACGTTTTATGGACGATACTCAGGAACGTGTCACCGGAACAGTTGAAGTGGAGTTGCGCCCATACCACTTCTCCATTCTTGCTTGCGATTCACTTTATGACCTGATGAACAGCAAATTCGGAGAATACGGAGAGATGAATAAAGGATTTACCGGAGTTGATGTACAGGGTTTTACCCGCATTTTGGGAAATCAGATGAAAATCTATCATTCAATAAAAGATGAATAAAATTAGCTGCGCCATTGTGGGCGGAACCGGATACACGGCGGGCGAACTGCTCCGCATCCTCCTCCACCATCCCCTTGCGGAGGTGGTTGCTGTTCAAAGCTCATCTCAAGCCGGAAACGCTATTGCCTCCATTCACCGCGACCTTATTGGTGACTCTGAGCTCTGTTTCTGCAATGAACTTCCCAAAACCGACATTTTATTCATCTGTTTGGGGCACGGATTATCGGCGCGTTTTTTAGAACAGAATCGAATCGACCCCCACACCAAAGTAATTGACCTGGGAAATGACTTCAGGCTTGAGCCTGACTTTACTCCGGCCACTGATGTTACGTTAGAGACTGACGTTTCCCCACGCACGTTTGTTTATGGGCTTCCTGAACTCTTTCGTGAGGAGATTGCTGTTGCCCAAAGCGTTGCCAACCCGGGCTGCTTTGCTACTGCCATTCAATTGGCTCTGTTGCCGTTGGTGCAACACGGTGTGTTGAAAGACGAAGTGCATATCCACGCCATTACCGGTTCCACAGGCGCAGGACGCGGATTGAGCGAAACGGGGCACTTCAGTTACCGCAACAACAATGTATCTATTTATAAGCCGTTCACCCACCAACACCTTGACGAAATACACCTATCCCTCTCCACATTACACCATAGAATGTCTTCCCCTTTCCAAACCAATAGGGGAGTTGAGCACTCGCCCTTGCGAATGTCTTCCCCTTTCCAAACCAATAGGGGAGTTGAGCCCTCGCCCTTGCGAATGTCTTCCCCATTCCACACCAATGGAGGAGTTGCCCCCTTGCCCTCCCTGAACTTCATTCCTGTACGGGGTGACTTTACCCGCGGGATTTTCGCCACCCTCTACACCCGCTGCCCCTGGTCGAAAGAGGAGGCTCAAGTGCACTACACCCACTACTATCAACATCACCCCTTTACCCACGTATCCCCATACGAAATAAGCCTGAAAGAGGTGGTGAATACCAACAAATGCCTCCTACACCTCTCCAAGCACAACGAGTACCTCCTCATCACCGCCACCCTCGACAACCTCCTCAAAGGCGCTTCCGGCCAAGCAGTCCAAAACATGAACCTGATGTTTGGGCTTGACGAAACCCTTGGCCTCCACCTAAAACCAACTGCCTTTTAACGCAAAGCCCTATACTTTCACCTTTCACCTTTCACCTTTCACCGTTCAGAATAATGACTACTTTCAGCGTTTATCCCCTCCAAAACATAGAACCCGTCTCCGCGTTCGGCTGCACCGTAACCGATAAAAATGGCGTTGACTACTTAGACCTCTACGGAGGCCATGCCGTCATCTCCATCGGACACAGCCACCCGCACTATATTGCCCGGATTGAGCAGCAGTTACACAAAATCGGGTTTTACTCCAATATGGTGCAAAACAGATTGCAAGAGGAGTTAGCCCATAAATTGGGCGCCGTTAGCGGTTACCCCGATTGGTCGCTCTTTCTCTGCAACTCCGGCACCGAAGCCAACGAGAACGCCCTTAAATTAGCGGCCTTTCAAACGGGCAGGGCGCAGGTGCTCTCCTTTTCACGTGCCTTTCACGGACGTACAGCCGGAGCCGTTGCCTGCACCGACAACCCCAAGATACGCTCACCATTCGCTCTCTCCTCCGATTCGGTTACCATTGTACCGTTGAATGATTTAGAAGCCACCCAAGCAGTATTGGCCACCGAACGATATGCCGCTGTTATTGTGGAGGGTATTCAAGGCGTCGCCGGAATTGTGACACCGCACACCACTTTTTTACAGGAACTTAGACGTCTCTGCACCCGAACCGGAACGCTTCTGATTTTAGACGAAATACAATCGGGATATGGACGTACCGGCGCCTTTTTTGCACACCAACATTGCGGCATCGAACCCGATTTGATTACCGTTGCAAAAGGGATGGGCAACGGCTTCCCCATTGGCGGCGTATTAATCGCCCCCCACTTTAAAGCAATCCACGGTCAATTGGGCACCACATTTGGAGGCAACCACCTTGCCTGCGTCGCCGCCCTATCCGTTTTGGAAGTGATGGAGGAAGAATCGCTCATCACCAACGCCCAAAAAACAGGCGACTACCTGCTCACCCAACTCTCCGCCCTCTCTTCTGCCTCATCTTCCGATTCTTCTCCCATCTCCGCCGTAAGGGGCCGGGGGCTAATGATTGGATTTGAAGTATCCCCTCACTTCTCCTCCCTCCGCGATGACCTGCTCTACAAAGAACACTGTTTCACCGGAGTCGCCGGCACCCACACCATCCGCCTCCTCCCTCCCCTCAGCCTCTCCCTCACAGAAGCCAACCAATTCATCACCTCCCTTCTCAAATTACTTTCAAATAAACCTCTTAATTCTTAATTTTTAATATGACACTCTTTACCTCCGTCCACGACATCGGCCCCTTGGCCCAAGCGCTGCAAGAAGCATTTGAAATCAAGAAAAACCCTTTGGCTCAAGTCCATCTTGGCAAACATAAAACACTATTAATGATATTTTTTAACTCCAGCCTCAGGACCCGCCTTAGCACCCAAAAGGCAGCGCTCAACCTTGGCATGGATGTAATCGTTCTCGATATTAATCAGGGTGCTTGGAAATTGGAAACGGAGCGCGGTGTGGTGATGGATGGCGATAAGCCGGAGCATATCCTTGAAGCGATTCCCGTGATGGGCAGTTATTGCGATGTAATTGGCGTGCGTGCTTTTGCGCAACTCAAGAGCAAAGAAGAAGACTATAACGAATTGATATTGAATCAATTTATTAAGTACTCCGGAAAGCCGGTGTTCAGTATGGAAGCTGCCACACGTCATCCTTTGCAGAGTTTTGCCGACCTTATTACCATTGAGGAGTATAAGAAGAGGCCTCGCCCCAAAGTGGTGCTTACGTGGGCGCCTCATCCCAACGCGCTTCCTCAGGCTGTTCCCAACTCCTTTGCCGAATGGATGAACGCCACAGACTACGAATTTGTGGTTACTCATCCTGAGGGGTATGAATTGGCGCCCCAATTTGTGGGAAATGCAAAGGTGGAGTATGACCTTGAAAAGGCGTATCAGGGTGCCGACTTCATCTATGCCAAAAACTGGTCGGCCTATCAAGATCCAAATTATGGCAAAATATTGAGTAAAGATATGCGCTGGACGGTTGACTCCCGCAAGATGGCGCTTACCAACAACGCTTTCTTTATGCATTGCCTCCCAGTACGCCGAAACATGATTGTTACGGACGAGGTGATTGAATCTCCGCAATCTATTGTGGTTCCACAGGCGGCTAATCGGGTGGTTTCGGCTCAGGTGGTCCTTAGCAGGATAGTCAACAGTTTAATAGTCTAATAATTTTTGTTATTCAGTTTTATGAACATCACCATTATAAAAATCGGCAGCAATATCATTGACAATCCCGAGGCGCTTCCCCATTTTTTAGACCTCTTTACCCGTTATCCGGGGAAGAAGATTATGGTACACGGGGGTGGCATGATGGCCACCAAGATGGCAAATGAGTTGGGTATTCCCACCGAAATGCATCAGGGGAGGCGCATTACCTCGCCGGAGATGTTAAAGGTTGCCGCTATGGTCTATGCAGGATGGTTCAACAAACACATTGTGGCCGGGCTTCAGGCGCGTGGATGTGCTGCCATTGGGCTTTCGGGCGCAGATGCCAACCTTATTCCGGCACATAAGCGTCCCGTGACCGATATTGACTACGGAGAGGTGGGCGATATTTATCCGGACGAGGTGAATACCGGCGTTATTTCTACCCTTATGTTCAAGGATTTGGTTCCGGTGGTGTGCTCAATTACGCACGATATGGAGGGACATCTGCTCAACACCAACGCCGATACCATTGCCTCTACGCTTGCCATAGCATTGGCGCCCTTTTACCACACGCGGCTTGTCTATTGTTTTGAGCAGAAAGGCGTATTGTCAGACGCTCAAAACCCTGACAGTGTGATTCCGCTCATTACCCGCAAAACGTACCTAAAGCTCAAAGAGGATGGGGTGGTGAGCGGTGGGATGCTTCCCAAATTGGACACCGCATACCATGCCCTTGAGTCGGGCGTTAAGGAGGTCTATATTAAACATGCACTCCATTTGGGCGACCATATAGAGAGCCTGTTAATACTCGGAGAATGAACGCGGATATGGTTGACTTGTTGATGCGGCTCATTGCCGCCCCGTCCATTTCGCGGCAAGAGGCGGCAACGGCGGATATTTTGTTCCATTATTTGACAGAGAGTGGGTTGTCGCCCCGTCGCATCGGGAACAATATCGCGGTGTTAAGCAGGGAACATAATCAGGATGACACAGTGTTATCAGCGGCCGGAGCGCAAAAAGAGAAACCCTCCCTACTTTTATGCAGCCACCACGACACTGTACGGCCTGTCCCCGGATACCGCCGAAATCCTTATACGCCTGTAGTCGAAGAGGGACGTCTTTACGGCTTGGGAAGCAACGATGCCGGTGGCGCATTGGTTTGCCTGATTGAGGTGTTCAAGATGCTATACCACACCGATTTACCATATAACCTTATTCTTGTGTTGTGCGCCGAAGAGGAGGTCTCCGGATCGGGAGGATTGCCTTTGGCGCTGTCGCAACTTCCTCCCATTGACTGTGCTATCGTGGGAGAACCCACTGGTATGCGAGCGGCCATCGGAGAACGAGGCTTGATGGTGTTAGATGGCGAAGCGACAGGCGTATCGGGACATGCTGCACGACAGGATGGTGTAAATGCCATTTATCGTGCCATAGAAGACATCCACACCCTTTGTAACTTTCCTTTTGAAAAGGAATCTCCCCTCATGGGAAAGGTTCATTTGCAAGTGACGCAAATAGAGGCCGGAACGCAACATAATGTGGTTCCCGATCGTTGCCGCTTTACAGTGGACGTGCGGAATACAGATGCCTATACAAATCAGGAACTCCTTGAACTTCTGCAAAGTAATGTGCAGAGTACCCTGACCCCGCGCTCAATCCGTCATGCCGCTTCTGCTACCCCGGCCGATTCTTCATTGATGGATGCCATTCAAAGTTCCGGAATTGAGATGTATGTATCCCCAACCACCTCCGACTGGATTCACCTCCGGTGCCCCGCCGTCAAAATTGGCCCCGGCGACTCCCTCCGCTCCCATACTGCCGACGAATACCTCCTCCTCTCCGAATTGGATGAGGGCGTCACCGGCTACCTTAAACTTTTAGAATTACTAAATTATTAAATCATTATGACTCTCTGGTCCAAAGGCGTCACTTCTCACGAAAAAGTGGCCACATTTACCCAAGGCAACGACCAAACATTTGATCTTCTCTTTGCCAAACATGACATTGATGGCTCGTTAGCCCATATCAAAATGCTGCACTCCATTGCTCTTCTCACTTCTGATGAATTGGCTATTCTTAGTCGTGAATTGCTGAATATTCAAGAGGAGGTGGTCGCAGGCAACTTTACCATTGAGCCGGATGTGGAAGATATTCACTCTCAAATAGAGATATTGCTGACGCGCAAATTGGGAGAAGTGGGGAAGAGGATTCATTCGGGACGATCTCGTAATGATCAGGTACTTACAGATATAAAATTATTATTGCGAGAAGTGTGCGTTGAAATAGCCCACGAGGTACAGATGCTCTTTGATACGCTGCAAATGTTGAGTGAGCAATATAAAGAGGTTCTTATGCCCGGCTACACCCATGGACAAATTGCCATGCCCTCTTCATTTGGTTTATGGTTTGGCGCTTATGCCGAAACATTAGTCGATGATATGCAGTTGCTGAACGCAGCCCACAAAATAATCAATCAAAATCCATTAGGCTCTGCGGCGGGATATGGCAGTTCATTCCCGCTGAATCGTCAAATGACCACCGAACTGTTGCATTTTGAGACGATGCACTTCAATGTCGTTGCAGCTCAGATGAGCAGGGGAAAGAGTGAGCAGGCGCTTGCCTTTGCAATGGCTTCGATTGCCGCTACGCTCAATAAATTGGCCGCCGATTGCTGTATGTATATGTGCCAGAACTTTGGCTTTATCTCTTTTCCGGAATCGCTTTGCACCGGTTCGAGCATTATGCCACATAAGAAGAATCCTGATGTTTGGGAATTGATTCGCGCTCAGTGCAGCCGGATTCAGAGCATTCCCAACGAAATTGCCCTCCTTTGCAACCACCTTCCGCATGGTTATCATAGGGATTTTCAATTGTTGAAAGATACTCTTTTTCCGGCTATTACACATTTGTATGATTGTTTACAGATGTCAACCTTTATGTTGCAACACATTGAAATTAACCGGAATATTTTAGAAGACCCCAAATATGACCACCTTTTTACCGTTGAAGAGGTGAACCGGCGCGTGTTGGAGGGGCAACCTTTCCGCGAGGCGTATCGGGAGGTGGGCGAAGCAGTAAAACGGGGCAACTTTACAGCGCAAAAACGCCTTACCCACACCCACGCAGGCAGCATAGGGAACCTCTGCAATGAGGAGATTCGCGCAAAGATGCTCATTTTTAAGCGAATTTCTATTTGAAACCGGAAAAATTGTATTAAATTTGCCAAAATTGGAAAAATCACAAGCAATGAAGCATTGTGTCCTTGTTTTACTGTTTACCGTACTGTCCCTGTTTGCTTTGGGACAAAATCGGCAAGTCGGCCCTGCTGTGTCCGGTAAAGTAGTCGATCGCATCAGCGGCCACTCCGTGGGTTTGGCGTCTATGTGGAGCTACGAAGAGGGAAAGCCCCGTGTGCTCAAAGTCAGCTACGCCAAGCCTGACGGCTCTATCGTTTGGCAAGCGCCTCGTGCAGGAGCATACAAGTTAGTGTTCCGTGCTGATGGTTATATGGTGGATTCGTTGGTAGTGGTCATGAGGGCCGATACCACTTTGGGAACCATTGGTCTCTACCCCGACCTCAATACACCCACCTATCAATTGGAAGAGGCCGGCGTAACCGCTGAGCGCCCTTTGCTGGCCCAATTGGTGGACAGGTATGTGTATGATGTCTCGCGGGACCCTGAGGCTAAACGAAAGAAGATGACCGAAATCATAGAGAAGATACCCGGCCTCAATGGAAATAATCCAACGGGGCAACTTGAG
>Ga0123353_10010107_pt1 | contig 13121 bp, 10 predicted proteins | sample TergutLab28metaG_3_FD_92763 | JGI IMG/M metagenome (GOLD analysis project Ga0123353, IMG submission 92763) | Labiotermes labralis P3 segment gut microbial communities from Petit-Saut dam, French Guiana - Lab288 P3 | ecosystem: Host-associated > Arthropoda: Insects > Digestive system > Gut ...
CCCGTGCGGACCTGATGAATCCACAAACCAAAAAACAACGTCACCAGCCCGCCCAACCCGAGCAGCACGACGACGTACCGCCGCCGGGCCGGCGCCATCGCGCCAAGCACGGCCTCGTCGATTTGTGCGTTGGTCAGGCGTGTCATAGAGGGTCCAAAATTCGAAATCCGAAATTCGAAATCCGAAACAAATCACAAACGACAAATCCCAAACCCAAACGGCACGCCATACGTCCAGGACGTGATGGACGCCGTTTGGAATTTGTTGTTTTCTGTTTTGGAATTTGTTTCGAATTTCGAATTTCGAATTTCGGATTTTTCACGGTGCTCCTGTCACTCTTCGCAGATACACAATCGCCGGTTTGGTGTTCAACTCGCCGAGCACCTGGTAACGTCGCGGGTCGTGGCGGAAGAGGCGTGTCACGAGGCTGTCGGGCCGGAGCAGGTCGCCGAAGATCATCGCCGACGTCGGGCAGGTCGCGACGCACGCGGGCTGAATCTCACCGTCCCGCAACGGCCTGCCTTCGCGCAGGGCGCGATGCTGACCCTGCCGAATCCGCTGGATGCAGAAAGTGCACTTCTCCATCACACCGCGCTCGCGGACGGTGACCTCGGGATTGAGCTGCCACCGGGCCGTCGGACTCCATGTGCGGTCGAACCAGTTGAACCGCCGGGCCTTGTACGGGCAGTTGTTGTTGCAGTACCGCGTGCCGATGCAGCGGTTGTAAATCTGCGCGTTCAGGCCTTCTTCCGTGTGCATCGACGCGTACACGGGGCAGACCGGTTCGCAGGGGGCCGCGTCGCAGTGCTGGCAGAGGATCGGCAGAAAGCCCAACCGTCCCGCGTCGTGCGATGAGCGGTACGGGATGATTTTCAGCCAGGCCATCTCGCGGCCATGGTCAACCTCCGCGGGCCCGACGACGGGAATGTTGTTCTCCGCGTAACAGGCGACCGTGCACGCACCGCATCCGACGCAGCGCTGGAGGTCGATCGCCATCGCCCAGCGGTGTTTGGTGTGCTCGTGGGGCTGATAGGCGTCGGTGCGGAAGCCTTCGGGCAGCGGCATGCGGATCGGATTGCCCTGTGACGTCCTCGGTGCGGCGGCGGCCTGCGCGGGCGTCGCCCACTGGAGCAGTTCGCGGCGGTGCTGATCCTGCATGGTGGAGGTCGGGTGATAGGACAACGGACCCGACGAACGGCCCGCGTCGCGGTGGACGCGCACGGTCAGGAAGTTGTTTTGTGTCGGCTGGATTGGCCGGAGCCCGAACGCGTTGGCGCCGACGTCGCGGGCCGTGTCGCCGAGGGCTTGGTGTCCCTGTCCGATCACGACGGCGAGCGTGTCGGGCGAGACATCGGCGGTGATTCGCACGGGAAACGAGAGGGCGGCGGTGTTGTCCGTTGCGGTTTGCGGCTGAATGTGAATCGTGTCCCCGTCGCGCAGATGCAGGGCGGCGGCGCGGTCGGGGTGCATGTCCGCCCAACTGCTCCAGGTGGCCTCACTGGTCGGGTCGGGCGCCTCCTGCAACCAGGGCCGATTGGCGCCCCGGCCGTCGAACAGAAACACCGACGGCCACAGCCAGAGGTTGAAGCCGTCGCGTGACGTTTCTCGTGGCGCGGGCGTCTCGCCCGCGTTCGACGTCGAAGGCGACTGGGCTCCATCCTGCGTCCAGATCAGTGGAACGGTTAACGCGGGCGAGACGCCCGCGCCACGAGAAAACTCCCCGCCGGCGCGGAGGGCGTCTTCCCAGTCGTGATGCGGGTGGAGGTGGCGCCATCGCTGCTGGAGCCAGTCCGAAAAATCCTCCGGTGGCCCCGACGCGTACTCCGGGGCGAGCGGCAGATCCACGGCCTGGGAAATCGCCAGAAGGATGTCGCCGGCGGTTCTCGAATCGTGCAACCGGGCCATCGTCGGCTGCATCAGACTGTGCAGGCCCGCGTAGGGTTCGTAGTCGCCCCAGGATTCCAGGGGCGAGTCGACGGGCAGCACTACGTCGGCGAGTTCGGCGGTTTCGTCCGGCAGCGAGGAGAGGGCGATCACCGCTCCGGCCTGCTGCAATCCCGCGTCGGCGTCCGGCAGGAAAAAGGCCATGTTGACGTTATGGAGGAATACCACGTCGTCAGGCCCCAGCGAGGCCAGCCGATCGGTGACATCGCGCATCCGGGCGGCGCGACCCAGCGCGTGCGGCTGGGAGAAGTCCACGACGGCGTCGTCACCGGGCCCGACGCTGCCGACAGCGACGTTGAGCAGCGTGGCGGCCTGGGAGGCCAATCGGGCGGCCTGACCCGTGGCGGCGGTCGGACAGGCCAACGCCACCGCTCCGCGCGCTCCGGCGAACGCTCGCGCCAGCCTGGAGATCGTTGAGGGTTCCACCCCGCTACGGGAAAGCGCCTGTTCGGCGCCGAGCGTTTTCGCGACGGCGGCGACGGCATCGCGCTGCTCTCGCACCAAATCGGACGAGAGCAACTCCTGCACCATCGCCAACACCAGCGGACCCTCGGCCCCGCTGGGCAAGTGGAGAAACTCGTCCGCGTTGGCGGCTGTCATGGACAGTCGAGGTCCGACGTACACCAGCGTTCCCGGCTCGTGCGGCGGCGACTCGAACGGGTCGCGACCATACTCGGCTTGGTGGATGCGATGCATGTGCGAAAACCCGCGGGCGAACTCCACGGGCGAGATCCACGTTTCGAGAAAATCCGCGCCGAGGCTGAGAATGAACCGGGCCCGTTCGAGGCGGTATCGCGGTATCGCGTCCAGACCCAGCAGCGTTCGATGGGCGTCGCGGAGCGGTTCGTAGTTGCAGGGTTCGACGTGCAACACGGGGCCGCTGCCGTGACGCGCGGCGAAGGCGGCCTGTATTTCCGCCAGACTGCCGGTCTGCACGTCGCTGAAAAAATGCACGGTTTTTCTGGGGTTTCGCAGGAGGTCCGCGACGGCGGCGACGGCGGTGGCCCAGGAGGCCGGTTCGAGCGAGGCGTCACGGTGAGGGCGTCGTAGCGGCTGTCGCAGCCGGTCGGGGTCGTACAGGCCTTGCACGGCGGATTGCCCGCGGGCGCACAGCGCGCCGCGATTGACGGGGTTTTGCGGGTTGCCCTCGGCTTTGAGCGCCCGTCCGTCGCGGTGCCGGACATGCATGCCGCATCCGGCGGGGCATTCGCGGCAGGTGGTCGCGAAGGCCGCCCATTGGCCCGGTTTGATTTCCTCGGGCGGAACGACGTACGGTATGAGCTTGCCCGCCTGCTGAAGACCCATCGCGGCCGCCATCGCGCCCGCCCCGCCGGCCGTGACCTGAAGAAACGCTCGACGCGACAACCCCACCATAGTGTACCCTCGGCCCAAGTGTAGGAGGGGGTAGAAGCGTTAACAAACCGTGCGCGGGAATTTTACGACGACATGAAAACGTTTTTCCAAAACATCGACAACAACGTCCTCGAAAAATCGTTTGCCATGAGGTTTCTGTTTTATTAGAATGCCCCCGGTCATGCCTCACCGGCATGGCCACACGGTGCCGATTGGCGTTTTGTGTTGTCCAGTCGTGCGGTTATTTTGTAACTGTCACAGGATGTTGGATCACAGAAAGGAGCCAGTCATGGCCAATCGTACACGGGTTTACGGGATTTTGGGGCTGGTATGCGTGGGGGTTCTGGTCACTTCTCCGACGGTATTCGCCGCCGACCCGCCGCCGGATGCGATATGGGGGGATCTGGGGCCGATTACTATCACCGAGATTCTTGTCTATGACGTTGACATGACACCGGCGCCGAACGACTACATTCCGATCAATCACACACGGTTTTTAAAGGCGACGGCAATCGACAAGGATTGCTGGCGCATAAACGAGGAAGTGGAGGAGGGGGAGGAGGTGTGGTATCCCTATTATGACGACGTGACCAGCGGGACAGCAGAAGGGAACCACCACATGTGGTGGACCGCTAGCGTAGGCGAGCTCTCGGCGGCATACGGCCCAACGGCAACATATACAGCGCCCGGCTACTCACTTTTTCGGTTCCTTGACTCCGATATCAGCGTTGTCGATGTGGATGTTTATGCCGTCGATTACAACATCGGGGCAGGTGAACAAGGCAAACCCAATAATGCCCCAGGCTTTCCTGATGAGGCGCCTGGTCATGCGAGTATAGTCTTGACAATCTGGCAAGTCACGGTGAGCGTTCAGCAGTCTGAAACCACCAGCGGAAACTATGATGGTCCAGCAGTAGGGGCTAGCCACGGAGGCACGCATTTGGGGTGGGTCGCTCACGGAACGCCAGCAGGAGCTACGGGATACCATGGCAACACTCAGATCAAAGGTACGATTCCACAAGGGCCAGGTATACTGATCTACGAGTGGCATCAAGAGGCGAAGGGAGAACAGTTCAACAAAGAAGGTCCTAAGGCATGGTGGCCTCATAAAGACAACTCCAAGTCATGGAAATTCGATTTTGGTCCCACCTATCCATATGCGGACGCTGATCCGCGCAGCCCCAATGGTTCTAGCAACAACGTGCATGAAATATTTGCCATGGACGCCCCGGGGATACAAAGGGGAGTCAATAATGACGAGGAGATCGTTTCCAAGAATGCTACTGGCCTTGATTACCATTTTGACTTCAAGACCTGGGTCGAGCATGAAGGCAATGTCATATCGAATTATTGCGAATGGCAAGTGAAATTTACATTGGGTGTGCAAGGGGGAAAATGGTATGTCGTTGATATTGACGAGGATGATGATAATAAACACCAGCATGTACGCACACCATGAGGTATCCATGAATGATATCTTCCAAGACCAGAGCGTATGTTGTGGGAGTCCCGGCCTGCGGTTATGGCGGGACTCCTCAAGATAGGCGTGTACAGCAGCCCCCCAGTAGATGTTTCCGGCTGTCACGCTTCGCATGGTGCGGACGCTTTCGTGGAGGACAAGGATAGCATGATCGAGCGAATACGACAAACGCGAGTGCTATGTGCTGGTATTCTGTTGGCGGTTCTCATGATTTACCCAGTGCAGGCTGACGATGCGGCTACATCAATGGCAAGCGCGGAGATGGATGCTCGGTTTACCGCGGCAATGTACGCCGCGGAGGAGGCTGTTTACAAGGGCAACAGGGAGTCTGCGATAGAGCATTTTCATGAGGCATTGACGTATCGCCCGGATCATCCTGAGAATCTTGCTATTGAGTTTACCATCGGTATTGAACTTAGCCAACGGAAACCGCCACGACCATCTGAAGCAATGATTGTGTTTGAGCATATTCTGGCAACCTATACGCATATGGACTACTATAGTGAGCGTCCCGTAAATAGTTCTGGTTCCATGCAATTCATGATGCCTAAGGCGGGCGTTCTGGTCGCTAATCTCATGCTAGGGGCCAAGCAAAACCCTCAGAAAGCACAGGAGTATTTGCTGCGGGCTATGGAGCAAATGAACGAAACGTATCAGAAACGCATCAAGGACTGGAGTGATGTGCAGCCTGTAGATGATAGGAATCCGTTCAGTGACATCGTTGACGACATGAAAGCGGCCAAACGCCAGTCAGTGGAGCATATATATGAACAACAGAGGGCCGCCGCAGCGAAAGGTAATGTGTTCAGTTCGTTGGAGATGGTCACCGTAGAGGAAGCCGTGCGGCAGTATGGTTACTCCCACGGTCGGCATCGGCCGGAGGTGGCGATTGTCGTGATGCGGGAGATTATAGATCGGTTCCCCGGCACGCCGATGGCCAAGGTCGCGCAAGGCCACATCGACAAGGCCCTGGCCATGCTCGACCAGGAACGTCTCGACGATCTGGCGGAAAAAATTACCTACATCCCGCCACCGGAACCGAACACAGCCACCCAACCGACAACCCCCTCGCCCACACCGCCACCAGGCCGCGACTCCAAACCGAAATCGCAGGACCCCAGCCTCGCCACCACACTCACCGCCAGCCTCCGCGCCCATCCCTACGCCTGGCTGACAGTCCTCGCCGCCATTGCCGTCGCCGCGGGCGTTGTGCTATACTCGCGGAAACGGCGGAGATAGCCGAATCCGCCGCATCGCCGTTACGTCTCGAACATCCTGTATCACACACCATTACGAAACCTTTTCATCGTCGCGGAGCGGTGCCGCGTTCCCATGTCTGGGCATCATTGGCTTTCACTCGGAACGAATTTCCCACAACGGTCAGGCAGGAGATCGCCATCAGCACAGCGGCCAGTAGCGGGTGGAGCAGGCCCGCGGCGGCGGTGGCGAGGGCGACGGTGTTGTAGGCGATGGCCCAGGCGAGGTTTTGTCGGATGACGCGTCGGGTTCGCCGGGCCAGGCGGATGAGGTGCGGCAGCGTGGCCAGTCGGGCGTTGAGCAGGAGGACGTCTCCGGCGTGTCGGGCGAGGTCGCTTGCGTCGGACAGGGCGACGCCCACGTCGGCCTGGGCCAACGCGGGGGCGTCGTTGATTCCGTCACCGACCATGGCGACGGCGACATCGCGCCGTGCGGAGCGGGCGGTGGCGATGAGGTCGGCCTTTTCGTCGGGTCGTTTCGGCGCGTGGACGTCGCGGATGCCCAACCGTCGGGCCATGTCGGCCGACGCTCCGGCGGTGTCACCCGACAGCAGGCTGACCGCGATGCCCATGCGCCCCAGTTCGGCGACGACGGCGAGAGCGTCAGGGCGGGGCTGGTCGTGCGCGTGCGCGGTGTCGGCGGGACGGCCCAGCGTCAGCGTTCCGGTTTTGTCGAAGAAAACGTGGCCGAGCAGTCCGAGCGATTCGAGGACGTCGCCACCGCGGACGATAGCTCCGGTCGCGGCGGCGCGCGATATGGCCAGGGCGGTCGCCAGCGGGGCGGCGATTCCCATTGCACACGGGCAGGCGACGACGAGGACGGCCAGGGCGGCCCGACCCGCGCGAACGGGATCGCCCACCGCCAGCCAGGCCGCTCCCGCCCCCACGGCCAGCAGGAACACGCAGGGGGTCAACCACGCGGCTGCGCGCCGGGCGAGCCGTTCGACGCGCCCCGGCTGACGCTGCGCCTGCCGAACGCGCTCGACGATCCTCCGAAGCAGCAGGTCCCCCTCGACGGCCCGGACACGCATCGTCACCGCGCCGGAACCGCCGTGGATGGTGCCGGCGATCACGGAACCGCCGGGGCCAACGTCCCGAGGCCGCCACTCTCCGGTGAAGGCGGCCTCTTCGACGACGGAACGCCCCGCCAGGAGGTCTCCGTCGGCGGGGAACGGTTCGCCGAGCGCGACGAGCAGGCGGTCTCCAGTCCGAAGGTCACAGCACGGGACGGACTCGGACTGGTCGTCGTCGCGCAGGCGGGTCGCGCGGGACGGCAGCAGGCGTTCGAGGGCGTCGAGCCATTGTCCCGCGAGGGTTTTGGCGGACGCTTCGATGAGTTTGCCCAGCGTGACAAGCGTCAGGAGCATCGTGGCGGTGTCGAAGTATACATGGCCGACCCCGCGGACGGTGGCGACGACGCTGACGCCCATGGCCGTCAACGACCCGACGGCGACGAGGGCGTCCAGGCTCAGCCGCCCGCGACGCAGTTCCTCCACGCCGCCCAGCACGAACGGCCAGGCCAACAACACCGTCGCCGGAACCGCTTGAACGAGCATGACCCATCGAAAAACGGACACCAGGTGCCCTTCGACGCTTCCGGTGTACAGCAGCAGGGCGGTCATCATGACGGTCATGGACAGCATCGCGCCGACCGCCAGCCGCAGCACGCCCCAGGCCGCCCCACTCTCACCGTCCACCGACACGCCCACAATCCGGCTGGCGAGGTAACATCCGTAACAACAATACCCCCGTCCGTCACGCCAGACCCCGCCGCCGACGGGCAACCCGCAATGCGCACACTCCATCAGCATGGAGGATTCTATGCGTGGTGGACCCGCATCAGTCGTGTTTGACCACTTCGACATCCTCGCCGAAGCTGTTCAGCATGGGAAGGCGGTTGGCGGGGACGGTGGCATCGAGGACGGCGATGTTGTCCTCGAAGGTCTGGTGCGACACCTGCGCGTGCTGGGCGATGTATTGCATGAGTTTTCCGTTGCGGCAGTTGGCCCGCAGCGTCACATGGACCGGTCCGCCACCGCTGCGATGGAGCACCTCGGTCAGCAGGACGTCGGTTCCCGCGCCGGTGGCCGCGGACAGGAAAATCGCCCGCGGATACTTTTGACGGAGAACCGTGTAGGTCATCGGATCGACGATCCGGTCGGTTTTGTTCAGCACCAGCCGCACGGTGGAGCGGTCGACCTTCAGTTCATCCAGAACGGTTTCGACGGCTTCGATCTGGATGTCCACGCGTTCGTGCGACGCGTCGGCGACGTGCAGCAGCAGGTCGGCGTGGATGGCCTCTTCGAGCGTGGCGCGGAAACTGGCCACCAGGTGGTGCGGCAGTTCGCGGATGAACCCCACGGTGTCCGAAAGCAACACGCTCTGCCCCTCGCCGACGTTCCAGCGCCGCGTTTTCGTGTCCAGGGTGGCGAACAGTTTGTCGGCCGCGTAGACGTCGGCGCCGGTCAGCAGGTTCATCAGCGTGCTTTTGCCCGCATTGGTATATCCAACCAGGCAGACACCGTAGGTATCCTTGCGGCTTCGGACGGTCCGCACTTTCCGCTGGTCGATCTCGCGCAGCTCGCGTTTGAGGGCGCTGACGCGTTTTTGCACGAGGCGGCGGTCGATTTCGAGCTGTTTTTCACCGGGCCCGCGCGTGCCGATTCCGCCCACCGACCCCGCGCCCGTGGACCCGCCGCCGGCGAGGCGCTCGAGGTGCGTCCACATGCGTCGCAGGCGCGGATAGGTGTATTCAAGCTGGGCCAGTTCGACCTGGAGGCGGGATTCGCTGGTGCGGGCGTGCGCGGCGAAGATGTCGAGGATCACCTCGCTGCGGTCGAGGACTTTTCGCTTGGTGATTTCCTCGAGGTCGCGGATCTGGTTGGGCGACAGGTCGTTGTCGAAGAGGATCGTGTCCACGTCGTTCTGGTCGCAGCGCAGGGCGATTTCCTGGGCCTTTCCCGTTCCGACGTACAGGGCGGGATTGATGTCCTGCCGCTTGACGACCATTTCATCGACGACGACGGCCTTGACCGTCTTGGCGAGGCTCCGCAGTTCGTCGAGGGGGTCGCTGGGGTTGGCTTTGCTTTTGGGCAGGATCACGCCCACCAGCAGCACGCGTTCGTGCTGCACCGTGTTGTCGCCACGTAAGTTCTCTTCCATTTCCTATCCTTTGTCCACGTACCGCCGCAACGATAACTTCAAATTGCCCCTCGCCCGGCTCAGAAGGCTTTTGACGGCCATGGTGGAGCAGTCGAGGATGTCGGCGATTTCCTCGTAGCTTTTTTGTTCGTACTTGTTCAGGATGATGGCGACTTTCTGGTTTTCGGGCAGTTGATCAATGGCGGCCGTCACGTGGTCGCGGAGTTCGCGGGCGTCCAGGTGGGTGTGCGGGGCGTCCTGATGCGTGTCGGGGATTTCCCGCGAAAAATCCTCCCCGTCGCTTCCCTCGCCCTTGATCGGACGAATCGGTCCTTTCTTCCGCGACCGCAACACGTTAAAGCACAAATTGGCCGTGATGCGGTACAACCAGGTGCTGAACTTGGCCGTGGGCTGGTAGCGGTCGGCGGTCCGGTAGATGCGCAGGAAAACTTCCTGCGTGAGATCCTCGACCTGCCCGGCGTCCCCGAGGAACCGGAAGACCAGCGCGTGCACTTTGGCGGTGTTCCGCTCGATAAGTTCGGCGAAGGCGGTCTCGTCTCCCGCGCGAAACCGCAGCATGATCTGCACGTCCTCATCCTGCTGCGCCCAGGGGGCGAGCGTGATGCGGGAACTCTTGTTTGGCCGCGGGTCAGGAATAAGGCGTCTCCTCCGGTCCCTTTCCGGAAACGTCGTTACGAGCCAGTATAGCGAAAACGCCCAGTAAATTTGAGTGTTTTTTCCGGAGGGCTACGGAATTTTCCGGCCGATTCCGCCGAATTGCCCCCCTACGATCCTGCTGACATTCCGTCGTGGGGACGACGGGAAAAACCAGGTAACGGAAAGGAGATTGTCATGACGCGATTGGGGGTATTGGTCGGGGTGTTGGCGGTGTTGGCGGCGGGGCAGGCGTCGGCGGTGATTTACACGGGGTCGTTGACAGTGACGGCCGGAACGCTAACAGGGACCGACGGATGGGCGGGAGGGCCGACGTCCATCACGTACACGGTAGTGGACGATCAGGCGACGCCGGGACTGTGGCACTACGTGTACACGCTGGCGGTTCCGGGCACGATCGACGGGGCGATCCAGGAGATTCTCATCAGTCTGGACCCGATGATGACCCTCGATGATCTGCGAAGCATCGTCCTCACCAGCGGTTCGGTGAACTCGGTCGGACTGTTCCTGAACCAGGGCGACAAATCCGCCATGCCGCAGAGCATGTACGCGGTGGATTTCACGTTCGAGGACAACATCCGCACGGTGACGATCGCGTTCGATTCGCTGTTCGAACCGGTCTGGGGCAACGTCTTCATCCGCGGCGAGGGCGACAACGCGGCCTGGAACGCCGGTTTCACGGCCGACAGCGTGGACTCGCTGGCGCCGCCCAGCGAGTTTCAAGAGGGGTTCATTCTTCGTCCGGGCGTGATTCCCGAACCGATGACGATGCTCACGCTGGGGTTGGCGGGTGCGGCGGCCGGTCGGGCGCTGCGGCAGCGGCTGCGGGGGGCGTAGCGAAAAATGTGGTCGTGTGGAATTTTTCGCCCGGTTTGGTTTGTGTGCCCTCCTATGATCCTGCTGGACTGGCGTGGTGGGAGTGAGATGGGCGCTTCGCAACGGGAAGGAGCATGGCGATGATTCGATTGAAGGGTGTGGCCATGATGCTGGTGGCGGCGTTGGTGGCGGGTCGGGTGTCGGCGACGATACACACGGGGACGTTGTCCGTCGCCGCCGACGAACTGACGGGAACCTCCGGCTGGGCAGCGGGTCCGACGTCGTTCATGTACAAGGTGGACGACCAGACCACGCCGGGGTATTGGCACTACGAGTACACGGTTTCGGTGCCGTACAAGGATGGCCTGGGGATTCAGCAGATTCTTATCGGTCTGGACCCGGTGATCACGGTCGACGACCTGTTGAATATCGATCTCACGGTCGGCGGGACGCATTCGGTTGGCCTGTTCGAGAACCATGGTGACAAAGAAAACATGCCGCAGAACCTGCACGCGGTGAATTTCGCGATCGGACACAACGCCCACGAGGTGACGATCAGTTTCGACACGCTGTATGAACCGTTCTGGGGCAATTTCTTCGTCCGCGGGCAAGGGCAAAACACGGTCTGGAACTCCTCCTTCACGCCCACCAGCATGCTTCCGGTGTTCCCACCGAACGTGTACATGTTGGGATTCATCGTCCGCCCTGGCATTCCCGAACCGACGACGATGCTCCTGCTGGGCGTGGGAGGCGTGGCGATGATCCGCGCGAGGCGGCGACGGAGGACGTAACGGTGACATGTGAATCGTTCTGCTGGAATCTCCTCGTGGAGATGAGGCGGTAACTTTTATGACAGGGAGCGAACATGACGGTTCGGATGGGAATACTGGTTGTGGTACTGGTGGCGCTGGTGGTGTCGCCCGCGTCGGCGGCGATCTACACGGGAACGTTGTCCACGACGGCCGGGACGTTGACGGGCACTTCCGACTGGGCGACATTGCCGGTGACGTTCACGTACGCGGTGGACAACGAGACCCGACCTGGGCTTTGGCACTATGTGTATTCGATCTCGGTACCGACCGAACCCCGCTACCCCGCGATCTCGGAAATCCTCATCGAGACGGACCCGGTGATCACCATCGGCAATCTGGTGAACGTCACCCTCTCGGCCGGCCATATCAACACGGTTGGCCTGTTTCAGAATTCGGGCGACAAAGCCCTTATGCCGCAATCTCTGTACGCGGCGGATTTCAGTGCCGGCGCCGGCATTCGTTCGCTGACGATCAGTTTTGACACGACCTATGCACCGTTCTGGGGCAATCTGTTCATCGTTAGAACCGGCCAAGCCAGGGCCTGGAACTCCGGGTTCACGGCCACCAGCGTGGACCCGGTTGACCCGCCCAGCGTGTTTCATCCTGACTTCATCCTGCGCCCTGGCATTCCCGAACCGTCGACGCTGCTGATCCTTCTGGCGGGGGCGTCGGTTATCCGGGCGCGTCGCCGCTGGCGCGGGGCGTAGCGCGATCGTCTGACGTCGTGAAGGTCGTCCGGGTTGGTGGGATGGTTCTTCGTGGATCCTGCCGGACTCTCATTGTGGTCTGAGTGGAAACTTCTGCAACGGAAAGGGGAACGATGATGATTCGATTGGTGGTAGTGGCCGTGGCGGTGGCGGCGTTGGTTGCGTCGCCCGCGTCGGCGGTACTGTACGAGGGAATGCTGTCCACGGAGGACGGAACGCTGACGGGGACCGACGAATGGGTGACGGGTCTGACCACGTTCACGTACGCGGTGGACAACGTGACGACGCCGGGGTACTGGCACTACGTGTACACGCTCACGATCCCGACCGACACGAAGTACGCGGCCAACATTCAGCACCTGATTATCGGGGTGACCAGCGGCCTGACGATGGGCGACCTGAAGAACGTCAGCGGGCAGCTTCACAAGGTGGAGCTGGTCGAAGCCAAGGGCGACAACGCCAACATGCCCCAGGACCTGTACGCGGCGGTGTTCCAGGTCGGAGGCGAGGAGTCCTTCGTGACGATCCGTTTCGACACGACGCGCGCGCCGGTCTGGGGCGATTTTTTCGCACGGGGCGACAACCAGAACTCGATCTGGAACATCGGGTTCACGGCTGACAGTGTGGACCCGACGACGGTCCCGCCCGACGTGTGCATGGGGGCCTTCATTCTGCGGCCCGACAGCATTCCCGAACCGACGACGATGCTCACCCTCCTGGCAGGTCTGGCGTTCACCCGCGTATTCCGTCGGAGACCGCGGGGGGTGTAGGGACCACATAGCTTTCGTGTCCTTCGCGGTTGATGCGAACGCATCTACATGATCCCGGTGTTCGTCCGATATGCGGGGTTGGCGTGAGATATGACATGGCCCTGCCGTTAGGCGCTGTAGGGGGTTGTACACTACAAAACGTTTTGTAGTGTACAACCCCCTACAGC
>Ga0123353_10010112_pt1 | contig 13119 bp, 8 predicted proteins | sample TergutLab28metaG_3_FD_92763 | JGI IMG/M metagenome (GOLD analysis project Ga0123353, IMG submission 92763) | Labiotermes labralis P3 segment gut microbial communities from Petit-Saut dam, French Guiana - Lab288 P3 | ecosystem: Host-associated > Arthropoda: Insects > Digestive system > Gut ...
AGTTTAAAGTTTCAGGTTGGACTTTAAAAATTATAAACTGAATTGATAATCATCAATCAACAAAATCAAAAATCAAAAATGGAACTTCTTCCGTCGAAATATGACCCCAAAACTACCGAGGATAAATGGTATTCCTGGTGGATGCAAAACAGGATGTTTGAGTCGAAACCCGACAGTCGCGAGCCTTACACTATTGTGATACCGCCGCCGAACGTTACCGGTGTGCTGCACATGGGGCACATGCTCAACAATACCATACAGGATGTGTTGGTACGTCGTGCCCGCATGATGGGTAAAAATGCCTGCTGGGTTCCGGGTACCGACCACGCTTCCATTGCTACCGAAGCCAAAGTGGTAGCCAAACTTGCCGCAGAAGGATTGAACAAAACTGACCTTACCCGCGAACAGTTCCTCGAACATGCGTGGGAATGGACACACAAGCACGGCGGCATCATCCTCGAGCAGTTGAAAAAACTCGGCGCTTCGTGCGATTGGAGCCGTACCTGTTTCACGATGGACGAAAACCTGTCAAAAAGCGTTTTTAAGGTTTTTGTCGACTTGTACAATAAAAACATGATTTACCGTGGCGTGCGGATGGTTAATTGGGACCCGAAGGCGCAAACCGCTCTGTCCGATGAAGAAGTCATCCATAAGGAAGTGCAAAGTAAGTTGTATTACCTGAAATATCACATCTCAGAGGATACCAACCCCACTAAACCTACCCGGGATTATCTCCTTATTGCCACCACCCGTCCTGAAACGATACTGGGTGATACGGCGGTGTGCGTCAATCCCAACGACCCGCGCTATACGCACCTCCACGGGCGGTATGTGATTGTACCCTTGATTGGTCGCGGCGTTCCCGTGATACCCGATGAGTATGTGGATATTGAATTTGGTACTGGGGCGCTCAAAATCACCCCCGCACACGATGTAAACGACTATCTTTTAGGCGAAAAATATCATCTTGATTCCATTGATATTTTCAATGATGACGGGACTTTAAATAAACGTGCACAGTTGTACATTGGTCAGGACCGGTTTGAGGTGCGCCAACAAATCGAAATTGACCTCCGCAATGCAGGATTGCTGGAAAAAACAGAAGATTATGTCAACAAAGTGGGCTTTTCGGAACGCACCGACGTACCAATCGAGCCTAAACTGTCGATGCAGTGGTTTTTAAAAATGGAAAAGTTGTCGAAACCGGCATTGCGTGCGGTGATGGATGATGTCGTAGAACTTTATCCGTCAAAATTCAGAAATACTTACCGGCACTGGATGGAAAACATCAAGGACTGGTGCATCTCGCGGCAGTTGTGGTGGGGACATCGCATTCCTGCATGGTATCTGCCGCAGGGCGGTTTTATTGTTGCTGAGAATGAGGAAGAAGCCCTGAAGATGGCACGAGAAAAGAGCGGCAATCCCAACCTTGCCTTATCGGATTTGCGGCAGGATGAAGATTGTTTAGACACATGGTTTTCGTCGTGGTTGTGGCCTGTTTCAGTGTTTGATGGTATCAACCGCCCTGATAATCCCGACATCAAATATTATTATCCAACCAGCGATTTGGTTACAGCGCCCGAAATTCTTTTTTTCTGGGTGGCGCGTATGATTATCGCCGGTTACAAATACATGGGCGACAAGCCTTTCAGCAGGGTTTACCTCACGGGTATTGTACGCGACAAACTGGGACGCAAGATGTCCAAACAACTTGGCAACTCGCCCGACCCGCTGGAACTTATCGACCGTTATGGCGCCGACGGTGTTCGTCTCGGTATGCTCCTCACTTCCCCCGCCGGCAACGACCTGCCATTTGACGAACTCCTTTGCGAACAGGGACGCAATTTCAATAACAAAATTTGGAACGCTTTCCGCCTGATAAAAGGATGGCAGGTTGACCCGCAAAAAACGCAGCCAACTGCTTCAGCACAGGCTGTGGAATGGTTCAATGCGTTGCTCAACCGCGCCATCGCCGATATTGATGACCAAATGGGCAAGTACCGCATCTCGGAAGCCCTGATGACGACGTACAAACTATTCTGGGATGAATTTTCGGCGTGGTATCTCGAAATGATTAAGCCCGGATACCAGCAACCCATCGACAACGTAACTTACCACGCTACGCTTGATTTCTTCGAAAAACTCCTGAAACTGTTGCATCCGTTCATGCCGTTCATCACCGAAGAATTATGGCATCACATCAGGAAACGGGGAGAACGCGAAAGCATCATGGTAGCGGCATGGCCAACGGCAGGCAGTCAAAATCCCGAACTTTTAGATGTTTTCGAACAGTTGAAAGAAACGATTGCCGCCGTGCGCAACATCCGGCAGGACAAGAACATCCCCAACAGGGAGACCTTGCCGTTGATGGTGAATGGCGCTGTAAATTATCCTGAACTGTTGAGCGGGTTGTGCAACTTGTCGGAAATCATTTCCGTAACCTCGCAACCTGAAGGTGCAGTGCAGTTCATGGTGCGCACTACCGAATATTTTGTGCCGTTAGCCGGAGAAATCAATATAGATGCGGAAATCAAAAAATTAGAAGCCGAACTAAAACATCAGGAAGGATTTTTATTTTCGGTAATGAAAAAACTTGGAAATCTGCGATTTGTGGACAGCGCTCCTGCACAGGTTGTAGAATTGGAACGCAAAAAACAAGCCGACGCCGAAAGTCGTATTCAAGCGATAAGCCAGCAATTGGCAAATTTGAAGAAATAGTATCAACGATATAAAATCAACACCATGTCAAAAAAACTCTTCATTCTTCATTCTTCACTCTTCACTCTTCTCTTTCTGTTTTGCGCTTACGGACAACAAGACGATCCCCGCTCGCAAAAAATCATTGACGATGTGGCAGCCAAATTCAAGACCTATCCCAGCGTGTCGCTTGACTTTTCGGCAATCATCACGCAATTGCAGGATAATTCGGAAACTGAATTTACGGGAAAAATTTGGTTGAAAAGTAATAAGTTTAAACTTGAAATACCTGAATATGTGATTTATTATAATGATGGTTCGAAAATATACCAATACCTGCCCGGGGTCAATGAAGTGAATATTACTAAACCTGACCCTAATGATGACAACGAAGAATTTCAGTTGTTAAATCCGCAAACTTATTTTAATCTTTCGTCGAAAAGTTTCAAAAGTAATTTAGTAAAAGAAAGCGTCCAGAACAAACGTAATGTTTACGAAATTGATTTGTACCCCATTCAGTTGAAAACTACCAACTTTTCGCGTATTCGTGTGTTGGTCGAAAAAACAACCTTACAATTGGTTTATTTAAAGACTTTTATGAAAGACGGAACTCATTATGAATTGTCTTTCAAGCCATATCAAATACACCAACCCGCTTTGCGCGATTCTTTTTTTACGTTCAACATGCTTGAACATCCCAAAGTAGAAGTAATCGAATTTTGATTTGGTAGTCCCGGCAGGGCACAAGCAGTTTACACTCGTTTTTGGAAAAAACATCGTGAAAAGTTGTAAATGGTTTTTATTTTTTGTACATTTGCGACGACATTAATCATTAATACATATACAAATGAATAAACATTGGTTTTTTACATTTTTAGTGCTTGTTTTTGTCGGGTTTTTCGCCGGACTATTCGCGCAACCCTATTCACCGGCTGATCCGCAGGCTACACCGGAAGCCCGTCAGTTGTTTACGCGCCTGATGGCTCTGCAACTCAAAGGTATTATGTATGGGCATCAGGATGATCTTATGTATGGTACAACCTGGTGGTACGAGCCCGGACGTTCAGACGTTAAACAAGCTACAGGTGATTTTCCCGGCGTTGTAGGTTTTGAACTGGGCGAAATTGAAACTGGCCGCGAACGGAGTCTTGACTCTGTATCGTTTGTACAGATTACAGAAATGGTGAAATACTTCCACAAATTAAATGGAGTAATAACTATCAGTTGGCATTGTATCAATCCGATAACTTCGCAGTTGCCTGGCCGGAAAACGCCGAACGGTCCTGGTTCATCCTGGGATGTACCGAGACGGGATGATCCTGTTAAGAACCGTGGCGAAGTAAAATCTATCCTGCCCGACGGTAGCAATCATGCTATGTTCAACAGGTGGTTGACAATTTTGGCTGATTATTTTCTGACTTGGAAAGATGAGGAGGGTAAGTTGATTCCTTTCCTCTTCCGTCCATACCATGAACATTCCGGCGATTTCTTCTGGTGGGGAAATACGCGCTGTACACCTGAAGAATATGCAGCACTTTGGAAATATACCGTCCACTTCCTGCGTGACAAAGGTCTACACAATATTCTTTATATTTATAATACAGATAAAGTGTATTCTCTTGAAGAATTCATGTCTGGCTATCCCGGCGATGAATACATAGACATGCTTGCAATAGACTGGTATGGTTCCGGCCCGGAATTTAATGTTGCCGTAGACGCCGCGCTGAACTTTGTTTCCAGGACAGCTGCAGAAAAGCGCAAACTGGCAGCTTTAAGTGAGTGCAGCAACATAAGTTGGGACATGATTAATATCCTGTCGCGCTATCGATTGTCATATTTCCTAACATGGCGTAATAACTATAATCCTAATCTTCCGCGCATGATGCGGACGGGTAATAACGATGGATTGAACTGGATGTATCACCATCCCCATACCTTATTTCTGCGTGACATACAATGAAAGTTTGTTAAAACTCTATTGAATTAGATATAAATATTTACCAAATAATGACCAACATGAAAATGAATAAATTAGTATGTTCTGTATTGGGAATTGCCGGAGTATCCATTCTGTTTTTCGGATGCAATTCCGGTGGCGATTCAAATTATTACACAAGGGGTGTTGGAATATATCCGGGTAACCCCAGCGAGGATTTCTCTCCCATACTGGTGGTAGATAATACCACTTATCGGAATGTAGCCAAATTACGGGCTGCATATCATTCATCAAGTTATGATTACAATTTGACGGCTCAATTGGTAACCGATGGTTTGATCGTTTCTCAAAAACCTGAGTTTATCAATGTTTCTACACAAGATGGAGATTTATTGAAAAATGAAAAAGAATGGTTTTTCGACGGGAAAAGCGATTCGCAATACAGGTTGAGCGGTTTGACCGAACTTTTCCTTCAATTGGCATTGTATCATTGTAATGTTCCGGTGGATAGTATCAGATTGAGAGGCTCAGTCACATTTGATGAGACTAAACACAAAGGATATGAAATTGCGTGTTTGGGTTCTAATGATGGTAGCAATTGGGATGTTTTAGGTCAGGAAAAAGGACCTGATTATATCGGCAGGGAAAGACCCGCGTTTAGACGTATGCCGCCTCCGGTGCCTCCAGTTGTTAATCCCAACACACCGCCCAGACCTCAACCGTCTTTTACATTTAATTTTCGTCCCCCTCAACCGGCAAGAATCATCAATCAGGTTTTTAAAACGGGCCATACGGTTGATTATAAATTTTATAAGATAGAGATGAAAATGCCCAGTGCTGTGGATTGGGCATTTAGTGACTGGGACTTTTACCATAACGGGGAACTACTGATCCTGACTCCTTCAAAATACTATACCAGCGCATGGATGAGTGCCGGTACAGAACAAGAATGGATATATGTGGATTTAGGTGCGCCTGCTTCTTTCGACAAGGTCAACCTGCATTGGGTGAATAAAGCAGTTCAGGGAAAGATTCAGGTTTCCGGCAATGCCGAAACGTGGAGCGATGTGGCCAATTTGCCTGGCGGATCGGAAAATTTGGATGTCATCACGTTAAGTGAAAATGCCAAAGGTCGATATGTGCGTGTCTTGATGGAAAAATCTGGAAATGGCGATCGTTATATCTTGAGTGAAATGGAAGTAATGGGTAAAGGTGGATTGGTAGCACAACCCAAACCTCAACCCAAAGTCAGGAACAATCACCTCTTTTTAAGCGGGGGACAATGGAAAATACAACGGGCAACCAATGTAAATGCTACAGGTGAAACCATTTCTCAGGAAGGATTTCAAACAGATGATTGGGTTTGGGCTACTGTTCCCGGAACGGTATTATCGAGTTATCGTAATGCAGGCGCTTTGCCCGATCCGAATTACGCGGATAACCAATTGCAAATATCCGAATCATTCTTTGTTTCCAATTTCTGGTATCGCAACGAGTTTACCGTCCCATCCAAATTTTCAGGCGGGCGTGTTTTTTTAAACTTTGACGGTATCAACTGGAAAGCTAATATTTTTGTGAACGGACGAAAAGTTGGTCGGATTGACGGCGCTTTTATGCGTGGCAAATTTGATATTACCCAGTTGGTGAAACCCGGAAAAGCCAATGTGGTAGCCGTTGAGATCATCAAAAATGATAACGTTGGGGCAATTAAAGAACAAACAGCCTTGAGTACTGATCAAAACGGCGGTATATTGGGCGCGGATAATCCTACATTTCATGCGTCAATTGGTTGGGACTGGATTCCAACTATACGCGGCAGAAATATAGGTATTTGGAACGATGTATTCCTGACCCATACGGGGGCTGTAACCATCGAGAATCCGTTTGTACGTACAGAGCTTCCGTTGCCCGATACCACAAGCGCCAATGTGATCGTTGAAGTTACATTGAAAAACCATCAGGCAGAACCTGTTTCCGGTAAATTTTCCGGTAAATATGGCAATGCTTCTTTTGAACAGGATGTTTCACTGGCGGCATCCGAAACCAAACTAATCAAATTAGACGCTTCATCTCACCCTACATTAAAATTGGAAAATCCAAAATTATGGTGGCCAAAAGGTTACGGAACTCCAAGTCTTTATGATGTGGAATTGATCTTTACCGTGAACGGAAAAGTTTCCGACAAAACCAGTTTCAAATCGGGGGTTCGACAGATGACATTTAATGAGGATAACAATACCTTAAGCATGTATATCAACGGTCGTCGTTATATCGGATTTGGAGGTAACTGGGGCTTTAGCGAATCCAATCTCAACTATCGCGGTCGTGAATATGATGTAGCAGTGGCTTATCATGCAGATATGAATTTTACGATGATTCGAAATTGGGTAGGACAGATCGGCGATGAAGAATTATTTGAAGCATGCGACCGGCATGGAGTGATGATTTGGCAGGACTTCTGGCTGGCAAATCCTGCAGATGGCCCAAATCCTTACGATCCGGATTTGTTCATGGCCAATGCCGGTGATTTTGTGAAGCGTATCCGCAATCACCCTTCTATTGGGATTTATGTGGGCAGAAACGAAGGTAATCCGCCTGTTGTGCTTGATACTGCGTTAAGGGCAATGTTGTCCAAACTTCATCCGGGTATTCATTATATATCTAATTCGGCTGGAGGCGTAGTAAGCGGTGGCGGTCCATACAGTGCGTTACCTCCTCGTGATTATTTTCTATTGTACGGATATAATAAATTCCACAGTGAGCGGGGTATGCCTAATGTGATGCCTTATGAAAGCCTTGTTCAGACATTCAGTAAAGATGCTCTTTGGCCGCAAAACAGTCAATGGGGTATACACGACTATACGATGGGTAGCGCTCAATCAGCTGCTTCATTCAATAAAATGATTGAAGTTGCTTTCGGGCAACCGCAAAATGCAAAACAATTTGCAGAATGGGCGCAGTGGATTAATTATAACGGTTATCGTGCCATTTTTGAAGGACGCAGCGAATTTCGCAGAGGAATGCTTTTGTGGATGAGCCATCCGGCATGGCCTTCGATGGTATGGCAAACATACGATTATTATTTCGAACCGACAGCAGCTTATTTCGGCTGTAAAAAAGCCTCCGAGCCGCTCCATATTCAATGGAGTCCTGTGTATGACGAGATAGAAGTGGTGAACTATCGTGCAAAAAACCGGAGTGGACTTACTGCCAAAGCCCAATTGATCAATATGGACGGTACAGTGCAATGGGAAAAAGATACCCCAGTGGATATCAAAGAAGATGAAACCGTAAATTGTTTCAAATTGGAATTTCCTGAAACTTTATCGGCTACTCATTTTATCAAACTTGTCCTGACCGAAAACGGGAAAACAGTTTCCGACAATTTCTACTGGAGAGGTCTTGAAGATGGCAATTACAAAGCATTGCTTCAATTGTCGAAAGTAGCCCTAAACGGCAAAACAACCGTAAAAAAATCAAGCGACGGGTGGTTGTTAACCACAACCTTGAAAAATGATACAAAGACCCCAGCTTTGATGATTCGTCTGAAAGTAACAGGCGATAAAACAGGCGAACGAATTCTTCCCGTGTTCTATAGCGACAACTATTTCTCACTGATGCCCGGTGAAGAAAAAATCGTTACCATGAGATTGTCCGATAAAGACACACGGGGAGAGAAGCCCGGAGTAGAAATATCGGGATTTAATCTGTGACATATTGCAATAAGTGTTATGGAGTCGTCCATAAAATAAATTTACGTTTAATGATTTTTTGAAATCAACAAAAATCCATGTAACGTACTTGATTACATGGATTTATAAAGTGATATAGTAGTCCCGACGGGATTCGAACCCATGACCTACTGCTTAGAAGGCAGTTGCTCTATCCAGCTGAGCTACAGGACCGGAAAAACGCTGCAAAAATAATATTTTTTCTTTATTTTTTTACCACGCTGTACCAAAACTTCGAAATCATTTCCGGATGAATAGTTTCGCCTCGTCTGCCGGAATTGATTACTTTTCGGTTCAACAATTGATTCAGGTCGTTATACACCGTTCGCCTGAATCTGTTACTCTTCATCGGAATATAAAGTTTTCTCTTTAATAGTATATTATTCGAAAATATCAAATGATATATCGAATCGACGCCTGTCCATTTTACCATATCAGGAATGTGAAAAATATTACGGGTGAATTCAATATCCAATGGCTCTCCGTCAACAACCATGAGGGTCACTTTTGGATTGTCGTTGTAGAACAAATTGTTGTGAATCACCGATTGGGTTTGCCCCGAACCGTAGAGGTGCACAAGCGCCTGACCATCATTAAGGCTGAAATTAAAACGAATGATGTGGCCAATATTCATGGCATCGGGTACATCATCATTATAACCGAAGAAGAGAATAAAACCGCCAGTATTATGATGAGTGAAATTATACTGATAGATATTTCCCACCGAATACGCATCGCAGTCGAAAGCCATGCCGTCGCGCAACGACCGTGTGTTGCACACTTCATTGTACTGTATCAGCACCGAGTCGCTGTTCCACGCCCAGAGGCCAACGTTATAACTTTCGGAGCGTGCAGCGGCGCCGTCCACCTTGTTGTACTCCACCAAAGCCCTGAACGATGTTTGCGGAACGATACCGTCGCCGCCGATACTTTTTAGGTCGTTGCCACGAATCATTACATTCAGGTTCGCCTGATAGGTACCCATTTCGTCCATCCACGCATACGGATAATAACCATTTCTCGGACGGCGCTGCCAATACGAACTGACCCCAATGCCCGTACGGTTTACCATATATACCTGATTATTGAGGATATATACCCCGTTAAAAAACGATGGTTTTTTTCTCCCGATTACGGATACCATAATGCCTCCGCTGCCGTGAAAATCTTTCGAATCGTCGCCCTGTACATGATGAATGTAGTTGTTTTTGATGGTGATACTTCGTAATTCGCCTGTATCTGAAGCCACAACATATATACCCCGTCTTTTTTCGTAACCGTTATCGTCAAAATCCCTGATGATATTATCGGGCATATTGGTGATTTCAAGGTCGCTGATTACCCAATATTGCTGGTTGTATAGCAAAACTGTCTGTATGGTACGGCGTCCTTCAAAATCCATCGGGTCATTATGTCCGCCATGAATTTTCGGTCTATCCTGATGACCATATTTGGAAATGACAATTGGTCGACCTTCCTCACCCGACCCCCTGGGAAAAAGCATCCCTGCCCACTCCTGTCCCGAACAAAACAGAATAGTGTCGCCCGGACTGAAAGTAGTGATATTCACCTGTCTCAGCGTTTTCCATGCCTTCGACGGCGAAAGACCGCTATTGTTGTCATTGCCGCTTTGCGCATCCACATAATAGGTATATCCATGCAAGTGTATGCACATACACAAGATACATACGGAAAGAATAACCTCATTAAACCACTTCCGGATTCTGCAACGTTCCTGAATCAATTTTATACAGCCAATCATGCTGCAAATATAAGAAATAAATTCTTAACTTGAAACTATTCATGGAATCGGGTCGTATCCATGTCCTCCCCACGGATGACAACGCAAAAATCGTTTTATGGCCAACCATCCACCTTTGAGTGCGCCGTATTTGCGCAGTGCTTCCAGTGCATATTGCGAGCAGGTTGGCGTATAGCGGCACGAAGCAGGCGTAAGCGGCGAAATGCAGTACTGATAAAATTTTACCAGACCAATGAACAGATATTTAATTAATTTATGAATTATGACTAACTTGAAACCTGAAACTTTAAACTTTGAACTTTGAACTATCCTGCGCAATACGTTGCAATATTTTCTTCATGGATTCTTCCAGTTCGGCGTATGTCAACAGACTGCCGGAAGTATAGATGATCATCAGATGTACCTGTCCGTCTGTGACGACCGCGTTCAGTATTTGCTTGTTGGTGCGAAAAACTTCCCGTGTGCGACGTTTGAGCAGATTGCGTTTCACGGCGCGTTTGAAACGGCGTTTGGGTACCGAAACGGCAAAACAAACCGGATATAAAGCAGTATCAAAAGTTTTTAGCCAAAAAACCTTATAGGGCGTCTGGAAAAAGGTATGTCCGTGATCAAACAAATACGAAAAAACCCGTTTCCCGCGTAAACGTTCCTCTTTGCGTAATGTATTGGTTATCATTAACCATGACTGTTAACCATTTCTTTTTTTGCCATTTCCTTCAAATGCTGGTCAATAGCCATAGTCAGAGAAGGAGTTTTGGGACGGGGCGCCTGAATATCAATACGCAGGCGTGCTGCTCTGGCTGCCTTGATGGTGGCAGGGCCAAAACATGCTATTTTTGTTTCTCCCTGTTCATAATCAGGAAAATTAGTGAACAGCGATTTGATTTCAGTAGGACTGTAAAACGCCAACATATCATAATCCTTTATATTGACACCCGACAAATTGCTGCTTACCGTCCGGTACAGAATAACTTTCGTATATTTGTAATTCTTTTTATCAAGTAACTTGGGTATTTCGGGCTTATGAGGATCAGAGAGCGGCAGGAAAATCTGTTCATCCCTGTGTTTATGGATCAAATCTAATAATTCTTCAATTTTGGAACCGAAAAATATTTTGCGTTTACGATATACGATGTATTTTTGCAAATAATTGGCAATAGATTCGGAAGTACAAAAATATTTCATTGAATCGGGCACGGTGATACGCATTTCTTCGCATATACGGAAGTAATGGTCTACAGCTGTCTTGCTGGTAAGAAAAACCGCGCCGTGAGCCAGAATTTCAATTCTGTACTGACGAAATTCCCTCGCAGTAACGCCTTCAACCCTGATAAACGGCTTGAAATCAACTGTCAGATGATATTTATCTGCCAATTCGGTATACGGCGATTTTTCCGTATCACCCGGAGCAGGCTGAGACACAGTAATTCTTTTAATCATCAAAACTTGATTGTTTACAGAAATAAAACAAACTCATTCAATACTTTACACCCTTTAACCAATAGCAAAAGCGGTAAAAATTCGAGGGTGCAAAGATACAAAATGAAATAAAATACCGATACACTTCGGATATGAATAATTTGAAAAATTCTCCATAATTTGAACAGATACGATATAGCAAAAACGGACAAGACGCTGTATAGTATGTAATATGATATTACTTCAGAAACATACGGGATAACGGCTACCAGTGGAAAAATCATCACCCCAATGTTACGGTTGTATAAAAACATGTTGTATACGTATATTTGGGAAAGGTTTTGCATCATAAAGATGATGCCCAAAGCTTGCCAAATCAGGGATTTCAGGATATACAGCAAGCCTGTGGCCGCAGAAAAAAACAGAACGGATAATACATAGCTTCCCCACAATGGACTTCCTCCAAAAAACGGTAAGGCTATCGAAATAAAAATACCGGTAATCCACGTAAACAGTATGTTTGAAAGAATAGCAGCCTGACGGTCGGATTCGCGGCGCTCCTCATATATCCGCAATGACTTCCGGTAACTGAAAAAAGAGTGAAGCGCTTCCAACAGGCTTTTCCCGAAGTTATACCTGATGATGGTTAATAGTACCAATCCGCAGGTCAGGAATAAGGTGACGGACGACGGATAACTATTCTGCCTTTCCGCATGATAAAAAGATTCGCCAAGATTCAAAGATTTAACAGTATTCAAAGATTCAAAGATTTTTGTTTCAACGGAATCTATAATCGATACACCAGAAATTGTTGAATCAGGAATCCTGGAATCAGAAATTTTTGAATCCGGAACGGCGAAGCCATCAACGAAGTTAATTGCCGGACTCACCATACTATCCTGCAAAACAATAATTTCCTGTTCCCGTTGTTCAAATTGCCTCATCACTTCTTCAGCCCGCTCAAGGTCGAGTTGCGGTTTAGGGATGGCAATATTCAGGGAAGGCTGGCTTTGACGTTGTTGCGGCTGTACCAGCGTATCTTGTTGAATTTCGGAAAAATTCTCAATCTTCAATGATTCAGTTATTCAGTTACTCTGTTATTCGTCATATATCACATTCCCGCTCAAATTCGGGTCATTACAATCCAGATTGATATTGAAGTTGAGGGGACGCGCAAACGGGCCTTGCGTCAGGTTGATACGTTTGTCGGCATACACTTTTTGCATGAAGAGCCCGAAAATAGGCAATGCCATGGCTGATCCCTGCCCAAGATTCATAGTGTTGAAACGGATGGAGCGCACTTCGCCCCCAACCCAAACGCCTGCTACCAAATCGGGAGTGATACCCATAAACCATCCATCCGAATGGTTTTGCGTGGTACCTGTTTTTCCGCCTATGTCGTTCATCAGGCGGTAGGTGTTGCGCAACCGTATTGCCGTTCCGTTCCTTACCACGCCCTGCAGCATGTTCACCATCAGGTAAGCCGTTTGTTCGCTGATGGCTTCTTCCTTGTATGAACTGAATCGTTGCAACAGATTTCCGTTTTTATCCTCGATGCGCGTGACGAATATCGG
>Ga0123353_10010113_pt1 | contig 13118 bp, 8 predicted proteins | sample TergutLab28metaG_3_FD_92763 | JGI IMG/M metagenome (GOLD analysis project Ga0123353, IMG submission 92763) | Labiotermes labralis P3 segment gut microbial communities from Petit-Saut dam, French Guiana - Lab288 P3 | ecosystem: Host-associated > Arthropoda: Insects > Digestive system > Gut ...
AGATCAAGGGAATAGGGTTTCGCCATAAGATTCCTCCGTGAAAAAGGCGTTCAATATCCAATAATGAAAGATTACAAAATTCCAAAACTTCTGTCCATATCAATTCCTGATACGCTCTAGCCGGAAGATGTGAACCCTGTCTTGCTAGACTCCCGCATTCGCGGGAGTGACGGAAAAACCGAACTTGTCGACGGTCTGCATCATCCCGGCGATCAGGGCTGTATCTAATCTCGCCTTGAACGTTTTGTTGTTCCATCAATTGCGTTATCGGATCAAGTGCAAACTCAAAGTGCGAATCTCCGAACTTCTCACTCCTCCTCTACTCTACAACACTTCCGTCTGTCCCGGCACGGGGAGGGGATAATCGCCATTTGCATCCGGTTGTACGGGGGGGGGACTGTCAAGCGATACCAGCGCATCAACGTTGGCAAGAGACTTGTCCGATTTGAAAGCGTCTTCCCACGTAATCCTCTGACCCGAGTCGCAAGCCAACCGACCTAAAATGCCAACCATCGTCGCATTAGCGCAACTTTCCGTCGTGTTGTGCGGCTTATCATTGCGGATGGCATCGAACAGAAGATCATGCTCGGCTTGGTACTCGCCCCGGAATGGAGGACCGGTGTATTCCCAAATCATGTTGCGAACATCGGGATTGTGTCCTCGGTAGATTCTCGGACGGTCGATTCCCTCTCCGAAGACGGCACATCCTGTCGTCCCATGAATGGTCGCTTGGAAGCAGTTCCATACTTCCGGTATGAACCGCCCCTGGGCGTGGAATCGGGTGCCATCGGCAAACGAATACTCAACGGCATATTGATCGCAAACTTGATCCTGTTCGCGCCAGACACGTCGGGCAGCCTGTCCCTGTGCAGCAACCGGATACGCCCCCTTCGCCCAACAACACACGTCGAGGTTGTGAATCAGCCAGTCCAGCAACGGAGAACCATTGAGCCACACAAAATTGTGGTAATTTCGAATTTGATGGGAAAGAATACTTTCGTTTTCGCGTCTCTCGCTGAACGGGATGGGACCGTGCATGCGGTATGCCCAACAGGTCATTACATCGCCAATAATTCCTGCACGGATTTGCTCGATGGCTTCCTGCATGGAACGTTTGTGCCGGGTCATCAGTCCGCCGACGATTTTGAGGTTTTTCGCTTTGGCGGCTTCTCCCGCTTTGAGAACCCGCCGAACGCCCGGCGGATCGACTGCGAACGACTTTTCCATGAATACGTGAACTCCTTTTTCGACAGCGTATTCAAGATGTACCGGTCGAAACGCCGGCGGGCTTGCCAAAAGAACGACTCCGCCGACACCGACGGCATCAATCGCTTTACGATAACCCTCGAAACCGGTAAATTGTCGGTCTTGGGGAACCTCCACGTCAGTAGGAAATTGCTCGGTTACTCCGCGCAGAGTTCCAGTGATTTTGGTTGGGAATACGTCCGCCAGTGCAACGACTTTTTTGGGACCTTCCGTTTGCAAGGCATTGAGCAAGGCACCGCCGCCTCTGCCGCCACAACCCACGAGGGCAACGTTGATGGTGTTGTTCTCTGTGGCATGAACGTGAGGAACGGACATCGTTGTTGCCAGTAATGCTCCGGCGGCTCCAAGCCCCGACTGTTTGAGGAAATTCCGCCGTCCGCTTTTGTGTGTTTTTTCGGGTTGTATTTGCATTTGAATTGCTCCTGACTGATTGGAATTCAACGGTACCCATGTCTCACGGTTTTACTCCAAGCCGGGTAATGGGATGAATTCCTGTGTATCCCACATGTTTGTAATTCCTTGTGGTAACGTTCTGCCCATTCCTTGACAAGCCGTTGAGCGTTGCAGTAACTGTTGAAAAAAACTCCTGACATTTTACGTCAACGTGAAGTCAACGTCAACATCTTCCGCAATGTTTCGTTGTCTATGGTGTTTGAGATAAAACGGACAGACCCGTCGCCAAAAGCGACGCTGACACCGCCGGGATGGCAACTGCTAATTCCCATTGCATCGACATTGATTCCCTTGCAGGCGGTCTCAAAGGCAATATCGCTCAATGGGTTCATCCAGTTGACCGGTATCAGCCGTTCCGCCAGAATAATGACGTTGGACGCATCGTCTTGCATGTTCTTAAAACTCGTCGGTTGTGAATCCGTGAATGGAGTTTCCGCACCATAAACGACCGAATAGGTACTGCCGCCCAGCGAGGGAATGTAAGGAGCAGATTCACGGGGAGAATGGTTCGGCGATTTGTGATGGGGGTTACTCGGACATCGAAAAATATCGGGAACTGCCTCATGAAACTGCTGGTTATATTCGCTGTCCCACGGTTCGTCCAAACGGATTTTATCGTAGAGTTCCTGTTGCTCTATGTAGGGCAAAATCAAAACCCGCCAACTGTGCAGCGGCTTGCCGTCTTCGTCAACGGTATAGACGGGCGGAAAATGTCCCCGTTCCTCGTGGTAGGAGCGAAAGGCGAGTGCAATTTGTTTCATGTTGTTGCAGCATTGCATACGCCTTGCCGCCTCACGAGACGAAGGAACCGCAGGCAATAAGAGAGCCGTCAGAATGCCGATGATCGAAATGACGACCAGAAATTCAACACATGTGGGACCGGTAGGTTTCCTTACTGGCTTCTCTTCCGGTTTTGATCTCGGTACTCCGGCGGCATCCAATATCGAATAAAAATAAGTCAGCATCAGAGGGATACAAAGTCCGGCAAAGACAAGGATGTGAAGAATATGCACCCGCATCGGTTGATAAGAAAACCGATCCATAAAGAGGATGCTCACAATGAGCACCGGCAGGAATCCGGTCAGGAGGAACAGCACGAAGAAACCGACTGCCGCTCCGGCGCGTTTTTGGAGTAGTTGCCCCAATCCGGGCAGTATGAGCGAACAGAAGGCGTAAAACCGGTTGATAGGGCGTTCGGGGTCAGTCATGGGACGAAGAGGGTCTATGTTTCACGGAGTACGTTTCGTTTCGCCGGAGGACAAGGAGCGTAATATCGTCGTGCCGCTCATGTTCTGCAAAATCGTCGGCTTCATGGTAAATCCGATCACAGATTTTTTCAACAGGTTCTTCACGAATTTCATGAAGCAACTGTTCTAATCGTTCCGCACCATACAGAACATTGTCTTGACTCGAGTGGGCTTCCGTAACGCCATCCGTAAAGGCGACAAGAACATCACCGGCTTCAAGACAAACTTTCTGTTCTGTGTATGCCATGTCTTCAAATGTAGCAATCAACGAACCGGTTGCCGCCAATGTTTTTAAGTCGCCCCCTTTGCGGACAATATAGGGAGGATTGTGTCCGGCATTGACATAAGTTAATTCGCCGGTTCCAATGTCGTAGTGTCCATAAAAAAGCGTTACGAACATCAAGTCGTCATTGTCCGTGCTTAATACCTTATTCACCCGATCAATGATTTCGCGCGGCGATTGGTCGGAAAGAGCGAAAGTCCGAATTGCCGTCCGGGAAACTGCCATGAACAGTGCCGCCGCAACTCCGTGTCCTGACACGTCAGCGATCACCACGGCAAGTTTGTTCGGCTCAATGAAAAAGAAGTCGAAGAAGTCCCCCGCAATAAAAGCCGCCGGTTCGTTTGTGGCGTGGAGATCGAATTCTTTTCTGTCCGGGAATGGAGGAAAGATACGGGGAAGTAACGAAGCCTGAATTCTTCGGGCGGCTTTGAGTTCTCCTTCGACGGTGCGCCGAGCGGTCTCCTCCTTGATCCGAGACTCAATGTTCGCTTTCATGTCAATGACCATTTTGTCAAAGGTGTGTGCCAACTGGGCGATTTCACTGGCAAACCGAATGTTACCGACGTGGACATCAAGATCACCGGCGGCAAGTTTTTTGGCAAATTTTGCAAGCCGTTTGATCGGTGTGGTCAACCGCCACGATACGATGACGATCAGTGTCGAACAAACCGTCAAAACGATGAATAAACGTATTGCCGAACGGGCAAGTCTCGCATAGACCGGTGCAAGCACCAGCGATTCGGGCATGGATGCCTTGAGTCCGTAACCCGACATCGGTAGCGGAGCGTATGCCATCCACATTCGACTATTGTTGAAGACTCCGTTGTATGCCACCACACCGCTGTTGCCCCGGAGCAAATCCTTTCCGATTTCGGCTAATTGGTCATTGTGATATTTTTCCGCAATGCTGAAAATAGTCTCTTCCATGACTAATCCCGGCTCTGGTGCGGCAATAAAAGTTCCCGATGCACTGAGCAGACGATAGATCACCCCTTCCGGCGAGATTTGGGACATATTTTCTCGTATGTTGTCCAAACCGACATCAACCGTTGCGATGCCGGCAAAGCGTCCATTTCGGAAAAAAGGAGCAGAATAGGTACACATCAAAACTTTGCCGCCTCCTTCATCGAAATACGGTTCCGACCATGTACCCTGATCGGTTTCTTTGGGAATCCGATACCAATCCCAGGTCATGTAATCTCTTTTGCGTTCGTCGTCAAGTTCGTTGTACGTTTTGGCAAGGTCAACGGAGAACAGTTCATCGCTTCCCGATTGCTCACGATGAACGTAAGGGGCAAAACGTTCGAGCCCTTCTCGAAACGCATTCGGTTCAAAAGCGATGCACATTCCAATCAGTTTTGGAGACGATTCCAACACTTCCCGGATGATGGCATCGAAATCTTCTTCGTTTTGCGTTTGATCCACGGAGAGCATGTTTGCCAACGTCTCAGGAATTTTCGAGGCGGCAAAGAAATCCCCATCGATCTGGGCGGCGTGCTTGGCAACCCGTTCCGCAAGAAGAGACTTCACATTACCAATCGCCTCTTCCCGGTTGTGCCACGTTTCGTTGATCACGAAAAGCGTGTAAACGACCAAGATCGGTACTAGAATATCGAGAATCAACAGGGTACGTATCGAAAGTTTGGACATGGAAGGTTCCGCGGTTCCACCCGCAAGTTTCGCTTTGCGACACTTGCGGTTCTTGATTCAAAATGTCAATTAATCGACGTGTGGCAATATACTTTACAACACTTTCGTCTGTCCCGGTACCGGGAAGGGATAATCGTCGTTTGCGTCCGGCATCACTGGCGAGGGATCGTTAAGCGACGTTAGAGCCTCAACGTTGGCAAGGGACTTGTCCGACTTGAATGCGTCTTCCCATGTAATTTGCTGTCCCGACTCGGCAGCCAACCGACCCAAAACCCCGACCATTGTTGCCATGGCGCAACGTTCCACCTCATTGTGCGGCTTATCATTGCGGATCGCATCGAACAGAACGTCATGTTCAACTTGATATTCACTGGGGGACGACTTCCCTTCCCAAATGACATTATTTGGACTAGGATTATGTCCCTTGTAGATTTTAGGTTGTGGGACACCCTCGCCCAAAATGGCACATCCTGTCGTTCCGTGAATGGTTGATTGGAAACAGTCCCACGTTCCCGGTATGTACCGTCCCTGGGCTTGCATCCGGGTACCATCGGGAAACGCATACTCGACGGAGTATTGGTCGAAGATTTGGTCTTTGTGCTTCCGAACTTGTCGGGCGCACTGCCCCTGCGCAACGACGGGGTACGCTCCTTTTGCCCAGCAGCACACGTCGAGGTTGTGAATCAGCCAGTCCACCATCGGAGAGCCAAACAGCCACGTAAAATTGTTGAATTGCCGAAGTTGCTGGGAAAGGTAACTCTCATTTTCCCGTCTTGGGTTCAGCGGCATCATATCGACACTTTGAATGCGATACGCCCAGCAGGTCGTTACATCGCCGATGATTCCGTCGTGGATGTGCTTGATGGCTTCCTGTACGGAACGTTTGTGCCGCGTCATTAACCCGCCGACGATTTTGAGGTTTTTTGTCTTGGCAGCCTCACCGGCTTTGAGTGCACGTCGAACGCCGGGCGGATCAACACCGAAGGACTTCTCTGCAAAAACGTGAACCCCTTTTTCGGCGGCGTATTCGAGTTGTATGGGTCGGAACGCCGGAGGGGTTGCCAAAAGGATGACTCCGCCGGGACCAACGGCATCAATGGCTTTTCGATAACCGTCGAAGCCGGAAAATTGTCGGTCGGAGGGAACGTCGACACTGTCGCCGAATTGTTCAGAGACTCCTCGTAGGAGTGCCGTGATTTTGGCTGGGAACACATCTGCCAGCGCAACGACTTTTTTGGGACCTTCCGTTTGCAAGGCGTTCGCCAAGGCACCGCCGCCTCTGCCGCCGCAACCGACAAGTGCGACGTTGATCGTGTTGTTTTCTGCGGCATGAACGTGGGGAACGTTCATCGTTGCCGCCCCGAGTAGTGTTCCGACGGTTGCGAGACCCGATTGTTTGAGAAAATTTCGCCGTCCGCTTGTGTGTATCTTGTCAGACTGTCTTTGCATTGAATGGCTCCTTGGTTTGCTAAATGTTGGTTTGTTGAACGTTGATTGCCAACGTCCTAAATAGATAACCGATTGATGTCCGTTTGTCAAGCGAGAGGAAAGCCAAGAACGGATCATTGAGCCGGTACTCTGGGAATAATCCGGTGCTTCACCGCACTACGATTGCGGTTTGGATATATCAAGATGAATATATCCTCCAGGCATCCCTTCCCCAAAAAGCAAGAAAAGTTTACACGTCCCTATGGCTGGAGAACAGAATAAAGGCAATAAACATCATTGGCATAGACCATTTGCAACGTCGAATGTTTCGGCATTTCATACGCTTGAGCGCAAAGAATGTACTCGAAACCATAACGCTGCTGTAATAGGACAATTTCTTCTTCCGTTTTTGAGTTTAGCAACGTTGTCAGGAGCCGATCCTCTGCGTTCGCTCCTTCTGCATTTTGATAACGAAATAATTTCAGCATCGAGTTGTACCATTGGACAATGGATTCGGCATCTTGTGGAATGTTTTTCCAAGTACCAATGTCGCTGCGCTGGGCGTGCCACTTGAAAGTCTGACCATCACGGGGAATCCAAAATTTGGCATCCTTCGGCGTGTTTGCCTTGATCCATTGGCACATATCTTTCCACTCCGTAGTGGCTCTTCTGCCATTTGGACCCACCGGTTCTGATCGGCAAAACGCTGCGTGTGTTCGTAAGTCGGCATACTTCGGCAACGCAGTAAGCGGAGCGTAAAACGCAATGGCGATATAGAACAACGTCAGAGACGGCAGACGGCAGACGGCAGACGGCAGAAGAGACACCCCCAAGCAGACCAGTAACGTGATTGCCCAAGGAACAGTCTGGTCGGGCGGAGTCATCTTGAAATATCCGAAGCAAAGATAAGTTGCCGTGAAATAAATTGTCGCGATGATTGCGCAGAGAGTTAATACTTTTTGGAATAAAACCGGTGTGCCAACTAAATCTGCAACTATCTGCCGTCTGCCGTCTGCCATCTTAATCAAAAACCGTGTCGCTCCAATCGCCACGCCCATCGGGACAGCAATGTCGGAGAGACGAAACCAGTAGAATCGCAACAAACTTGCCGACAGTTCCTTATTGCCCGAAAGACTGTACGCCAAAATCATTCCGATTGCAGCAAGTCCGAGCGTTCCCCAGATGAAACCATTGAAAATCCGTTGTCGTCTGCCGCCGCCGAGATGGCGGCAGAGCAGAATCCATATAACGGTCAACAGGGCAAACCGTAACAGAAACGTTTCTTTGATGAGATACGGAACGAGATGGTGCGGAAGGCGTTTGAAAACATAAATTTGATGGGCTTCACTGATAATTTCTTTGGAGACATCGGCATCAAGCGTCAGCACTGGTATCAGTCCGCAGAGAGCAGTCAGTCCGCCGACAATTATACCGACGAACGGGATATACAATCTCTGCTGCCGTCCGCCGTCTGTTGTCTGCCGTCTCTTCTGCCAATCACCGCTGGCAAAGAAGAGGACACCGGCAATGAGTGTAACCCAGCCGCCGACAAGTACATGGAGTGCTGTGGCAATGCCGAGAAAAATGCCTGCTCGATTCCATCGGCGACGCAGGATCGCTTCAAGAGCAAAGAACACAAAGGGATATGCCAGCGATTTTCCTTCGATCCCGCCGATAAGCCACTCTCCTGCCATGGAAAAGGATTCGATGTAATACGCCAATGCCAGTGCTGTGGGAATGGCAACCCATCGGACGGGGATCAGGACGTAACTCAACCGTTGCCAACTCCATGCGAGAAGTCCCCAAGCGACAATTCTGCCGGTCCACGCCATTGCCATTGGCGAACAGAAGAACGAGAGCCAGCCGAAGACGAAGTAAAAAGTCCAGTGGGCATCCCGGCTTTCGAGAAAGGGATCGCCCGGAATCCAATCGGGCTGCCAATAATGGATTGCTTTGCCGATATAGTGTGCTTCATTGACATCGGGAGTTTGCCATGCGCCGAAGAGCAAGAAGACCACAAAGACGGCGGCAATTTCAAGAAACGTTTTGCATCGGTTGGGAAACATACCGTGATTATACGATTCCTCGAAAAAAGGACAAGCATTTGAGGTTCGTCAGGGAACAGTACCGACAAGAATACCGCTAGACCGTTTCGCTGCGCCAATTTCGGCAACGTTGGAAAATGTCCGTTTCCGTTACCGACGCTCCCGTCTGCAACCGGGTCATGACATCATACCACAGTTCCTTCTGGAACTCTTCCGAAAAACGTTGGGAACGTGTCAAAACGTAATCCTCCTGAATCTGTCGGAACAGATTCGCTGCTCCTCCGGTGATTCCTTCCGAACCCGCCTGAATGGCGGATTCACCCATCGCTATCGCCGCCGCCCCGACTGCCACTTGAGCGACAATCGGTGTTACGACTGCCAATCCGCTGACCGCCAATGTTACCGTGATCAATGGATGCGCCGCCGTTACAATGTTGTCCAAGGTTTGCATCCATGCCGTTGTCTTGGGGTTTTGTTCCACCCAATCCGACAAACGCCGATGAAGCAGTTCACGGAATTCCTGATCGACCGGCGCAAGCGAATCCAACACGGAATAGGCACGTTGCAAGAGCAGAGCGCGGTGTTCACCGCTCGTCAGTTCCGAAATCTCCCGGCGCAATACCGAATTTTTTGTGTCGGCAAGCGTTTCCAATTTGTTCATCACTTTGCCGATGAATTCAATGACGGTACGTTGTTCGGCGGCATGAAAATCTTCCAGCGACGTGATCTCTTCTCCTTCGCTCTTGCCCCGGAAGTAGTTCGCTGCTTTGCGAGCCGACCAGAGCAATCCGCCGCCGATGGTACGATAGACCGAATTGACTTTTTGCGACCATGCAGGTCGGCGAGAATTCCACCAAGCCCGAATCTCGTCGGCAAGCATCGAAGCAGGCAAGCCTGACCACTGAACCTCGGTATCGCCAATGCTTTCCAACGTTTTCAGTGCATCGGCAAATCGGGACGATGCCTTCTGAACAGAATCAAGATACGATTGGACTCCCGTCTTCGGATCGTCCAGTACGTTGAGTGCCCCGAGCAAAGTTTGTGCTTTGATCGTGTCAAAATGGAGTTCACTTAATTCTGTTTTAAGATCAATGGGAACGAGAGTGTTTTCCCGAACGGCATAAAAAGGGAGATTCAGTGTTTCGGCTTGTTCCCGGTTGTAAGGGGCGGCAAGCACATCAATCGGTTGTGTGCCGGTTTCATGGCAGAACTGTTCGAGCCAGCGAAAAAGGTGTTGTAAATCGCCGTCGGGATCGATCATGTTGAAAAGCACGATGATCGGTTTTCCGGCTTCGGCGGCTTCACGAAAAAATCGGCGCACGGCAGCATCGTTGTATTTTTGTTCGGTCAGAACAGCAATCACCACGTCAGCAGCGTGCCGAACCGCCTTTGCTCTGTCCCAGTTTGCTTCTCGGTCGGCATCAAAGTCCGGTGTGTCAAGCAGCATCAGGCGTTCGGGAACATTTTGTCCTTCGAGCCAAAAAAGATAATTTTCGGAAGCAAGTTCGAGCGGCTGTTCCGCATTCGACCAGGGAACACAGTGAAAGGAATCAAAATGCCGGGCGAGAATCGTCGCAAACGAGGTTGTTCCGTCCGTTTTCGGAACAAGGCAGACGGGATGCTTCGTGCCGGATGCCCTGTAATCGACGGCACTGAACGGTTCTCCTGCAAGATGATTGAAGAGGAGCGATTTACCGGTATTGGTTCCTCCCATGACGGCAACGAGCAGAAAAGGTCTTCCGGTCAGTTGAGGAATGAGTTTCTGTTTGAGCAGGGCGTACCAATGTTGGTGTTCGGGAGACGGGACTCCGCACGACTCAGCAAGAAGCCGCAACGGTTCGAGAAGACCATCTAATTCCAGAATGGATTGGGTATATCGGGCGAACTGCATGGATACTGAGGATACCTTTGCCGATTCGGATACAGTATATCATAAACTTTCCCCCAGAGCGGTGGGCGCGAACCCGCCGGTTTCATCATCCATTCCGCTCGGCAGATGTGAAGAATTTATGAAACATATTTCCAGTCAACTTTTGGAGGCGGCACTTGAGATTCAAGGCTTTATTGAACAAAAACAACGGGGCAAGTGTTGCCCAATAAAACAGCATGGGAAACCCAAAAATGTTAACATCCCCTTGTTTTTGCATACTGCTGTGTTTGCGCCGTAGCCCTAAGGATAAACAAATTCCGGGACAACCCGCTTGGGAACGATACCGTGATCGTAAGCCTGTTGCAGCAGTTCCCGAACGGCACGACGACCTGTGTCGCCGAAATCGAGCGTCCAATCGTTCACATACATTCCGACGAACGTGTCCGCATCGCTCCGCTGCAAGCCGCGACCATATTCTAGCGCATAGTCGAGTGCCTCTTCCCGATGATCGAGAGCATATTTGATGCTGGTGTGCAAGAGCCGCACCACATCGGAAATCGTTTGACCGGGCAAATCACGTCGGATGGCGTTCGCACCAAGCGGCAACGGCAAGCCCGTCTTTTCCTTCCACCAAACACCCAAGTCGGTGATGAGTTTTAACCCCTCCCGCTCAAACGTCAACTGTCCTTCATGAATGATGAGCCCGGCATCGTATTTGTTTGCCTTTACCTCGTCTTGAATCTGATCGAATGGCACCTTGACAAACTCGACATTCGTGCGCCCTTCCTGTGCCAAATACAGTTTCAATGTCAAAAACGCCGTAGTCAATTCTCCCGGTATGGCAATTCGCATCAACCTGTCGGCGGGGGTAACCCCGCCGCTCGCTGACGCAACGAGCATGGGACCGTAGCCGTCTCCCATGCTTGCACCGCAGTTGCAGAGGGCATACACGTCGTTCAGGTAAGCGTAAGCGTGAACACTCACGGCGGTCAGTTCGAGTTCGCCGTGAAATGCCCGGCGGTTGAGCGTTTCAATGTCAACCAGTTCGTGAACGAATTCGTATCGACCGGTGTCAAGTTTCCCTTTGGCAAGGGCGTAGAACATGAAAGCGTCGTCGGAATCGGGACTGTGTCCCACACGAATGGTCTGCTTCGGCACGGAAATGGAACGGAAAAGAAACGGCAACGTTCCCCATTGTACCGCTATGCCACGCAACGTCAATAACTCGATCCAAGTTGAAACATTACATTTCAGTCGCCGTAACACCAGAAGCGTAGGATTACGATTGCAAAAACGCACGGAACCAGATATAATCGTGCCCCAAGAGGACTTCCGGGAAGGGATTGTGTATTCGTTAATGCTTTTCTGACCAAGAAATAAACAATGACAACGTACTTAATGGCATTGGATCAGGGGACCACCAGTTCCAGATGTATCCTTTTTGACAAAGGCGGAAACATCAGGAGCGCGGCGCAAAAGGAGTTTACCCAGTTTTTCCCCAACTCGGGCTGGGTTGAACACGATCCGATGGAGATTTGGGCAAGCCAAATTTCCGTTGCGACCGAGGCAAAGGCGAAAGTGGGTGCCAGTGCGGAGGAAATTGCGGCGATTGGCATTACCAATCAACGAGAAACCACGGTGGTGTGGAACAAACGCACCGGCAAGCCGGTTTATAATGCGATTGTATGGCAATGCCGACGAACCGCCGAATACTGCGACACTTTGAAAGCAAGTGGATTTGACAAAAAAATCAAGGAAAAAACCGGACTGGTTGTCGACGCCTATTTTTCCGGCACCAAAGTGCGCTGGATTCTGGAAAACGTTGTCGGTGCAAGGGAAGCCGCCGAGAAAGGCGAATTGCTCTTCGGTACGGTCGATTCGTGGCTCATTTGGAACTTAACGAAAGGCAAAATCCACGCAACTGACTACTCCAACGCTTCGAGGACCTTGCTGTTCAATATCCACACGCTGGATTGGGACGATGAAATCCTCAAAGAGTTGAACATTCCGCGCAGCATGCTGCCGGAAGTAAAGCCTTCAAGCCATGTGTACGGCAGCACGCACGCCGACATGCTTGGCGGAGAGATCAAAATCGCCGGTGTTGCAGGCGATCAACAGGCTGCTCTTTTCGGGCAGTGCTGTTACGAAGAAGGCATGGTCAAAAACACTTATGGGACGGGGTGTTTTATCCTGATGAACACCGGCAAAAAAGCCATTGAATCGAAGAATGGACTGTTGACCACGATTGCGTGGGGTGAAGGCGGCAGAGTGGAATACGCCCTGGAAGGGAGTGTTTTCATCGCAGGGGCAGCGATACAATGGTTACGTGATGGCTTGCGTATGATTGACAATGCGGCGTTTACGGAAACTTATGCCGCTAAAGTCGAGGACGCAAACGGTGTCTATGTTGTGCCTGCTTTTGTGGGACTCGGTGCGCCTTATTGGGATCAATATGCACGCGGAATCGTGGTTGGGCTCACCCGAAGCGTCGAAAAGGAGCATTTTGTCCGCGCCACCCTTGAGTCCCTTGCGTACCAAAGTTTTGATGTCATTAAAGCCATGGAAGCGGATGCGGGCATTGCCCTGAAAGCGATCCGTGTTGACGGCGGTGCTGCGGCAAATAACTTCCTGATGCAATTCCAGTCCGATATTCTGGGCGTTGATGTCATCCGTCCGGCAGTGATTGAGAGTACGGCATTAGGGGCGGGTTATCTTGCTGGGCTTGCGGTAGGGTTCTATACCGATAAAGAGGACATTACTGACCTGCCATTTGAAATTGACATTTATGGTAGAATTCCGGCGGTCTTGAAACAAGATTGGACTTTCTTTTCTTCGTTGATTTTCATTGCCGCCGCATAAACAGCCTCTATCAACTC
>Ga0123353_10010114_pt1 | contig 13116 bp, 10 predicted proteins | sample TergutLab28metaG_3_FD_92763 | JGI IMG/M metagenome (GOLD analysis project Ga0123353, IMG submission 92763) | Labiotermes labralis P3 segment gut microbial communities from Petit-Saut dam, French Guiana - Lab288 P3 | ecosystem: Host-associated > Arthropoda: Insects > Digestive system > Gut ...
AGAAGTCGCATGCGGCAAGGAATTGCCAGAGTCAAATGGTGCGGTAGCACTATTCTGACTCCTGACTACTGACTCCTGTATTCTGCTCCACGGAATGCGATAAGGCTGAAAAATGGCATGTTATTTTCTGGCGAAAGCCTTAGACTGACGACTTGAGGGGGGCAGCAGTTGCCCCGAACCGCAAAAACCACCCGCACGGGCAAAACCAAAAATGTGCGTTTTTAAGTGCAACCCAAAAAATCGACATTCAAAAACCGCTTATTTTCAAGCGTGAAAATCGTTTTTGCCTTGCCCTTACAGGGCGGTTCCTTTGTGGACAAACTTCTGGTGATAAGCAATAACAATGGAGAAATGATGTACTACGTATCCGCCCATCGCCGGAGCATGTCTCGGAAAGCGTGAAAACTTGGCGAGTGGTTGGTGTCTGCGTCCATATATTGTCCGATGTTCTCCGCCCATCGGCACTTTTCCCTTCCAATATGCGGATAGCCGAACTCCGTGAGTCGCTCCGAACCGCCATGAAAAAGCGCATCAGCAAGGACCTCCCACGTTCCGCAGACGGAATCCTGCTCGTAACTGGAGAGGATGTACTCCCTGACCAGCGGATAGGCGCGGCGCACCGCAGGCAGGTCACCCAAAATCCACGCTTCAATTTCTTCAACGGCAAGTCGAACACCCCCTTCGAGGTTCGGCGCGTTCGCGTGAAAGAGCGACTCCAAATTTTTTCGGAAGGGACCCAGCCGCCGGGAATCCAAATCGACCACAATCACGACGACGCTATTTTTGCGAACCAATGCCTTGGCGTAGGCACGCAACTGAAGTTCCAGGGTTTGAAAGAGGATCACATCCCAAGGAAGCGTTCTTGCCTGCTTTCGCGGCAGTTCTGCCATGACTCGATGCTTGAGTTCCTGAATGTTGACGATGCGGTAAGTGTTCGGCTTCCCCTTCGGTCCCAGAATGTTCGGCACCACCTGTTCCAGCAACACCTTGCCCGATGCGTCTTCAATGAGAATCTCAAAATGCACAGTTGCGTTTTCAAAAATTTTTGGGATGTTCGTGGGGATATTGTACCATATCATGGAGGCGGTTGGATTGTGATAGGCGAAGTGCGCGCATGATGTGTTACGAATGGTATAATATGCGACAAGTTCCAGACGTGTCCATTCATGAAATCCTACGCAGACCTTCATGCTACTTCCCTAGACCTGTTACGCAGCGAATACGGCGAGACGATTCTCGCTACGTACTTGGTCGGCAGTCAGGCTTATGGAGCCGCCACGCCGGAGTCGGACAAGGATTATCGCGGCATTTTTGTTCTGCCGAGTCGATATTATCTGTCGCTCCGCGAACCGGTCGCACAAATTGCCGGGGAGCGAAACAACATCACTTACTACACGCTCAAACGCTTTTTGGAACTTGCGGCAATGGCGAATCCGAACTTTGTGGAAATGCTCTTTATGCCGCCCGACTGTTGCGTGTTCGAGTCGCCACTGATGCAGCGGCTCATCGAGAATCGCCACCTCTTCCTCTCGAAACAAGCCTACGCCACCCACGTCAACTACGCCGTTGCCCAGATCAAAAAGGCAAAGGGGCAGAACAAATGGGCCAATAATCCGCAACCGGAAGAAAAGCCGACGGAAATCGATTTCTGTTGGTTCGTCCCCCGCGAGACATCGGGGCAACAGTTTCCCTATCGTCCAATTCCACTGCACGAGAGCGGTGTCGATCTGGCGTATTGTGCTTGTGCGGCGTTGGAACATGTCAGCAACACGTTTCGGTTGTATCGATACGACGAACCGACTCGCCAGGTTTTTCGCAGTGGAATGCTCGTTTGCGAGTCGATCCCCAAGTCGGATGAGCATGCTCGGTGTATTGGTCTGTTGATTTACAATCGCCCCGAACACGAACGAGCACTGCGCGACCACGAAAATTATTGGACGTGGCGTAGTCACCGCAACGAGTCCCGCTGGCAGTCGCAAGAGCGTGGCGAACGGGATTACGATGCCAAAAATATGATGCACACATTTCGACTGCTCTTTTCCGGCGAACACATTCTGCAACATGGCGTTCCGCTCGTCCGCTTCGAAGGGGAGCCGCTCCAAACACTGCTCGACATTCGGGAAGGAAAATTTTCGTACGCCGACCTGATCGCCATGGTCGATGCCAATCTTGTCGGCTTGCGTGAAACATTTCGGCATTCGACGCTTCCAGAAACGGCGGATTTGGCGGCGATTGATCGGCTGCTCGTGGAAATAACGAAAGAATGGGAGGAGCAGCATGAACGATAAATCAATCATCACCGGGCTGCGCGACATCGAACAACAGCACGACTGTCGCGTCCTGTTTGCTGCGGAGTCGGGGAGTCGTGCGTGGGGATTTTGAGCATAAACCGAGGGAGTGTCCCGAAATTGTTGGCAGGCAGATAAGAGAGCCTGTTTTTTTGGGGTTCCATGACTGTTTCAGCAAATTCCTGACACGACCCTGTGGTTGTGGTTTAAGTTACGGAACTCAAACTGTAAAAGGTATTGCCTCTGTCTCCCATCTGCCTCTTGTAGCGGATGTTCCCCCAGAACTTCCAAGCAAAGGGAAAAAATTCTTTTCTGGCGAAAACCTTATTGGGACAAACGCAACGAGTCCAAAATCTTGCGGCAACTGACCATCTTTTCCAACAGGTCGTTCGGAACGTAAAAATACTGGTTCGTTGACTCGAAACCGATGCTCGAATCACCAAGGGTCACGCGATAAAGTTCCTGTGCCAACGCCAGTTCGTTTTCGACAATCGGAATCATCTCTTTGCGGAGGGTTTCCTTGCGTTCTGCCGATGTTTCCGCCGCATTCCGTTCGTTTCGGAGCATGGTGAAGCGCACTTGATTGGCAACACTGGCAAAATGGAGGCGGCAAACGTTGGCATAACGTAATTCGGCTTCAATGTCGTACCGATGCGGTCGCGGTGCCAGGGCAACGGCTCGCTCCAGTTTTTCGATGCCCTCGGCAAAACCCTTTGCCATCTTGTCAAACTGTCCCGCGAAAATTTCCGGCGGATAGTGTCCACGCCAAGCATTCAAATCATCATACGGCAATCCGACCATTGTTGCTGCATACCCCGTCGGTTCGAAGCGTAGCAGATTTGCCGGTCCCATCTGAACCGGGGCATTATAGACAACACTGCCCGAATAAGGGTATTCGCGATACGCTTCACTCAAGATCGTCCAAGCCTCACGGGCAACCGCCGCACCTTCCGCTCCGTACCACTTTCGGGCAAGTTCGTCCAGAACTTCGCCCTTCGACGGAACCGGGTCATGGTCAAACAGTTTCGGAATTTCCAGATTCGGCGACGGATAACCGCCGAGCGTCCAACTCAAAAGCATGCCATCGATGTCCTGACGTTTCAGGTTTTCGCAATGTTCCGCAATGAGGTTCATCACGGGGACGTATGGGACTGCCGCGATCTCCCAAGTACAATTCAACTGAACCTTGGCAACGGCTTTCATCCCAAGTTTTTTCGCGGTTTTCCAATGTTCCTGAGCACGCGGACCCGGACCGACGGACGAAATCGAATATTCTCCCACGGTGCTTTTGACACCGCCACGCTCTATCGGAAGTGCCCATTCGCTCACCGATTGCAGCCAAATATTGGTGGGTAGTTTTTCAATAATATCGGTCGCCATTCCGTGTCCATTCCAACCCCAATCCCAGACGATGACCTTTGCCTCCGGCGCAGCACGATGAACCCCTTCTTGCACCAGTCGATTGGCAAGGGCAGTGACTTCCGCGCCGGTTTTGGATTTGCATTGTGGGCAGTTTTGCCATGCGTAGTGCGAATTACAATGTGTCCGATTCTCCGAACCGCTAATCGTGAAAACGCCAGCCAAATCGGGAACCTCGGTGAAGACGTGCGCCAACGAATCTTTGATCCAATTTTGAACGTCGGGATTGGAGATGCACAGTGTTTTGCAATTGCCGTAATCGACCCCTGCCATTTCTGCGCGACCGGGAACGGCAGCGTTTTGGAAAAAAGCGGGGGGCATCGTTCGCGGTTCATTCATATACAGATAGATGCCGATTCCAAACTTCTTGGCACGGGCGACGAGTTTGCGGAGATTTTCGAGCCGTTTTTCGTGTCCGTGTCCGAACTCGGGAAACTTATCGCCGCCGGGGGCGAGTTCACGAAGGACAGTGTGGAGCCATACGCCGTTCACGTTCAACTGTCCGAGTTTTTGGAGAAGTCCGTCAGAAAACACTTCAGCACCGTCTGCCAAAGGATCGCCGAAAATGGCAAAGTACGAATAGATATAACGGAGCGACGATGGCTCCGTTCCCGCCGCTTCTGGCAGGACAATCGTTTCGTCCACCTTTTTCAAGTGGTCGATAAACGCAAAGCGAGCAACGGTATTCGTTTCGATGGTTCCCCTTAAAAAAGTCGCAATTTCGGCGGCGCGTCGTTGGGCGTTTTCATCGGGCGGCGAGTACACAATCGGCTCGCATTTCGGCTTAACATGTCCAAGTTTCACCCAGAGAAAGTCATCTTCTTGCAATGCAAAGGCGAAACGTTCCGGTGTCATTTCGACGAGTTCGAGAATCTGCTCGTAGGGGAGCAGGTGCCAATTTCGGCGTATCAGTGTGATGTAAATTTGTTCGGTGGACCAAGAGGGTTTCTGATACGCGGGCAGTCCCAACGAGGCGGCGATTGCCGAAACGTTTTCCGGTGTTGTACGAAGAACGGTTGCCAGACGTTCCACCGGTACAAGGTTCCAGTTTCGCCAGACGAATGTCTGCAAGCGGTCGGCGAAATGCGGGATTGCTTCGGGTGCCTTCTCCGCCCCTCGCGGCAAGTCGGCAACGCTGACTTCGGCTCGAACTCCCTCGAGTACGAACAAAAAAACAGCAAAGAAAAGGAAGAAAAGGAACAGGATGCGAAAGTTCATGGAAATCATTTTTTCAAGGGTTGGTTTGAGGGTTCTGATTGTAAGTCAAAGTGAAAGGTTTTGGTGTCCGTTGTCGGTTCAATCGCCAACGTCGTTTGTTCATTGTAACATAATGGAATGATACAAATAGTTCGTGTATCGATTCTTTCACCACTGGGGGTCAGCTGCGCAGCAGCTCCTGCATGGACAGGAACCACTTTCATGGAGTAAATCTTCACGGCAAGGCGTTTTTGCGGCTGCACCCGAGCCTTGAAATGACCTGATACGATTTTGGCATCGCTCATCACGCCACTTCCGTCATCGGGAACGAACATGATCATGCCCTCTTCCAAGGGGTTGCTGTCAAAGGCAACAGTCCCGTCGATGGACATCAAGCCGTCTTTTTTTCCACAGCCGCTCATAGCAACAACAAGTGCGAACAGCAAAGGCATCCGCCATTGTTCGGAAAGGAAATTTATCAACATGGGTTTGAGTTGGGAAGGAGAAGATTTGATTTGTTTCATTGATGTCTGCACCACATTATCAATGGTCGCCTAGGGCAGGCTAACGGCTTGTCCGTCCCCGCCGCTTGCCAACAGCCGATAGGTTCGCAGGTCAATCGTTTCGGAAAGGAAACGTACAGAACCGTCCACCAAGGCACACTGGACACCGCCAGAGTGAAAACTTCTCGCCGTCAATCGCTGTTGTCCCCAGCCGGAAGCAACGCAGGTCCCCCTGTCGTCTTTACTGTTTTCGCCGTAGGGACCGTCGCCGCAATGATAACAGTAGTCCGGTCCAGCGGAGTTGGGAACAGTCCAAGCCGTGAAAAAGCCTGAAGCACTAAGCAGCGTATCGCCGTATAAACCAAACCAAGGAGTGGCACTTCTACTGGGCGTGATTTCGCTCAACAGAAAGGTATTACTGGTTCCGTCCGTGATCTCTTCAAAACCTTTGGCTTTTTGAATTTGAAAAGGGACACCCAGCGACTGCCAAGTCGTCGTATTCGGTGCCACACCATCGGTCAACTCTTCCTGGTACATGTTCGTCGAACCCATGTTGACGACGTAGTTGGTTCGCCAACGGGCGTAAATTGTTCCTGGCTCGCTTAGAACTCCACCGTGAGAGGGACACAAACGTACGGAGACACGTGTTATGTTGTACTGTTGCATTTCAGACGCATAATTGTAAATATGGTCCCAAACATAGTAGTAAGGCGCAACGCCATCTGTTCGTGGAATCAATGGGGTGGACAGAAGCAAATCGTATAGCGGTTGCTGTTCAATGAACGGCAGTATCCGGGCTTGCCAGTTGAGCCCGTACCAATTTTTGCTCCCTTCCCCAACTTTCGGATTGTCCCAATGGGCAATGAAAAATTCTGGCAATGCGTTGTGGATGTCATGGTGATTGTGCATTCCGAGCGCGATTTGTTTCAGGTGATTCGAGCATGTCATCCGCCTTGCCGCTTCGCGGGCTGCTTGAACAGCGGGCAATAGAAGGGCGATTAACATTCCGATAATCGCAATGACGACAAGAAGCTCCACGAGCGTGAAACCTGATCTTCGCTCCTGTTCCGGTATTTGAGTTTTCATGATAAACCTCCCTATGTTTTAAGTCAGTGGGTTCATACCCAACAATTCTGGTGTAATTATAGAAAGCAAACATTCTTTTTACAATCCATTTTTGCGCAAAATTGTCTTTAATTTTGCGCACAGGCGTAAGTCATTGAATGATAAACAGATAAGCGGATTTTATTGTGCTCGGTTGATCACAATAATGATTTACAGTAGAATGGGCAAAAAGGGGGGTGGGACTATGCTAAAGAAAATTCCGCGTGTCGTCTTGAATACGATTGGTTCTATCAAAGCTCATCGGGATAAATTGCGAGGTATTTTGAAATATGCCCGCCTCCACGGTCCATGGTTAGTCCATCCGATCACCGGCAGGACCGGAGAACAGCGATTAAACGCCATCCATCAGTGGAGAGGAACGGGGATCATCAGCGAGGTGCCCACAGATGTTTTTGAAAAAGCCATCATCAAGGCTTGCCTGCCAACGGTTCTGCTGGACCCGATTGATTCTCATTGTGTTTCGCCTCATCCTTTTTCCACGTTATGTTCCGTTCGTTGCGATGGTCATGCGATTGGTCGACTTGCCGCAGAACACCTGATCCAATTGGAATGTCGGCATTTCGCCTTTGTCGGCGAAACTTACGAGGTCAACTGGTCTCGCAGTCGTTATGAGGGCTTTGCCAAACGATTAGCGGAGTCCGATTTCGATTGTTTCTATTACGGGGATTTGTCCAAAGAAGAACAACTCGATTGGGGGATTGAGCAAAAACGACTCTGTGCATGGTTACGGCAATTACCTAAACCGATCGGCATCCTGGCTGCGTGTGACCCACGCGGCAGCCAAGTGATTGAAGCCTGCCAGACTGCCGGAATCGATGTTCCCGACGCAGTCGCCATCCTCGGTGTCGATAACGACGAATTAATTTGTGAAACGACCGATCCGCCGATGTCAAGCATTGTTGTCGATTTTGAGGGCTGTGGCTACCGCGCCGCAGAAATGCTCGATGCGTTGATGCAAAGAACCTATCGGAAGCAACGCATTTTCTATTATGGTCCTTTGTACGTCGTTCAGCGTCGGAGTACCGAACCGATGATGATCGACGACCAGATCGTTGCTCGGGCAAGCGAGTTTATTCGACTGAACTCCGCCTCGCCGATTGGCGTGAACGAAGTCGCCAGACATTTGGATTTATCCCGTCGGCTGTTGGAACTCCGTTTCAGAAAGGTCCTTGGACGAACCGTCCGAGACGAAATCCAGCGGGCACGTATGGATCGGGTACGAAACCTCCTCATCAGTACCGATCTACGCATTTCAGAGATTGCCATACTTTGTGGCTTTCAAAACGAGTATTATCTCAGCACAGTTTTCAAACGCTTTTTTGGCGTTACCATGACCCGGTTCCGTAGTGACCATCGTTTCAAGACTGAGCTCCGCGAACATGACGGTCGATAACAGACCTGTTCGTGCGTTCGTCAGTGTCCGTTGGTTGGTCGAGACCATCGTATGACTGCGAACCGATGGTATACAAACTGAACACGGGAAGAAAATGCACGTTTTGTTTTCCTGCCTCAGCGTACTCTGCGAAAACCTCTGCGCCCTCTGCGATTTAACCGGTCGAGTAGGCGGGTTTTCCCCGCCCCTCTTCCCACCGGACGTGTGGATTTCCCCCATCCGGCGGACATTGCTACACTCACTTCAAGTTTTCACAAGTTCGTCCGTTACAGTTGTTTCACCTTCAATACTTTGTAAATCTGGTGATACCAACACGGTCGTGGCAACAGCAACCGCTCCACTACCCGCACTACAAACCACTTTACTACGTTATTTCGAAAAAGTCAATGACATTTTTTTGTCAAAATATACAAAAAATATGTCATTCACCGACGCGACTCACTTGTGAAGGCAATCTCTTCACGATAGAATACCCCTTCGACTCGTTCATCCAAAACAAAATTTTGACAAATGACTGTTCGCCCATTGCCGACAATGTTCGTCTTGTGTTTTTTGGTTGTATCCGTTTCCGCGTTGGCGATGGGACAGGCTCCGCAACAGGAGAAAATCGACGCAGTGCTTGCCGGGAACCTCAAAGAAGCACGAGCATCTTGGTGGGGATTTGATGCCGGTGATTCGACGAAAATACTCCAGGCGGCTCTGGATTCCAAAGTGCCGAAGTTGATCGTCGATGCCATGCCGTCCCCTTGGATAACCAATTCGCTTTTCGTCCATGACAATCAGGAGATTGTCTTTGAAAAGAATTGTGTCCTCCAAGCGAAACGTGGCGGCTTTCGCGGGACCAATGACAGTCTTTTGAACGTGATCATCAAGAAAAACGTGAAAATTTCCGGTGAAGGGGCTGTTCTTCGCATGTGGATCAAGGATTACCAGTCAAGCGATTACGTCAAAGCGGAGTGGCGGCACGGGATCAGCATTATCAGTTCCGAAAACGTCACCATTACCGGTGTGACCGTGACCGATACGGGAGGAGATGGCATCTACATCGGCGACCAACGCGGTCACGGTCCCTGCAAGAACATCCATATTGCCAATGTCACTTGCGACAACAATCACCGGCAAGGTATCAGCGTGATCAACGTCGAAAAACTGTTGATCGAAAAAACCGTCATGCGAAACACACGTGGAACGAATCCAGAAGCCGGAATCGACTTCGAACCGGATCGCCCCGATCAACGATTGGTCGATATAGTCATGCGTGATTGCGTGACCGAGAACAACGCTGGCGCGGGCTACTCGTTTTACCTTGTTTTTATGGACAGTTCCTCTCAGCCTGTTTCCGTTCGTCTGGAAAATTGCATCTCGAAAAACGACGGCACTCACGCTTTCCTTCTGGCAACCCGGAATGGGAAAACCAAATCCGTGCCAGGTCGTATCGAGGTCGTCAACTGCGAATTTGAAAATTCAGGTCATCACGGTATTTATGTCAGGGGCAAAGCCGTCGATGGGATTGATCTCTCCTTCACGAATGTCGCAGTTCGTCACTGCGGCAGGCAAGGCGATGCGTTTCCCATTCAACTTGCCTCGGCAAGTGGAGACGAGTTTCCCGTCGGCAACATAACGTTTGATCGCATGACCGTCACCGATGCTAAGGATCGTCCGTTTCTCAATTTCAGTGAACTTTCATCCACCGGCTTGGGGCTGCGGCAGGTCACTGGGGCGATTGACTGGGTTCGCGATGGCAAACGAGACTCGATCAAGATCGACGAAGCATGGATTGACAAACATTTTCCTAGACGCGTGCCGAAAGACATTCCCGTGATGGAATTGGACCAGGCGCGTTTGATCCCGCTTCGTCCGGTTCAAGAGGACAACGATCGGCGATTGCCTGTCTTAAAAGCGCGAAGTGTTGGGACATTCCTGTTTTACGCTCAGCAGGGTCAGACATTGTCCTTTTCGCTTCGTCAAGGGCAAGTGAGTGCCCATTCGTATCGGGAGCGTCCGGTTTCTCTCCTTTTCCCCTCGGGGCAGAGTTTGGGAGTGCCTCCACTCAAGACAAGCGGCGAGACGGAATACCGCTTGGATTCACTCCCGGAAACGGGCATTTATCGCTTACATGTCGATGTCAGCCCCCATTGGGTGGCGTTGTTGAAAAGCAACAGTCCGGTCGTTGTTGCCGCTGTTCCGAACGGAGTGGATTTGTTTACCACGACAGGTGAGTTCTACTTTTATGTTCCGAAAGGAACGGAGGAATTCGGTCTCCGTGTAAGCGGCGGCGGCGTGGAACGAGTGAAAGTGACCCTCTTCGATCCTTCTGGAAAGGAGGTGTGGATACAGGACAATATTGAAGAGGTGGTTCCGTTTGAAGCATCGGCACCCGGTCTTTGGAAGGTCAAGTTCGATCCGCCCAGTCGAGGGATTTTGGAAGATTTTCGCATTTCGTTGGTCGGCATTCCGCCGCTCGTCGGTTTTTCTCCCGACTCCTTGCTGCAACCTTCTTTTTGATGGTTCGACAATAGGCTTCCGCCGGAAAGTTTTATACCGCAACAGGTAAGGCAGTCGGTTGCGCGGAGGTGTCGCCGAAAATGACCCATTCGGGTCAAAAGCACGATTCGTATTTTTTTGCGCTGAAGATTTCAAAAACCACTTCGAGGAGATATTCGTTTCCACCTGCCTTGCGGAGTTCGTGGATGATCAAGCCGATTTGCCAAGGATGTCAAAAACCAAACGCGATTTCCTTGAACCCTCCAAAATAATTCTATGAAAAAATTACTGGCTCTTCTGCTCCTGTTGGTCTGTGTGTCGGCGATGGCACAAAGTCCGTCGCAAGTAAAATTGTCCCACACGTCCGCTATCCCTGACGAGGATGGAATTCTTTCCATACAACAAAAACCTTTCGACAAGAATGGTTTCGTCATTGCCCGCGATATGCACGCGAACAAGTTTATCGACCAACAGCGCGGCTTGAAAAACATGTCCGAATGTCTCTTCAATTGGGCGGATTGCGCGACTGCCGACAAACAGGATTTTGAACTGTGCGAGCAACTCGGATTGAGCGTATTAGTTGCCCCGGCAGAAGCCGGAAGAGGCAGGCACATTACGCCGGACGAATGGATGAAGATGACCGACGAAGCGATTGACGCACTCATCAAACGGACGGTCGAACAGAGCGGCAACAGCAAGGCGATTGTGGGCTACCAGATCGCCGATGAACCTTCGGCGCAGGCTTTCCCAAAACTGGCTGTCGCTGTGGCAGCCGTAAGAAAATACGCTCCAGGCAAATTGGCACACATCAACCTCTATCCCAATTATGCCACTCTCTGGACGATGGACCAGGTGAGGTCGCAGTTGGGGACAAGAACCTATCAGGAGTACCTTGAGCAGTTTGTCGAAATTGTCAAGTCCGACTTTGTCTGTTACGACAATTATATGGTACAGTTCTCGATGGACCAACGGGACCGCACACTGATGGCAAGACACTACACAAATATCATGGCAGTGCGTGACGTGGCGATGAAAAATAATTTGCCTTGGTGGCACGTGGTGTCAAGCAATCAGATACGTCAGCATACCGTCATTCCCACGCTCGACAACATGATGTTGCAGGCATACACTTCCATTGCCGCCGGTGCGGGCGGAGTACGCTGGTTTACCTACTGGCAATCGGGTTATGATTATGCCCCCATCAACGAAAACGAACAACGCACGAACACTTGGTACGCATTGCGTGAGGTGAACCGGCATCTCTCCATCCTCGGACCCATCGTGAAAAACCTCCAATCAACGGGGGTTTATTTCACCGATTCCACCATTGACCCGTCATTGCCCCTACTGCCCGGAAAAATCGTGCAGGAGGTTACATGCGACGAACCGCTGATGATCGGCGAGTTCGAGAGCGAGAAAGGTAATCGTTACGTCATGGTGGTCAATATCAGTCTCGAACGTTCAGCACGTTTCATTCTGAAAACCGATACAGAAAATGAACGACTGTTTGTCGTTTCCATCGGCGAGAATCCCCCTTATTTCCGCGAGATCATCACTGCCGAAGCACGCCGACCTGTCCCAATCAACAATCCCGAACATGCTGCTCGCTCCAAGGAAAAAGCCTATTGGCTTCCCGCCGGACAAGGCGTGTTAATCAAGTGCTCTGGAATGGTGGAAGAAAAGTAATGAGAATACTGGTAGCCGCAAGCACGGAATGAAGGTCAATCTTGTACATCGTGGCGCAGGGGCAATATGGGGACAAGGACAACGCGGTCAAGGACTGGAGATGCAATCCCGATACTAATTGTACTTCCTTACGCTACCGCATTAACGTCTGCCCCTTGGCGGCGGTCTCGATGGCGGCGTATAGCGGTCCACTTCGATGTGATAGGCCTTTGTTCTCGCATTGACGCTGACGGTAAGTCCCGATGTTTTGTGGTGTGCGTACTTCCCGTCGATGAGAGGTACCATGTCGTGTGTTTCCGTTACGGGGTTATATTCGCCAAATAAGAAGGCATTGGAAATAAAAACCTCATATTCTCCCGGCGGCAGACCATCTTTCATTCTCTCAAAACCGACAACGTACGTGCCGTCCTTTTGAATACTGCCGCGAGCCATTTTACCGTCGCTAAGAAAAGCAACAGTACCCGCTGTGACCGGACTGCCATCATCGGAATAGGTGACTTTACCCCTGAGTTTCACATTGCCGCTGCAACCGACAAGCAACCCTAACAGGATGCAATAAAAAAAATATCGCCACATAACGAATCTCATTTTTGTGAATGAAGGTGAACGGGAGTGTTTGTCAAAAAGGGGTAACAATTTTGCGATAAGGAACAGTCCGAAAATTATTTTGGCATTTTTTTTGTCTTGCAACCACAAAGGCGGTGGGCATCGCCCACCGGATTCGTCCCCTCTCCCTGGGGGAGAGGGTTAGGGTGAGGGCGAGCAACGAGCAATCGCACCACCCTCACCCTCACCCTAGCCCGTGTACGCAGTACGCATACCTCCCAAGGGGAGAGGGGACGAATCCGGGCTACGCCCGCTTCCTATCTGCTACGAAAATGCCGGTTAAATTTACGGACTGTTCCTAAGGGGCACCCCAGGGCTAACGCATGGAGTTTTTTTGTGCATTTTTTTTATGTAGCTGCCTTATTTATAGCCTACCTCTCTCCCCCCCATAGCCTATTTTTTGACAAAATTGATC
>Ga0123353_10010116_pt1 | contig 13115 bp, 12 predicted proteins | sample TergutLab28metaG_3_FD_92763 | JGI IMG/M metagenome (GOLD analysis project Ga0123353, IMG submission 92763) | Labiotermes labralis P3 segment gut microbial communities from Petit-Saut dam, French Guiana - Lab288 P3 | ecosystem: Host-associated > Arthropoda: Insects > Digestive system > Gut ...
ACCCATTATGTAAATCCAACTTTTGACAAACTTTTTGAACAATCGCAAACCATAACCGACGAAATACTCAGAAACGAATACTATACCACATTAGATTCCTTGCTGATGGAAGATGCGCCGGTAGTGGTGCTTTTTTATGATAAAAAAGTGCGTTTTACACAAAAACGTATTAGCGGATTAGACAATTCCCCAACTAATTTATTGAATTTAAAGCGCGTAAAAGTTGAAACACCCCTTAGCATTCAATCTAAAATCTTAAATCCTTAAATCCTTAAATCTTTAAATCTTATATCCTTAAACCTTTAAATCCCTTCCATGCGCTATTTCGTAGAACTGTCTTATCAAGGAACTCCATATTTTGGTTGGCAAAGACAGCCAAAACAACTTACAGTACAGGCAGTTTTAGAAAATACTATGGCAATGTTGCTAAAAAACAAGATTGAACTTATTGGGTGCGGTAGAACCGACACCGGTGTACATGCCAAACATTTTTTTTCCCATTTTGATTATAATGAAATACTCACAGAAAGCAGTTGTGATAAATTACAATATAAACTTAATTCATTTTTACCCAAAGAAATAGTTATTCATCGTATATTCCAAGTGGATGCTGAACTGCATGCACGTTTCAGTGCCATAGACCGAACTTATAGGTATTATGTGGCTACTTTCAAAGATCCGTTTCATTTCCAAACTACTTATAGAGTATTTGAGAAACTGAAGATAGAGGAGATGAACATAGCAGCCAATTTATTACTTGGTAATAAAGATTTTACAAGTTTTTCCAAACTACATACCGACGTAAATAACAATTATTGTGAGGTAACAACAGCATTTTGGGAAGAGCGAAACGATTATTTAATTTTTACTATTACCGCAAACCGTTTTCTAAGAAATATGGTTCGTGCAATAGTAGGAACACTTTTATTAGTTGGAAAAGGCAAAATCTCGATTGTTGATTTTGAAAACATTATATTACAAAAAGATAGGTGCAAAGCGGGGATATCTGCCCCCGCGCACGCGTTGTTTTTAGAGGAAGTGAATTATGATTTTTTGAAAGAACCCGAGCATGATTAGTTTTTATTCAATTTTATCGCTATTCTGTTGGTTGATTGCCTCTTTTTTTTCAATTAAAAGAAGAGAAAAAAAAGCAATAATATGGCAAACTGCAGGCGTGTTGATATTTGCTGTGATGATAACATGTATGTGGGTTATTTTGCAACGCCCGCCCTTTAAAACGATAGGAGAAACGAAAATTTGGTATTCCTTTTTTCTATCTGCAATTGGATTTATTATTTTTTTACGTTGGAGGACGAGCTATTTCCTCACATTAACCAATATACTAGCTGCTGTATTTGTGATAATTACCATTTGCAATCCCGCTAGGCAATCTCATGTATTAGCACCTGCACTGCAATCAGTGTGGTTTATTCCGCACGTAGCGATATATATGTTTGCATACGCAACAATTGGGTGCGCAACAATTTTGGCATTGTTGGAATTGATGCCTGGTATTAGCCATTACCGGTACTTAGAATGCGCAAAGGACACAAAAATGAAATGCGACTTATTGGTTAAAATTGGAACCTCAGCATTGGGAATCGGTTTGTGCCTTGGGGCAATTTGGGCTAAAAAAGCATGGGGGCAATACTGGTCGTGGGATATTAAAGAAACCGCAGCATTAATTACATGGGTAATTTTTCTATTATACATTCATATTCAAAAATTTTCAAAAATTAACCGCAAAGTCTTGTTGATTATATTGATAATAGGTTTTTTAGCTTTGCAGTTTACATGGTTTGGTGTTAAGTATTTGCCGTCAGGGAACGCAAGCCCGCATAATTATTTGAATTAGGAGTTTGGAATTAATATAGTAATAATTTCAGACAATGGGCAAGTTTATACCCATCGATTTGTGAAAATTAAATTTCATAAATTTTATTCTATTTTTGCGGCTTAAAATAAAAAAATATTATGTCATCATTACGTACAAATTTTTATCCGGAAGTTGCCGACGAACAATGGAATGATTGGAAATGGCAAGTAAAAAATCGTATCACAAGTTTGGATCAACTTAATCGTCATATAGAACTTACGTCTGAGGAAGAGCATGGGGTTCGGGAAGCGCTCAAGACTTTGCGGATGGCAATTACTCCATACTATCTCAGCTTAATTAATCCCGATGACCCCAATTGTCCCATTCGCAAACAGGCAATTCCTACTAAGTTTGAGACGCACAAGGCAACTGCTGATCTATTGGATCCCCTTCATGAAGATGAAGATTCTCCCGTAGCCGGTTTAACTCATCGTTATCCTGACAGAGTATTGTTTTTAATAACCGATCAGTGTGCTATGTACTGCCGGCACTGCACACGCAGGCGATTTGCAGGGCAACATGATTGCGAATCTCCGAAAGAACGTATCCAAAAATGTATTGATTATATTTCCGCCACTCCGCAAGTACGTGATGTCCTGCTCTCCGGCGGAGATGCACTTATGGTAAGCGACGAAATGTTGGAGTCTATTATTATTCGTTTGCGAGCCATTCCGCATGTTGAAGTTATCAGAATCGGCACACGCACCCCTGTGGTTTGCCCACAACGTATTACAGACGACTTGGTTAACATGCTAAAAAAATATCACCCAATTTGGGTAAATACCCATTTTAATCACTCAAATGAGATGACAACAGAGGCAATATTTGCACTTGAAAAATTATCTAATGCTGGAATCCCGCTTGGAAATCAGAGTGTTTTACTTCGAGGTGTAAATGACTGTATTGCTACCATGAAACAGTTGGTTCACGACTTGGTTAAAAACCGCGTACGCCCATACTATATTTATCAATGCGATTTATCTGTTGGAATTGAACATTTTAGAACTTCAGTTGGAAAAGGTATTGAGATTATCGAAGGGTTACGCGGACATACTTCAGGATATGCCATTCCTACTTTTGTGGTAGATGGTCCTGCCGGAGGCGGAAAAATTCCTGTAATGCCTAATTATTTGATTACCCATGGCGAAAATCGCGTAATTTTAAGGAATTATGAAGGAGTAATTACTACCTATACAGAACCTGACGATTATGCTTCAAATAGCAACTGCCATAATTGCAAACATCATAAATGCCAAACCAAAGGCGTTGCCTCGCTCTTAACAGGTGATGCTCTGGCTATTGAACCCGAAAACTTAGCCCGTAGAAATAGACATGCCAAAAACTAAATTGCTTTTTCTTATCCTGATAACAATCATAATTGCCTCATTTTCTTACTCTTGTAAAAGAAAAACAGCCAAAATAACTATCATTTCTGATGCATCGAAAAATCATTGGCAACGCACTCGCTTATTTGGAAAAGTGAAAAACGTTGAAACAGAAACATATTACTACACTAAAAAAGACTCCCTGTTTTTTTTCTCGAATAAAAATATACAATATTATAGTTCTGACGGATATATTACACACTCATTCTTATTAAATGAAATAAATGATACCGTCTATAGAAAATCACTCTTCTATTTGCAGAATGCAAATGAAAACTATTGGATAGAAAATAATTACAAAGATAGTAGTGTAACAAAAGATACTTTTATTTACGATAAAATCGGCTTCAAAAGCGAAGAGCGTATGTTTCAGAATGATTCATTGATATTATTAATCAAATATAAAACAGATGCTATTGGAAACATCATTGAAATGAAACGTTTTCTTCCGGAATATATACTTACTAACATAATCTATTATAATGAAATCGGTTTGGTAGAACGCGTTGAAGAGTATGACCCTCAAAACAAACTCTTCAAATATGCTTCAATAGAGTATGACAATTACGGCGATGAAGTAAACCGGAGAGTATATAAAGATAATAATACAATGATTGAATATACTTATACCCAATACAATAATGCAGGATGGTTGAAAAAAATTATCTTTGAAGACCACTTGCATAGTATGAGAGAAGATAGGATCTATTTCAAACACGATTCTAAAGGTAACTGGTTGGAAGAAATTACGTTGCGTGGAATTGATACGGTTCGCAAAAGGGCAAGAATCATAAACTACTACTAGTATGAAACTTTGGTTAGCCCCACTTCACGGTATTACATACTATCATTTCAGAAACTGCTTTGTCAAACATTTTCATGGAATTAATTGTGCAATTACGCCTTTTATTGCAGCACAACCCAAAGAAAAAATCAATACAAAAAAACTTTGTGATCTGTTTCAGGAAAACAATTCGGAGATTACGATCATTCCACAAATCATGGGCAACAATCCCAATGACATTTTAGAGACGCTTCTTGTATTACAGGAAACTTTTGGATACAAGCAGTTTAACTGGAATATCGGATGCCCGATGAAACAAATTGTACGCAAAAAACGCGGATGCGGAATTATGCCTTTTTCGGATTTAATAGAAGAAACTGTGAATGTTGTTTGTAAAAAAAGTTCGGCTCATTTCTCACTTAAAATGCGATTAGGCTTGTACTCACCAAAAGAAGGTATAGATATTTTACAACGACTTGCCCCCTACCCGATTGATTTTTTGTGCATCCATCCAAGATTAGGAGTTCAACAATATAAAGGCGCTGTAGATTTAGATGATTTTGAAATTTTTTATCAAACTACAAACCATACAATTGTTTACAGTGGGGATATTTACGATTTTGATTTTCATACATATCTACAAAATCGTTTTCCAAAAATTGAAAACTGGATGTTTGGACGTGGGATATTGCAAAATCCATTTTTAGCGGAACAGATATCAAAATCATATCAAGATTTACCCTTGTACAAAAGCCGGTTTATAGATTTTTACCACGATTATTCTGAAATATTGCGCACAATTAAAAATGAAAAATCCGCATTGTCATCATTAAAAGAGTTGTGGAATTATTTCGCTTTCTTTTGGAAGTTATCGTCTGATGAATTGAGAAAATTATTGCGAATAAATGATTATCATACTTTCAATAACTTAGTATATATGCTAATGAATAAATCCCCTGATTATGTATTTTTGTCGCCATAAACAATTACTGTAATTATGAATAAAAAACTACTGCTAATCTGTTGCTTGATATTTTTTCTAAGCAGCGCTTCTTTCGGGCAAACTGAACTGCCTTTCGATGATGATGATTCCAAGCATTCTCTTTCTTTGAATAGATTGTATCAACCTGAACCTGTTGCCCCTTTTCGAGACACTCTATTCTACATATATACGAGCATCGGCTCATTTACCCCAAGCGATAGGGCATATACAATAAGCGAAAGAATTCAATCTATTAACAAAGAGTTTAAAAAATTTCAAGCGGATTCGCTTTCGGTATTTACTGATGATGACTTGGTATGTATTGCATATCATGATTTTATTATTATGACGATTTCCAAGTCTGATGCATCACTATCGGGAAAAACACAATTGGCTTTGGCTCGTGAATATGAAACCATAATAAAAAATGCCATCACCAAGCGCCAAAAAGATACATATTGGCTAAATATCTTGTGGAGGGCGTTTTTGGTAACTTTCATCGTTGGAGTGCAATATTTCTTAATAAGAATTGTCAATCATATTTTTCGCAAAATCTCATTACAAATTGAGCAATTGAAGGGAAAGATAATTAAAACTATCCGCATCAAATCGTACAAACTATTGGACGAGAATAGATCTACAAAAGTTATTCTATTCTTTGTCAAAATATTACGGATTCTAATTATCTTCGTTATGTTGTACATGTCTGTACCGATGGCATTGAGTGTTTTTCCTGCGACCCGAAATATAGCGAACTTGCTTTTCGGTTACGTGTGGACTCCATTTAAGGCTATGCTTACCGGCATCGTAAACTTTATTCCTGATTTGATTGCTATCCTAATTATCATAATAATTTTTAGATATATCATAAAAGGGCTTCGTTTTATTGCCGATGAGATTCACAAAGGGCGGCTCAAAATCAATGGTTTCTACTCTGATTGGGCACACCCTACGTTTAACATCGTCAGAGCTTTACTTTATGCTTTTATGTTCATTTTAATTTTCCCACATCTACCCGGTTCGGAATCGAGAGTGTTTCAAGGTGTTTCTGTATTTATCGGTATTATTTTCTCATTGGGATCAACCTCAGTCATTAACAATTTAATGTCGGGTTTAGTACTTACTTATATGCGTCCGTTCAAGGTAGGAGATCGCATCAAGATAGGAGAAATAGTAGGGAATGTCGTTGAAAAAACGCCTTTTGTTACCCGTTTGCGCACCCCAAAAAACGAGGAAGTAACCATCCCTAACTCCGGCATTATGGCAGCACAAACTTTTAACTATTCACAATCTGCGCGTACCTATAAACTCATACTCCATACAGAACTAACATTCGGCTATGACACCCCATGGCGTCAGGTACACGAACTCCTCTTAAAAGCAGCAGCACAAACTCCGGACGTACTGGAAAATCCAAATCCATTTATTCTTCAAACGGCTCTCGATGATTTCTATGCCGAATACCAACTGAATGTGTATGTGATTGATGCAGATAAAATGGCACAAATTTACTCAGATCTTCGCCAAAATATTCAAGATGTATTTGGAGAGGCAGGGCTTGAAATAACATCGCCACACTATCGAGTGTATCACCCCACCAAGTCAACAGATTGAATAGAATAACCCTACCAATATTTTGTAATATGAAAACCATTTTCCGCTACTTTCTACTTCTAACCGTTGTAATCGTTCCTATATTTGTTTTATTAGATGATAAAGAAAAATTTCCAATCTTGGCTGGTGCTTTTTTGGGAGTTTCTCTTACCTATTGGATTGCTGTTTGGGTAATAAAAAGAAAGTCTAAATAAAGAATCTACTTTGCTCCTTCTTATCAATATAGCTCTTTGCGCTATATACCTCTTTACCGGTATAGGGATCAAAGCCAAGATAGTATATAGCAGTAGCATAGGTCATCGGGGTTGGGGTGAACCCTTGCGCCTGCTCTGTTATCAATCTGTTTTTAGCAACATCCTTGTTAAGTTGCTTCATGTCTAAAATGGTGCAGTTGGGGTGCCCCGATATAAAATAGGGAATGAGTTGTTGCTTTTTGCTGTTTTTTTTGCTCAGTTGCAAAAATTTGTCGTAAAATTGCAAAAAAGTGTCAAAATTTGGTTTTCGCATGGATTGCAAAACATGAGATACGGTATGTTCCGGGGCTACCTTTAAACGCCCTGAAACATGATACTTTACAACCTCTTCAAAATAAGCAGTTAATCCACATCTTTTGTCTAACTTTTCATCATTTGTAAGCAACATATCATACCTAATCCCGCTCCCAATAGTAACTTGCCTTACTCCTGAAACTTGCAATACGTTTTGATACACCCTAAGTAGCGGTTTGTGGTTGCGATTCAAGTTTTTGCAAATAGAAGGAAAAATGCAGGAATAGCGATGGCAGTCGACGCAATATTTCTCGTTTTCTCCTTTCATTTGATACATGTTGGCGGAAGGGGCGCCTAAATCGCTGATATGTCCTTTAAAGTAAGACTGCTTCGATAAATGATTAACCTCTTTTAAAATAGAGGCTTCACTTCGAGAGGCGATATGCTTTCCTTGATGTGCGGAAATAGCGCAAAACGAACACCCGCCAAAACAACCGCGATGAATGGTAACAGAGTTTTTAATCATCTCCCATGCCGGTATTTCTCCGCGTTTCAAATATTTTGGATGCGGAGCATACATCATCTCCTCAAAAAGTGCAAAATCATCTAACTCTTCAGTTGTTAAAACAGAGTAAGGCGGGTTTTGTACCAACACTTGTTCTCCATATTTTTGAGTAATGGTACGTTGTTTTTTTTTGTTTGATTCTCTTTCAAATTCGCAGAAATTCTTAGCGTAGTTTTTGTTGTTTTCCAACTCTTTTTCAAAAGGAAACATTACTAACTCTTGGTTGGGGTCGGATTGATAATTATCAGATATATATGCTAATTGTAGAACTTTTTGTACATTTTTTTTGTTAAATTGATTATTTATAATCAACTGTGCAATTTTCTGTATTGGTTTTTCTGCCATACCATACACTAAGAAATCGGCGCTACTCTCTACCAAAACGGATGGTTTGAAGCTATCACTCCAAAAGTCGTAGTGAGAGAAGCGGCGCATAGAGGCTTCCACGCCACCAATAATCACAGTTGTATTTGGGAATAGATTTTTTACAATTTTTGAATAGACAACCGTAGCATAGTCGGGGCGAAAACCGTTTTTATTTCCTGCGGTGTAGGCATCGTCGCTACGCAAGCGGTTGTAAGCGGTGTAGTGATTCACCATTGAATCCATATTTCCTGCAGTAATTCCAAAGAAATATCTTGGCGTTCCAAGTTTTTTGAAATCGCGCAAATCGTCGCGCCAGTTTGGCTGTGGCAGTATGGCTACGCGAAGCCCTTCACGTTGCAATATTCTTCCTATCACCGCAACGCCAAAAGAGGGATGATCAACGTAAGCGTCTCCCGTAATGAGAATTACATCTACATAATCCCATCCTAAATAGTCGAGTTCTTTTTTTGTGATTGGGAAGAAATGTTTCATATTTTAGTAATCTGATATCCAATAATTTCAAAGAATTTTATTTATAAGCAAAGCAACACTACTAATTCTTAATTCTCATTTCTCACTTCCTAAATTTAGAAGCCACATACACCACAGGGTTAAGTATCGAAAAGAGAATATCAAAAAACAGGATGTGAGGGACCAGCCTTTTTTCGTTTAGTTTAGCTGCAGCAAAGCCAAAAATTACATATTGAGCGATAGATTTCAGCGCAATAATTCCTGTTACTAAAATCAAATACACGGTATTATTTAACGTAAAGTAGATGGCAAAGCCAAGTACAATGTAAGAAAATGTCATCAAAAAATGATATAAATTCAGCAAAAAACGATTGGCAAAGCGGTAAAATTTTCTGGTTCTGCTTCGAAAGATTTTAAGTAAAAACCAATTGCTAAAATCGGGATTTGGGCGAGAAATAGTGTGTGCATCTTCCATGTATTCAATAGCACAGTTTGTGGAAGTAGCTACTTGATTGATAAACAGATCATCATCTCCAAATTGCAAATGGTTTTGTGAAGCAAATCCCTTATTGTTAAAGAAAATAGTTTTTGTATAGGCTAAATTTTCTCCTACTCCCATAAAAGGAATCTTCACAAGACAATAGGAAAAATATTGAATAGCCTGATGCAATTTGTCGTATCTAATAAATGCATTAAAAAGTCCAACTTTTTTACGGATACTGTTATATCCTATTACAATTTTAGTATTTTCGTTAAAATGCCTTGCCATTAGCTTAACCCATTGGTTTGAAGCAGGCAAGCAATCTGCATCTGTTAAGAGCACATGTTCGTATGTGGCAGCTTTAATTCCAAGTGAGAGTGGAAACTTTTTTCCCTTAATATTAGTTACCGACGATTCTAAATTTACCAATTTTAAATTCGAAAAGCGATTTTGAAAATCTATCACTAATTGAGGGGTTTCGTCTGAAGAGTTGTCGTTTACTACCATAACTTCATATTGAGAATAATCTTGATTCAATAATTTTGGCAGTGTTTTGAGAAGGTAATGCGCTTCATTTTTTGCAACAATCACAATAGAAACAGGTATATTTTCTTTGCAATTGCCAGGTTCTCGTTTGTAAAATGAAAATCTGCCAAAAATAATCAGGTAATAAATTATTTGAAATAAAACAGTAATTCCTAAAATGGAGATTAATATTTCAGTGTAAAATGTTGAGATGAAATCAATCATAATTCATTCTAATATCTTTTTCTTTAATACTTTCGCGTTTGTCGTATTTTTTCTTTCCGCGCGCCAGCGCGATGTCTAATTTGGCATAGCCATTTTCATTAATAAACAACAATGTTGGGATGATGGTAAATCCGCGTTCGTTGAGTTTAATGAGCAATTTCTTGATTTCGCGTTTGTTGAGCAGTAATTTTCGGTCTCGTTTGGCTTCGTGGTTGTTGTAACTTCCGTTAGTATATTGGCTTATGTGCATGTTATATACCCACAATTCTCCTTTTTCAAACGAGCAGTAAGCGTCTTGAATATTGGCTTTTCCGGCGCGTATAGATTTTATTTCGGTGCCGGTAAGAACTAATCCTGCGGTATATTTGGAAAGCAAAAAATACTCAAATTCCGCTTTCCGATTTTTAATAGAGATGTTTGCTTCCGCTTTTCCTTTTGACATTAGGGTTTGTCAATATCAATAAGTATATATTTTTTCTTTCCCATTCCCAACTGTTCTGCGTATTCAATTTGGTGTTTTCCACTTACCGAATTAACTTTCAGAAATGCGTCTTCGCACCGGTGAGCTTGATCTACTAAGTCGTGGGCTGCTGCTTCAATGGCAACAATATCGGTAGAAACCAATATGCCAATATCGCTGATAAAAGGTTCTTTGGGATTAGAAGCGCAGTCGCAGCTTGGCGAAACTGTCATAATTATATTGAAATACACAGAATTAACCAATTCAATGGCGGGTTTTGCATATTCCACCAACTTTTCGAGGAAAATAATTTTTTGTTCTTCATTATCAGGTCTAACAATTGCACCTTTTGTACAAGAGGAGATACATTTTCCACAACCAATACATTTATTCAAGTTAATTTCAAGTGGTTCTAGGGTAATTGCATCTGCGGGGCATTCTTTAGCACAAAGCCCACAGGAGTTGCAGTTCTCCGGTTTACATTTCGGAAAATCTTTATTGTGCATGAGGCGTTTGCCTATCGGAGTAGCCATACCCATAGAGGCGTTTTTAATACACCCACCAAAGCCTGCACTGCCATGCCCTTTAAAATGGGTGAAGTAAACTATGGTTGAATAGTTTTCAAGATTTTTACCGAGTAAAACTGTTTTAAAATGTTTTCCGCCATCAACCGAAAGTTCAAGAGTTCCCCCTGAATCTAATATGTCAATTGGCATATTAATAAAACCATGATCTTTCGCCAATTCTATATGGGTTTCCGTTTTTGTACGACGACCTCTGTAGGCAGTATTGGTTTCTACTAATGTGGCATTTAACGCTTTTACAAGCGGCTCTACCATCGTGGCAGGTACGTAATATTCGTTGCCGTCTTCACCAAAATGTACCTTAATCCCAATATTGTCTCCGATAATGTTATCTTTCACATATTCAAAGATTTTCATTACTCCTTCAGGAGAAATATCGGAAGTGAAATAGACAGGAGCAACTTCATCAGTAATAACAGGAGGTTTGCTGCTTGAACAACTAATTAGTAAAAATGTACTGAATGTCAATAAAATAAATGTGATTTTTTTCATAGATTGAATAAATTTTAAAGGCGGCGAAGATAGTTTTTTTTGCTGAATTTATTCTGTTAATCGTTAGTTTTTTTATTCCCTTTGTACGCAAAATAGAACACTTGCGGTAGCACCGTCAACGAAAGTACAAGGCATATAAAAATTCCACCTACTATCAAACAGGAATCATCCATCTTTCGCCTTTCACAAATCGGCTGCCATTCCATTTGTGTAAGGCTTGAACTCGATTTTGTTCAGACCATGGGTCATCGTATGGGGCATATCCCAAGAGGTTGGCGTTAACGGTGAAGCCGTACCTGTCGAAATCGAAACAATTTACCGGATGTTGATGGCTATTAAAAAACGATTTCGCCATAGTTGCGAGTTCGGGGGTGTCGAAATGGGTTTCATCAATCAGTTCATCAACGGTAAAGGTGTCTATGGGGCGCACAATTTCGGTGATTTTTCCTGTTTCGATGTTGTAATTCAGTGTTTTATCAAACTTCGTCTCGCAAACCTCATGAACTGCACCATATAATCGAACAATTACTACTACATTCTGGTGGTCCTCCGTTACATAACCTGCCATATCCCATTGTACCCAAGTTCCCTCTCCATAATCCTGCTCGTATGACAGATAATTGACGTCGTTGATTCGTTCCGGGTCATTCCAAATATTGAGTGGAGTGCTTTTACGTTGCTCAGATGTTTTCAACTCGTTGCACATGACCGACTCAGGTAAGTTGTAATAAATTTCCTTTATCAATTTTGCAAACTGTTCATCCGGCATTATTTGTGCCATTTCCTGCATATCTTCTGCCACATTGGGCTGTAATCCTTCAGTTTTTATTGTGGCAGATGACCCACCGCACGATGCCGCAAAGAATAATAAGGCGACGATACTTAAAAAAAGATATTTTGTCATAAGCTGTCTATTCTTCTGTTTTTTCGTTTTTTTTCCCTTTTTTCTTTAATAACCATATCCCTGCAATAGCTATAAGTAAGAAGATAATGCCAATCAGCGGACGCTATTCACCTCCGTCATACTGTCGCCGTTTGCAGTTTTGCGCGTCCATTCCATAATCAGTTCCTTTTTACCGAAGAGCGGGTCGGCGCCGTTATTGGCTGTGAGATGTAACATTTGCTTGTTGACTTCCCAATAATGGCGGAGGGTATAAATGCCCTTGTAGGAATCGGGCACCCCTGTAATAGATGAACCGTCTTCGCTCTCGTAGATATACCAGTCGAGTTCGAACTCCATCTCCATAGATATTTCGTTGGGATTTTTACCGACAGAAAGCACGGTGCCTCGATAGATTTCATAAAGCTGGTCGCTATTGGCGTCGCCAAGGTAAAGTCCTGCCATGCCGTCTTCAAAGATTTCCATGTAGGCAACATGCCCTCTTTTGACCGGAGCTTTCCATGTACCGACAATGATTTCCGGTGGAGGTGGGGCAGGATTGGATATACCGTTCATATCATTTGCCTCCTGTACCACTTCCTGCTGCGGTTCATTTTCCATATCAGCCGTTGTCCGGTTCTGTGCGTGCTGTCTGCACGAAACTGCAAGTATTATCATTGCGGTAATAGCTATAAAAATATGTTTAGCCATCTCATTAATTATTAATGGTTAATTGTTTATTGTCAATTGTTTTTTTCCAGAATCTGTATCAGTTGAATGTTGATGCGCTCAATTTCGGTGAGTTTATCCGTAACATCGCCATATTTAGGCCAATACCAATCTTTTGTACCAAAATAGTCAGCCCATTCGTTGGTTTTAAATATGTACCCGTGTCGGGCAAAGATTTCGTTACGCATTTCACTGAGATTTCGCAGGG
>Ga0123353_10010117_pt1 | contig 13115 bp, 6 predicted proteins | sample TergutLab28metaG_3_FD_92763 | JGI IMG/M metagenome (GOLD analysis project Ga0123353, IMG submission 92763) | Labiotermes labralis P3 segment gut microbial communities from Petit-Saut dam, French Guiana - Lab288 P3 | ecosystem: Host-associated > Arthropoda: Insects > Digestive system > Gut ...
ACATCTCAGCATTTGCTTATAGACACAGGGAAACCAAGAAAAACCTGTGTCGAGATGGCCGGTCGCAGGACCTTCCGAGTACTGACTTCTAGCCAGCAGTCCGGCATCTAAAGTACAAAAAAACAGCAATGTACACACAGTAAAACAAATAAACCTAACTACAACAATACACACGGCCAACCAACAACAACCACACACAAGACAACTTAAAACTAGCAACAATACACACGAGACAAATTAGAATTTTACAACATGTACGAAAGGTAAAAACACCCAAACAAGACAGTACTGTGTACAGTTTCTTGTAATTTTTTTTCTTGCAATCATTAATTCACTGACGCTTTCACCCCAGTCCTTCAATTCTCATCACTTACTACTCTTATAAACCTTTTCCATAAAGACTCGTCCTCCCCCCCCCTCTCCTTCCCTGTACTGCGCACTTCACTTCGCCTCATTCCACTTTACTTTGCTTCGCTCACTTCACTTCACTTTATTGCACTTCGCTACCCTCCACGTTAGATAACTTTTCACTTCACTTTAGACTTTTCACTTCACTAGACTCCACTTCTCTACACTTTTCGATGATTTCCAGCACACTTTACTTCCTTTTAATTCAACTCAATTATCACTATATAGTTAAAGCCTGTGATCGTGACAATGTAGTTGAAGATCGACGTTTATAATCTGCTCTCGCTGTGGCTTCAAATTGCATTAAAATCAGTCAGATGTTTCGAAAGTTAATTAGTGACACGCTACGCAGGACTGTCAAACTTTTCTCCTACGTTAGGAACCCAGAAAATGAAATTCGGCTGACGTCATGTCAGCAGTTGGGTGTAAAACTGCGATTTGTGTTTTTGTGAGAGAAGCTGCCCTACATCTTCTCTGACCGGCTTCGATGTCATCTCTTTTCCTTGCAACTGAGATAATTACCGAAGTTTTAGACGCTCAAAGCTAAGCTTTTGACAAAAACTCGAAATAAAAAAAAAACCCCGAAGAGCAGCAAAGGAAAGAATGAAGACCATAATACATTATAATTTCACAAATAATTGCAAAGGTTCCTTTCGAGAAAGTACGGTATATTTGAAACCGTTCGTTATAAATAAAGCCAGGCGACAGTTACTCATTAACTGAGGTAGTTCGGAGGCGAGAAGCAACACATTTCGACTTGTGTACTTCCCCAGGACATTTAGTTCCTGCGACACACACGGGACTTGGTGCAGTAATAACCTGTCTAAATTGCTTGGCATGAGCTAGATACCTCTAGCATTCTCTCTGTGAATGCGAATGCCTGTTGTAAACTTTACATGATCTGTCTACGGTAGACATATGCCCAGTAATTTACACATTTCATTATACATGGGTGCCGCTGGGAGTAAATTCTTTAGCATCACGACATTGCCAAATTTTTGATGGAGAGTTGTGTTGTGAGGCAGATAGTATTCTGTTTGTCTTTTCTCGCATGTGTTTCTTCATAAATATTTTAAAAGATGCTTTTTTTTTGCTAGTTAAATCAGCATAAAGAAATACGACGAGGGAGTTGGCCTGATTACAACAGCTATGTGCACATCTCTTCTGAAAGAGTGCTTTTACTCATGCTGGGGGGAAAAAAAAATCTTATATGTGTTTTTTTATATCTCAGTGCAACAAAATACCATTCATAATATTCTTTCTGTATCTGAGATAGAGCAATTTTTTTAGCTCCCATTTTCTCCATTCTTATCATCATCTTTATCATAATTACACACTTTTTTAGCTCTTGGTGCTGCTTCTCTTTTTCTTCATATTACAAATTATAGAACCTACTTGGCTGTGGATCTCTTTAATTATCACACATGTTTCTAATTCTGTAGGTCAGTAACGGAAGGTTGATTTCAGAAGTGCCATGATTATACGTGGTGCGAGAAAGAAAATCCTGTAATGTTATTTTATGAGTTTGAGAAATGGCGGATTTGCCACTTGACCGCTGTGTGAGGTATGTGCGCATCACTGGCTATACAAGAGTTACACGAGTGTCGGAGTCTATAAAGTCAGGTATGTCATGAAGTAGATCTCATAATGTGATAATCGTCACTCAATTATCACACCAACCACTGCACATATATGAAATTTACACATCAAAACATTAAAAATGCTCCTACATGTTTCGGTCCTAAGACCATCATCAGGGAGCTATATATTCCTTGCTAAAGTCACACTAGAAATAGTCACAGGTTAATTTCGTTGTACAAGTTAGGTGTTGTGGCTGCATGCCGTGTTGTGTAATGTTATGTTGCGAAGAGTGCTCTGCACATCCGTAGCAGGGCACTCTTCGCAACATAACATTACACAACATGGCATGCTGCCACGACACCCAACTTGTACAACAAAATTAATCTGTTACTATTTCTAGTGTGACTTTAGCAAGGAATATATAGTTCCCTGATGATAGTCTTAGGACCGAAACGTGTAGGAGCATTTTTAATGTTTTAATGTGTAAATTTTATAAATTTTATATATTTGCAGTGGTTGGTGTGGTAATTGAGTAACTCGACAACATGCACGGTGTAACAATAAAAATAAGTGATAATCATAATTCATGTCTGAGTCAGAAGGGACGTGAACAATCTCTGTACGTTCAACCGAAATACATTTTCGCGCAACAAGGCATGAAATGGTTATAATTCTTTGTTAAAACCAGTAAAGTAGTAAATAATTTTGATCTCGAAGAAGGTTAGGAAAAACAAAATAAGAAAAATATCGGCTTCTGGGCTGTGAAAGCTTGGAGTTTGGTAAATAAAACCATAGTTTCGTAACAATTTTCTGTCTCCATTTTCAGGAAGGAGAGACTATGGGCGACCTACGCCGTAAGTGCTGGAAAAGTTCAGAGTGTAATGGTGTTGTTAACGGAGAGTGTTTTCTGCGCCTTTTCGCAAACTATGCTTTGGTTAAACAGGAAAGAATGAGACAGAAAAATTTGTTTACTACCTTCATGTTGGTCAACCGTCGTTCCATAAAAAATTCCTGGTTTGGGGGTTTCTATAATTTCAAACTGGAAGGTTGAATATCATGTACGTCAGTTAACAAGGAATATTTTGAAACATTCACGATACGTATCTAACATTCGATTCAAGGTAACATGGAAAGGAAAGAGATTTATAACAAATTAATCTGACCTAGATGTACATTATCTCTCTACGGCGATAGGTCACGTAAAGCTCAATAGGTGTGGTCCATTTTATGTCATTGATATGATTAATATCGTGAAAAATCGATACCTAAGGCTTCGGGAAAAGGAACTACTAAATTACAAGTTGCATTACCTAGTGAATTGTTTCCAAGTTATTGTCTCCTGATATCATCTTGTCACTAAGTGTCGTGTCTAAGAAAGTAACGCTTTTAAACCAGTTCAGAAAATTTGTACGCAATTAATACCAAAAAAAAAAGCCAAAAATTGTTTTGAAATTATATATAAAGGTTCAACAGAGGGCACAACTAACAGCCTACTCGGCCCAATTAACATGGACGAAAAGCAGTTAATTAAATTCATGAAATGGTAGGAGTCAACACACTCATTAAGAATAAATATCTAACAAACTTTGATTCAAGATAAAAATGGCCTGCGTTCAAATTTCTAATGTGAAGTTTTCAGTACACTTTCAACTTCTTGTGCCTATTCCCTTGTGAAATAATATGATGGCCTTTCGTTTTCTTCTTTTACCTTCAAATTTTAGAAACATTTGCGAATACTACATCTTCAAAGACGCTGCGGCACCATATGGACTTTTGCGCTTGAGACAGAGAGGGAGAGAGAGAGATGGGAAGAGAGAGAATCCAGATCTAGTAGTTCACGGTTTTCTATGAATAACAAATCCACTTCCATTACTCTCCGTGTTTCTCTCTTTCCTTTCGTCCCCCTGTGCTTCTGTGGCAGGCAGGGGTATTATTCCTTGGGGAATCAACCCTCTTTTACCCCCTCTTCGCTTCATGACGTCTATTAAACGATGGGAAATGCATGAAGAAACAACCCTCCCCCGAAAACAGTGTTCCCTAACTTACATACAGAGTTTGTTATTATTTTTGTCGGTTGCTACTCTCATGTACGACGGAATCAATTTTCCCGGGTTCACTTAGGATCTTTTATTACACTTGCATGAGTGCACGAGGTACTGGAGTGGTCCTGTTTCTGAAATTTAACGTCCACAGTCAAAAGTTCCTAACCCCTGATACACCTGCACTATCCGAAAATTATGTTTTATTATAATAGCTGAAATTAGTAATAAATAGGAACTGACATCAACCTATGAACACGTGTTTATATTTTGTGACCTTACAAATACATTCTTTATTAAGAGTAATAGCACATGTTAATAGATATCGTGCTTCATCGTACTAAAATAGGACCATCTTATGAAATTATTTTGAAAGGGAAACTTAGCTTTCGAAGGCTTTATTTCACGTAGACCTAAGTCAATTTAAAAACTCGGTTCCTTTCTCACAGGAAACACACTGCTGGACCACTAAACGTCATATCAGCGAGTACTAAAGCGATTAGGATGAAAATCGATCTGGAATTTGCGGCTCTCACTGTAGTGACTATAATGATGACTGCATTTTGGGATGCGAAGCTGTGTAGTTTTAAACGTCCAACGCTTCGGAAGAGCCTACTGCCTCCAATTTATGACTACCCGGAATAGAATGGGAGCAGATTTCTCCAAAAAAACCGGCATCAATCTACCAGTCTGCACAGCATCACATCCTAGACGAAAATTTTTTAAAAACAATCTCCGTTTTTAGTGAAAAAATCAGAAATGTTCAGTGGGAAAAATACTACGCTACCCACAACTTTGTACTGTTTATATCGTCAGGATACCCTACACTGGGTTCTCTATTGTTTCGACATGAGGAACTGTATTTTAATACATACTTATACCAAGAGATTTACGCATACAAAACTCACAAACGTATGTCCACCTTACTTGAAATTTAAGATCAAACTGCAATAAATTCAATCTCTTTTAGGAAACGAAGCGAAAAACAAATGTATCCATTTGAGAATATATTAATTACTTAACACGAATATTCGAAACAGTATAGATACACATATATCGGAAATTAGAACTTAGAGTAATCCTCTAATCCTGGTTATTATGGCCCTAGATTTAGAAACATAAATAAGCTGGTAAATATAACAGCTCTTAGGTGTACAACCTCAAAATAGCCTTTTTGAAGGTTGTGTGACCGTCCATCTTCATCATGAAATAATATGAAATGCAAACTTGATGCAACAAGGTAATTTATTGACGTATCCTTATCTTGACATGATTCGGGCGCATACGCCCATCATCAGGAGCACGGCACCATCGAAACGTCCACACGACCTACGCAGCGGCTCTCAGGACCACCACCCATCTACAAACTGGGTGCAGAAAACCATATGCTGCAGCTTAGTATCTAGTGCTCCTGATGATGGGCGTATGTACCCGAAACATGTCGAGCTAAGGATACCTCAATAAATTACCTTGTTGCATCAAGTTGGCATTTCACATCATTTCACAAAATAGCCTATATCTTTGACAAGCACATAATGCAAAAAGCCATACTCGATAATGAGATAAATTCGTATTACAAAACTTTAAGTCATTATTAAAGCGGCAGATGAAAAGATGAGAGAAGAGCAGAGTAGTTTGAAAGTTTTGTCTTTATTTTATTTAAGTTTAGAAAGAACACGGTGACCGCGGTAGCATAATGGTTAAGGTGCTGTGCTACAAATCGGAAGGTCGCTGGTTCGATCCCAGATGGTGTCAATGGATTTTTCATTGACATAAAATCCTTCCGATCCCACTATGGCCCTGGGGTCGACTCAGCCTCGAACAGAAATGAGTACATGGGGTATTCTCTGGGGGTAAAGGCGGCCGGTGCCTAAGGATGACAACCTGTGCCGTTGTCACGAAATCTGGGAACCTTAACTTGCTGGAACCCTCTGGGCTTGTCCAGGCCTGTAATGGGACTGCTTTACCTTTAGAAAGAACACAATTCTTAGAAGACGGTTACGAGATCCACAGGACAAACGTTGGTAAAAGCAGTGGTGAAACGAAAGTAAGAAAAAAATTAATATGCTGTATTTCGGTTATTTGAGTGACTAATATTATGAATGATTTGAAAGGTTGATACCAAAGTTTCGGAAAAAACTTGCTGCCTCCACATAGCGTCATATTCTTGAAGACGCGAGTCTTCATGGTCACTATAATCTAAAGCTCTCAAATTTTATGATCATTCTTATAAAGTGTCTAGAATTACATGTAGAATAATTTCAGTACATGTTCTTTAACTCTTGGACTTACAGGATAAAATTCCTAACACAAAGACACACAATAAACTTACATAAAGCGTAGCGACTATTGCATCTTAGTCATATCTTCTCCATAAATATGTGCTGAAATTGAAAGAATAAGGTTAAAGCTGTTCAGTTGAAGTATCTGAGTTTTAATTTTGATGTGGAACATGTAAACTTCTACATTACAGTTCTGTCCCAAAATTAAATCCTTCAGTATTGTTATGAAGAAATCGTGTGTATTTTTAATTTAACCAATAAAATGCCATCTATCAGGTAAACTGTACACAATAGCATAAGTTACACCGTAATTCCTACATATTTCGTTTTCTTTAAGAACCATTACGAAGGATGACTGTTAAGTAGCATATACATGCACAAAATCATATCGATATAGAACAAGTTGCTTTTTAAGGTGTCAAATTATATAATAAATTTTAGCAGGATTCAGGATTTAAAATCTTGTGTATCTAACACTTAAATAAATTTTTGCTGCTATCCTTATTTGTTTATGCAGTATGTCAAAATATTGAATGATAATTCAAGGTTAAAATGATTTCGTATTAAAATAAGAATAAATGAAAAATTTGAGCGCCAACATCTACTTCTTTGGTTTTGTACTTGCTCTTTCGGTAGCAGAGGAATAAACGTTGTTCAACCCTTTGGAATATGTTATACGTTAATTGGAGTTTGGACTAGTAAAACAATATAGTATTTTTACAATTCAGAGAAGGCATACCAGTAGAAAATGTGTTAGAGGCCGAAGTACACACTCGCCGCGGAGGCACTCTACATATAGAGGAACAAAGAAGCAAGTAACTAAAAGTCAAGATATCGAGACTCATGTAAGTTGTAATTGAAAACTGTACTTAATTGCATAGAAATTGTTATTTGGCTGTAGATTACATGACAGGGTTTCTATTCGACTTTTTAGATATAAAACGAATTTATACCTCCCTAGACTCGGATTGCTTCCGGCCATTACAGACAATATAAAATTCAAACGAAACTTCCACTAATTCTAAACAGAAGCAAGGTTGAATATATGGGAAAAAATAAAAGCTTTTTTTAAACAAAATTTGCTGAAATGACAGACAGATCAGAACTAAAAAAACTGCTTTACCAGATCGGCCAGTGAATGTGTTTAACAATTATCCACTTTGTGTGTCTAAGAGCATATATTTGTAGCAATGTTAGTAACGTTTTTGTTAATATTCCGTAAGTCTGATCTCAAAAAAATTTAATACTTTCAGTATTATAGTATACTACATTATATTCAAGATTGGGGTCACAAGGAATATTTGCTGTCACACAAGGAATTCTAGAGAAACCCGCAGCAGATCTCCCAGCCTTACAACAGAAGGGCTTACAGACATGTTTCCAGCAAGGACAGAGCTGCTGGAGCAAATATCTATGTGTAAAAGGACAGTGCTTGAAAGGATGACTAGGTGTGAGTTATAAATATCCTTTTTACGACAAGTCATGCCTGCTTTCCGGGAACTCTTTTATTCACCCACATGTAACTGGTAATAAAGTAGACGGAAATAGTGCTAGATGTTTCGAAATAGAAATTACTGCAGCTGTTACACAAACGGAAATCGATGTTGGAAAACTCTATTTTTAATTCCGTTTTTATTTTAAAATATTTCCTACAACACCTGCATTATACGTAAGTAGTGTATGCTGGCTTTTTAATTATTGGAAAAGGCCCATATTATTTTTCAGATTTTATTAATTCTACTGGTTTAGAAAATTAGGAATAGTGACCAACTAACTTGTTGTTTTCCCCTAAATATTTTAAAAAACCACTCGACGTGGCAACATGAACTAGAAAATAAACATAAATCTATATTATAGAACTCTTTTGTAAGTCTAAGTTATAAAATATAAGTTTCGAACCACAAGATTCATTTTTTGGTATTATCAAGCATTCCAACCTGTGTATGTTCTACAATTTTTTCAATATATTCTTGAATAATATTATACACACTTCTAAAATATCAACAATAGCTGTCAGACAGGACCCTTCGTTAATGAATACTCACTCACAACTACAGCATTCGGGTCATATTAACGTACCGTTGGACCCTATACAAATCTAACTTATTCTTTAGTCTATCTTACGACAGGTCCATAACCTCTTTCAAAACGAGTTTTCTACAGGGGATGATTTAGTTCTTCTTATTTAAATTTCAAATATTCAGTCGTGTCCGTAAGGTCATCCAGTAGTTTACATCTTCTTCCTCGTCTTCCAGTCACTTCTATCCTTCCCTCTATCTTTCCTTCAATAACGCGTTGTAGAAGGCAGTTGCTACACCTGATGTGACCGATAGATTAGCCTTCTTTCTTTCAATGTGCATAGGACATTCCCTTTCTCCGTGCTTCTACGTAATACTACTTCATTTCTCACAAGTTGGGTCCAACTGATCTCCATCCTTCTCCAGCAACACATCTAAATACTTTCCAAGTAAAAACAAGTACACATAGACGAAACGTGTGAACTATTGGCGTTCTAATCTGAGTTCGTTAACTTATATACGATATTCTCAAGTCAATTTTACTTGGAATTAAAATGTTTTGTATCAAAATATCTTTAAAATATGACGACGTATCAAGCATTATGAGTTCAAGTAAGTGCATTCCTAAATATATTTCAAGATATAAAATTGTTAAACAGTTTCCTTTTAAAAAATATACGAAAAGAAAACTACGAAGAGCATTATTATTGCTATATTGTAGGAAGAAAGCTGGGGAAGAATCATGCTTAGCAGTACATATGGAGCACCGGAACTGGAAAACGTAGTTTTATGCACGTAAAAGTGGTCGTATTGAGGTAGGTTCTATATTACACCCCATGGAAATTAGCCATAATATTTAGTTATCTGATAGGTTGCTTCCACGTTGCCATTATTCTGAAAGTTCGCAGAATATATTGCGTTGTTTTCCTGTTGCGTCTCACTGCCTACAGTTTCATATTCCACTAAACCAAACCGATGCTTCTCTGAAGTACTGTTGTTCCACCGCCAGCAGCTTTAGCACCTCAAATATCATCTAAAGGTTTGTGCATTTTTTTTTGCCTTACTAAACATAAGGCGAATGTAATGTTCACTCAACCCTCACTATCTTAAAAATAATTACGCCTAACCAAATTTTTTTCTGCACGATCCGACGATAACAAGAAGAACTACGCATCTAACTAAATCCACAGAATGGTGTTCTTTCTGAAAAGGTAACAAGTTTTCAGAAATCTGCAAATTTCCCAGATTTGTTGGAAGGCAAAAATTCATTTCTATATTGAAACCCATGTTACGTGTCACCATCGTGAGCCACAAGCATTCATTCCTCAACATTCCAAGTTATTTATTTAAGATGCATTTTAATACTGGTGTTCCATCTCTACCTAGATCTTCCAAGTTGTCTCTTTTCTTTGGGTTTTCCAACAGAAAGCCTCTACGTATTTATCTTCTCAGCCATGCCTACCACATAAATACGTCAAGCACTATTATGGAGGAAAAAAGACCCGCTTCCTTTTATAAAGGTCAAAATATATCTTCATATGTAATGTACATCCTGAGACAAAAGAAATCCTAGTACACAATGCCCGTATATACGGCCCATTTTTGAACACACATCTAAATACCATATAAACTTATAGACAGAACAAAACACACAATATCCCCACGAAGCAAATTCATCCTCCAACACGCTATTCGGCCTGGCAAGAGACGAAGAGGCCAAAAAGAACACGAACATAAGACATAAAATAAAGCAAACAAAGCATTCACATAAAGCATTAGCATAAGCCATATAGAAAACCGGAGCAAAACCGTACATGCGCAACAAGGCACAGCTATCCCGATACCTCAAACACAGGCGTGGTCACTTAAGTCGACACATCACAGACATCCCAGTATAAATTAAGGATAAGGCACGATAGATTCGAAACGCGTTTATGAAATGAAAAATAGTGTTAAGTTGAAGGCAGTGAACCAGAATAATACTTTGCACCATAGTATGTCGCAAGGTACATTTGGCATAGAGCGCTATAGACCACCAATTGTTTCAAAAACCTGATATTGCCATTTGAAATAACATTTATTCCTACACAAATACATTTCCCTGAAATATGCAGTTTGAGACAAAGATCAATTCGGCTTTATATTTTATATCTTATTGACAATGGTCATTTGCAACATTACCTACAGTTGGCTCTCTATGTCCTACCTAGAAGCTTAATTCAGTCTGTATGGAAGAAAATGTGTGATCTTAAAATTCCAGTGCATAATTCAGCCATACACTATCTACATTTAAGAAGAACATATGAAAAATAAATTGCGTTTAAAAAGACAGAAGTTTAATATAATTTTCACGCCATTGTGATAACATTTCCAAATCCGCTTTAAAACAGCGTAAAAATCTTGCAGACATTAGGCTGAAAAACTAGTTTTATTCCATCAGAGATCAGCTGAAACACGCTGTTCCCTTCTTACAGGATGCCACTCCGTCCCTAATTTTGTATAAATTTCCATACTTTAAATCAATTGCAAAGCTTATATTTCTACTACAAGTTTAAATTCTAAATTCAAATTCAAAACTTTGAAGAGGGCAGGGAGAAATTTTCAGTTTACTTGGCGTGACACACCATCTGAAATCAAGGCTTGGGGTGTACCAGCGGAGGTTTGAAGCATTAAATTCTAAAACAAAATCAAGAAGCACCAAACGACATTTTCTCTGCACTAGTAGCATTCAAATTCCCCGGATCGTCAGAATCGAAGCAGAGCAGCGAAGTTTAAAACGTTTCCTTTAATTTCTGAACACAAACTCATGAAACAGAACGGATACATTCAGCCCCATACATTCAACCCCATACTCTACGTCTGCAGTTCCTCAATCTTGAACAAACTTTCCAAATTGAAGTCATGGAAGATCAGTGCAGAAGTTACTGTGCAGACTGTACCTGCCCAAGTGGTAGTTCGCTTATCTCGACCTTCCTTCTGTGATCTACAACATGAGGTCACACAGCACTTGAGGATATATGGCCCATGGAGTAGATGGAATGAAAGTCTTTGAATTTGAATAGTTCGTAAAACTTCGTGAAGAGCTCCATGCTTTTTTCTGCTTTTCCTTTTGTTTCGTGTTAAAATGAACAAGCACTAAAATAAAATTAGAATGGCTGCCTACCAGTTTCTACCAGATGTTCGTTAAGAAGAGCTTCCATATGTAAAAGAGGAACACAGTATTATTCAGTCATACGTACTTTTGTAGAAGAAAGTCGGAACCTTTTTGAAACCCCTTGTTGCACGCATGAGTTCAGAGAGAAAATTACGTCCAATTAAGTAATATAACTACGGAAAAACCTATGAGAATATTAATTCAGCTTAATCAATTAAGGAAGCTAGATAACTTGAAATGTCTCATTGTGCCATATCCAGCAGGTATGCCAACTCAAAACCTCCAGGCACAGTGTCGGTAATTAAGATCGAAACCAGTTCTTGTGATTGAAGAAAATTTCATATTCTTCTCTGCCAATTAAGACAAATGTCCAGTTAATGTTAATTTCCGATAATGCATTGCGTTTCGTCCTCGTTACTCCAGTTTCTCCATGCACTGTTCTAATGTTATATTCGCCGTCAAATAACTTAAACATTTGAAGAAAGTACTGTTAAGTAATTAGCATGTTAGTATCACACCTTTCTGAAAATGTTAATCAAATTTAAAGCAGATAAAAGGCGCCAAAAAGTACATTTTCATTTTAAATACAAAGTATATTGGCGTGCAATTTATTGTGAGTCATTTTAGGTGTTATATTGGCGAGAATTCAGCAGATATATCAGCAACTGTTGTTGCTGGTGGAGGGGATACTCCTACGTTCAAACATGCGCATTTAATATTTAATTTGCGTAATGATGGAGTGAAAAAATGATCTGCGGATTGGAAAAATGTAGGTCCTACAAGCAAATTGTCTGTGCTTTTATACCAGGAGTCCTGTTATTGAACACGTACAAGCTTATGAGAGCGGAAAGTGTCTAATCTGTGATAGCTTTATCAGAAAAAAAAATCCACGTGAGATGAAGGACAGGAACAAATAAAAGAGGAAATTTTCGATATATATTTAATTAGTGTTCCGCAATGCGAGCCTGAACTGAATGGAAGCGAGAACGGAAAATCACATAAAAAAGAAGTGATTGAAAGAGGGGATAAAAGAGAGAGAACACTGCCGCCCCTACTCTAACATTCTAAGTCCCCACTCTCTCGATCTTTCTTCCAAAAAAAAAAATCCTTCCTCGTCGCTATTGAGAGGAGAGACTTTCATTAACAACCAAACAAGACTAGTAGAGCTAGTCCGCCGAAACGCAGCACCGGATTCAATTACTTCTCCACTGAATATTCCACGACTCGACTGCACACTTGATGGCTCTTTCCAAATGCAGTGCTTCCAAAATATCTGTCCTTTCAATCGTATAAAAAAATTGTGAAAGCTTTTGGCTAAAAATCAGATGATTTGCAGGCTTCCCACTACTCGTAGAAAGAATGAGCGATGACATGACAGTGTTCAGCTGCAGCTTGATTACTGTTCTCTCCGTTGATAATTCTTAAGTCCATGTACAATTATTATTGTTATTATTAGCATTATCATCTCCTTTATGCAGGGTATCTACACTTATATTCCTCAGACAAAATATGTCCCTAGGGAATACAGTGTTGCAGCTATTCTGTTATTATTCATGGTGCTTATATCGTTAGTTTCAGTGTTGAATCTATTGTATTTTTACATTAGTACTTTCCGAAGTATGTGTGCAGTGCC
>Ga0123353_10010118_pt1 | contig 13114 bp, 4 predicted proteins | sample TergutLab28metaG_3_FD_92763 | JGI IMG/M metagenome (GOLD analysis project Ga0123353, IMG submission 92763) | Labiotermes labralis P3 segment gut microbial communities from Petit-Saut dam, French Guiana - Lab288 P3 | ecosystem: Host-associated > Arthropoda: Insects > Digestive system > Gut ...
ATATCTGGGCTCTTCTGGTATTTTACGCAGCCTAGAATGGTATTTCCGTACCGACGTTTCGGAAAAACTTATCGGTCCCATATTCAGGAGTCTGGGACTGCTTGACCTCTGAAGATGAGATTGATAGTTGTCCCGAAACATCAGTACGGAAATGCCACATTCTAATTTGCGTAAAATCCCAAAAGAGAGCAGATCTCATTGACACCGCGGCGGAAGCCTGATATCACGCATTCTGGACATCCTCCCTCTTCTAATTAGATCAAAGAAATTCGTATACGAAGACAAATTTTTGTACCAGTCCCATAACAATCATTAAAATCCCCAGACAAGACTTGGTGTGTTTGTGTTACTGAAATATTTTCATTCGGGCCTCTTGGTTTAACCTCTGGAAACACGAAGTACTGCAGAAAAAAATGTTCCTTAAAAATTCCTTTGTTTCCATTCAAGATCAATTGTTAGGCGTGTTTACAGAAGTAATAATTTCTTATCATGAAAAAAAAACATAGATTACTCAACTATAGTTACGTCCCAACAATCTGGTACCCATCAACCAGACAGTAAAATATCACAACCAGTAGACCATATCTGTATGGCAATGTAACCTATGTGATCAGTAATGAATAGAGCGAGATGACACTTATGGAGTGGATGTTTAATTTACTTTTGTTATCTGAATTGATTGAATTTCAGGCTTTACTTCATAATCCTTCCGGCCGCACTATGGCCCTGAGGTTGACTCAGTCACTAACAGAAATGAGTACCAGGAATATTTCCTGGGGGTAAAGGCGGCCGGTGCGTAGGGCTGACAGCCTTACAACCTTCATGTGCCGATTGTCTTGAAATCTAAGAGCCTCACCCTCCTGGAACCCTCAGGGCGTGTCCAGGCCTGTAATGTGATTGCTTTACCTTTTACCTTTATTTCGTTTATTTTAGTTCTACGTTGATAATGAAATTTAAAAGTCATCAGTAGGCCTAGTCTCGGAGTGGAACGGAATGACGCCACACACTATATCAGTGGTGATTTACGTAGGTAAATATTTTCGCATCAGTTAATGCTGCGTATCTTCTCTGTACGTCACGTTGATGTGTTTCGTATTGTACGAACAGTAGGGCCAGCCACCGGATTTTCAAGACCCTTCAAATGTATTGAAAAGCTTAGTGCACCAGCTTGTTTACGCATCGATCCCCGTTTATAATAACACAAGCTTCAACAGTTCTCTGAATATCAACGGTAATGTATGAATAATGTAAACAGAAGTCCGTCAATGATCCCCCTACCAACTTTTCCAAATTCCTTCTATTGAACGTAAACTGTGAACAAAATTCTATTATTAAAAGCTCGAGTTTCCGTGTATTAAGAGAATTTTTCTTTCGCTTTCACAGAAAAGCAATTTTTTGTTACACTGCTCGGCAGAATTTCTCTATTGCTGAAAACTACTACTGTCGTTTCAGGTATGATACTGTGTAGTTTGTATCATTCTTCCAGAATATACGTTGTCACTATTTTATAGTCTCCTCAATGAGGAACGTAGTGGCAGACAGACCTATCTGTCACCTGCTTTAATATCAACTTTCACACATACAGAATCGTGGTGGGCTTCGTATGATTAAATGGTTGGTTCTTCGTAACTGAGTTACAGTGTGTTTACGGTGTGATAGGATATAAATTTGTACACACACACACACAAAACCCAAAGTGTGTGTATATATATATATATATACGTGTACGTGTACATGTACGTGTGTATGTATACGCATATGTATATGTATATATATATATATATGTAAATTATATATATATATGTACATTTACATGTACATATACATACATATATACATATAATATACATATACACATACACATAAATAAATATATATAAGTATACATATATGTATATATGTATGTACATGTATATGTATATATATATATATATATATGTGTGTACATATACATATATGTATATGTGCATATACATACACATATTTGTATAATATATGTACACGTACACGTACAAGTACATATACATATACATACTGTATATGCATTCGGCTCTTTACAGAAAGTTAATTCTTAGAATGTTCATATAATTACAATCTACGTACAGCAGTTTCTTTGTGGCAGTCGATAAAGTAACATGCACTGGTAAGGAAGTAGCTAGTGAATGACCTATTTCGAAGGACCAAGCAAGAGGTACATCAACATATCATGACCTGAGCTAGTGCTATCCTACTTCTCCTTCACATCTATTTGTACCCCATTCATTGCTGGCGCAAGTATGTCATTTAAATTGCCTGTAAAATTAATAGATTTATTGAAGTGGTCGGTCAATTACGGCTTAAAAAAATAAAACGTGTTAATTAATGAAAAGTTGGTTTTGCTTTCGTGGGTTACCCACCAGTGCGCAATAATTCCTAGGCTCGTTCGCATCCCTGTGTCTTGGCATTTAAATGATCCCTTTAGTCTGCATGCCGGAAGAATCTCGAGAAGTACTCAGTGGATTTTCACTAATGTTTATTTTGGACAGCTTAACTAGAATTTATTAAAATACTCCAGAGTTATTCGTTCTTCCGAGATGTTACGCAGCGTAGATTGGTAATTAGTTACAGACGTTTCGGGACAAATTTTCCCTCCCATCTTCAAGGGTCAACCTGTCCAATACTGCTTAACTCTTTGACTCTTGAAGATGAGACTAATAGTTTATTCCGAAACGTCGATAAATACGCTCCGTAACATCCTAGAAGGGCGAAGATATCATTTACACGGCGGCGGAAGCCTGAAAGCACGTATCAAGCACGTATCAACTACCCCCGTTTGTGTTCAAATCAGCGAAATAGACCACTCCAAGCATTGTTGCAACTATGCGCAATTAACTTCGTCGTAATTATGAGAGGGGAATGTGTTCGGAAAAATGTCGCTGAGAAATGCAGAAACCAACATTGTATTCTCAGTACACGTTTTCTGCAATTATCCTAGCTTTAGAGATAAAGTTTTCCCTCGGTAATCCGGATACCCTTTTAACGTGTACAATTTGGGCCAATTATAGCCCCCTTATTACCCCGGTGATGCGGTCATGGTCCGTATCGCCTGAGACAATCAGTATTCCGAGAGTGGTGCCGTAGGTAAAGTGGGAACGGTCAGCTAGTAAGGACGTGACCTCTTGAGTGTTCTAACTCTCCTTCATATTTCCCCACTATGTTGAAATGATGGCGACAAACGTCCCGTCATATTATTATTATTATGTAATAGTAGGTCCAATACATAGGCTGTACTAAATTGCAATTTAACATTGAATGAAGATTTTTAGGCGCTTTCGCAAAATTGCGAAAAGCGGCTATTAGCTTCGTCATGTCTGTATGTCCGTCTGTCCACATGGAACAACTCGGCTCCCACTGAACAGATTTTCATGAAATTGATAGAATATTTTTCGAAAAATCCGTCAAGAAATTTCAAGTTTCCTAAAATCTGAAAAGAATAGTGGTTACTTTACAAGAAGACCGGTACACGTACATTTATGATAACATGCCGCTGAATTCTTCTTAGAATTAGAAATGTTTCACGCCAAAGTTGTAGAGAAAATCAAAACACGTTTTATTTGATCAATCTTTTTTCGAAAAAAAAAACACGCATTTTGTAAGATAATCTGGAATAATATTGTAGAGCCGAGCAGGCCACAGATAACTATATGACGCATGCGCATTGCATGCTGGATACCTAAGGCTACAACACACTCGTAGAAAATGTAGTATTTATTGTTTTTCAAGTGCAACAATGGTTACACGAAGACGCCTAATAATGTTACGTTACACCTATATTGTCCGTCTTTTTACGTTTGTTAAACACTACCTATATTGCGAAGTCTCCCGTCAGTGTCCGGATTCCCGGGTAATCCGGATAACCTCTACCCAAATACAGTCCGGATGACCGAGAGACTACTGTTTTATAAACAAAATAAATGTGAAATAATATTTACGTTAACATACATTGCTTCAACTTTAAAATATCCTAGCGGTCATTGATTAAAGAAAACAGATAATCAGTGCTTAAAGAGTGATTTCTTGAGTAACGAAAGACACGGTGCCTGCTTAGACGTACTACAGTGAGGTCGTAACAGAATTATGACAGGCAAATGGAGCCACATTCGCAACTAAATCAGAGATCAAGGACTGATAAATCTTGCCATCAATACCGCGAGCCTCAAAACTGAGGCTTTGGAAAGAGAATCCAACTCCCTACACCACTAGACCACAAGCGCACAAATATATACAAACACACTACAATATAATCATACTTATTATTTTGAAAGACATTGTTCCGTAATAAACGTCCAGAATTCAATTACAAAAGTTCAAAAATGGTACGTTATACATAAGAATGCTCGGTTTCTGGGCTTCGGCCATCGTCTTTATTTAAAAGAGAAGACAGCGTTTTGGAAGCTGGATCTGTTCCTCTCCTCGGGCGGAAGTGAGCTGAGTCGTACAGACGGAAGTTTTGTCAGTCACAGGAGCAATGACTATGATTCTGTCTACCGGAACCAAATTAGTAGGTACTCCTTACTCCCTTCTTATGGGGACAGTACTATATCCAGTTCCTGAAACGTTATATTTTCCTGTTTTTGAATAACAGCCAAAGAATAGAGCCCAGAAAGTCCAAAAAGATTCTGATGTAGCATGTTTGAATATGAATTGACAAGAAGCAGTCACTGAAAGCTTCAGAACAAAATTTCCTTCGACTGCAGGATTTAAAGCAGAAGAAATATTAGCATAAGACAATTGCGTGGGTTTGTATATATTTGCTTAGCAGATATGACTCTTTCCATCACCAAGTATGGGCTCTGGACTTTGTATTGTGCGAGACACAAACGACGTCTTTCCGAGAGCAACGCCGTCCTTGTTTCGGTCCATCAATCCATTCGGTGTTGTGCAACAGTATTTCAAGTGCATATAACCCGGATGTTTACTTCTAATTTTGTATACTGTACAAACAATTGAAACCCTGAGATATTTTTATATCTTGTACAGCGAAAAAGTTCCACAGAAGATCAAGAGTAACAGTTAAGTCCAGAATAAAATGTGTGGGGCGTAAGATGAACTTTAAAAATATTATTGGTTTTGAATGAAGCTGCGTTAATAATACATATAATAAGTAGCGTAATAATCGCTACCAGCGAGATACAGGCGCAGATAGGAGGAGTATATTAAAATGGATCTTAAGGAATTAGGATGGGAAGGTGCAGACTGAGTTTATTTGTCTCAGGATAGGGACCAATGGCAAAATCTTACGTGCACGATACTAAATTTTCAGGTTACATAAAATGCGGGGGATTTTATGGCTGGCTGAGAAACCACTTACTTCTCAAGAAGTGCATGCTCCTTGAAATGATTTACATTTTAGGTCTAATATATACTGAAAATTCAACGCAAAATCTCATTTCAGTACATTCCCAAAGGTTCGTGTCCGCTGCAAGCAAGAGAGAACATACATCAAGCACTGTCTCCTGCATAAGACGTAAAAGAGTATGGACCTGCATGCGTTAGGGAATTGTTCTTTGAAGGGGTTTGATGATTAACGCTATCAGACTTCGGTAATACCTACTTCATCCGTGGGGGTCAAAAAATATACATGCACGGTCAGATTGCATTCTTAAGGCACCTGCGTGTGAAGGTAGCTTGCTTACAGCCTAGCATACCTGAGTTGAAGTGATCATAGCGCAGGCTGGTAGAGGAAGAAAACTTGCCTAAAGCATGGCTGCATTTCTTTTAAAATAAAAATTTATGTTATTGTTTAAATACAGTATTTTATTCGACGTAATGTCTCCTATAACAGGCATTTGCGTACATCGTACTCTGTATAACGGATAGATCTGCGGTTTCCTACCTAATACAGTGCCATAGTATAGCATGAGTATTCTGTGAAGAGCGACATTTTTATTTGTTTAATGTATGGAAAACAACGAAATGCACTTATAAATGCTGGTAAGCAACTAGGTCTACACCCATCTTGTACTTCCTGCTGACACGTCCAAGTACCTGCAACTAGTAAAATCATCCTTTCCCAGTGCTACAATTCTGTGAACGGGCTCTGTAATATTTATACCGACGTCTTACAATGTCTCCCATAAACAAATTAATACAGAATGACAAACCTCTAAGTGGACATAACACAAAATAGTGAACACTTCTTAAGTTTTGTAAACGTACTCCATATGTTGTGGGCCCGAAGAGGGCACTGTTTTATTTTGTACTGGTAAAAAAAATATTCTGTTATGTTCTGTAAACTTAATCTCGAAGCGGTTCCTAATTTTTCCTCTGTAACTCTTTTACTTTTGGTCCGAAGGTCTATAATTTTCTTGCTTACATAGAATATTTTCTATTTGACTTTGAATCATTCTTGTACCACTTCTCTCAATAATCTGATTATTATCATTATTGACGCTGCTTCTTCAGTTGTCGAGGTTACGCTGATCCATCCCCTTCTTAACCTCATCACACGGCCACCCACAACTCAACCTTAGCAAAACTCGTAGACATTAGTCTGAAGATTTCCATCATACACCTCACACAGTTACTCCCTTAATAAAGTGTAATTCTGCCGTAATTTCAACAGTTTCCACACCGTGTGGCCACAGAAGTCGAATTTCGTATCGTTGTTCATTGATTTATTCTATCAATTGAGTAGCTGCCATGTTAAAAGTGAGACATCTTCAATTAACATGCCAGTCACGATGTGCAAAAACATTAATTTTGGATGATTTTATATTCGGAAATATCACTGAAAATTGCCGTTTAAATTTTACGAGAATACTCGGACCGACTTTATTCTGTACATGCCGTTGTGATAATATAATTTATATTCACCATACGTTAGCCTAAAAAAACTGTCAAAAAGCAAGGTGCTGAATTTTGGCAGTTTTGAGAAAGGGAAGTGATGTCTTTCATACAATTATTTCAGATAAATTATTAACGTTATTCAAAATTAATGTGCGTCAATGAAGGCTAATTTCTGCGAAGTGACGCACTGATTTCCGTTAGAAGTGCATCGAATTCTGAGATTAAACTGCTGGGTCCTTCATTCGAGTTGGTAAGCGGGCAGTGGATTTAGGAATAAAAGGCCCGGGGTAGCGTTCTGGCCGAACCAGTAGGAAAAGGAGAAATAAGAGCAGCCAGTCTGTTCTTATACGCACGACGTCTTCCGTGTGTACGACGTACTCATCTACCCTGCAGCAGCAGGTTCCTCTGAAACTTCGACACATTTTTACCAAACTTAACATTCCAGACGACAGTCAGAACTACAGTCCGTACTCGTGGTCACTGCCCAGAAAACCCTACATCCAACTTCACATACACAATTAACCGATTTTCTTAAACTGCCAATGTTAAATTGGTCTCTGTCAACACCGTACAGGTACATAGGGAAGCAGAGACATAGCTTCACTCATTCTCAACCCCGACAATAGATGGAGGACAGTGGTAAATTTAAAGCTCCTGCCGCTTTACTCCAGGTAAAGAAACCCGATACACATTAAATAGGAGGCTGGTAGGTCCCAGAATTGGGAGTCTAACTCCGGATCATCAGGCCTCTAGCCTAGTCACTACACATACAATTTAAATGTTAGTATAAATTTGTTCAAACTGAAGGAACCTTTGAATGTTTCGAGAGTAACAAAAAAATTATAATAAAAAATATTGCATTACATGTCATTGAAGTACTCGTTTCCCTCCTGTCACGTATAAAGTTTTTCCACGTTTGAAGAATACTGTGGGCCGCAAAATAGACTGGGACAAGTTTGTGCAGGAATATTTTTTACACCCCTAATGCGCCACTGTATGGCGGACTAGTTCCTGGCGATGCTGCAAGATCATTTGTTTTAGAGCTAAAGTCTGTAAAAAGAAGGAATGAAGCGACTGATCAAAGGGAGGAAGAGGATGCAATATTGTGCACATGCATGGATTGTGCAGTGTTTGCACTACGCTTTCATAAAGCTGGCTGTTTTGAATTTTCATGTAGAGCTTAAAGGTCAGGTCCATAGACCACGAAGTAAATTAAAGTACAGTAAAGTAAAGAAACTGCTCCTACACAAAAAGCCTAGGCTTGAAGAAAACTGTCATCTGAGGTGAACACCGTGTAGTGTGACAGAAACTTGTCAACATTTTGTAGGAAACTATCGACTCCATCTTCAATTTGCAAGAGTAAGCATCAATGGTACAACGGGTACCAGGGGCGCACCCAAGAAGGCGGGCTGCCCAACTGCAGCGCCTCCCAAATTCCAAATATAGAAAACACAGATTTTGGGGGCGTGATTATATCTAACGTTTCACTTAATTTACCCCTCGGCCAAAATCAGACACTGAAATCGGCTGATGACTAGTACATTATTATTTTGAAAAATAAAAAAAACTTAAGAAGTCTTAGATTAAATTTAAAAAAACAAGAAGAATGTTTATAGACGTAGGGAATAGAGCGAACGATAAGATTCAGCGAGCAAGTCAGTGCGAGACGATGGTACTACCAATACGTACGAGTATTTCAGTGGAAGGACAGGAAGTCAACTAGTTTCCTTGGATCAAAAGATTTGATCCAGTGGGCATCAATTATAATGGCCTTCACATAGAGATTTTACGTGCGAGTTTTGAAGTTCTCGTAACTGTGGAGTACGAAAAAACGTCTTTTGCGATGTGGCCCTGTGTTTTCCCCTTTCCCTGACGCAGTACCCTGTGTTTCGTATGCGGCTTACTTTTTCGCTCTGAGAAAGAAGGCAGCAGCATTCTTCAAAATGTCAGTGAATTTCTACCAGAATAGACGGAATTATATCCCGGAAGACGTCCATCAATGCTGTGAGCACCTCTCATCTCACAAACTACAAGCAGACGTCAGCACGGTACTACTCGTTTCATAGCAACTGGCTGAGGTGTAGAATTTCACTGTCCATTCTGGCTTTATTCTGTACTTATTTTCATGAGTTTCCTCAGTAAGGTAAAGCAGTCCGTTACAGGCCTGGAGTGGCTCAGAGGGTTCCAGGAAGTTAAGGTTCCCAGATTTCATGACAACGGCACAGATGAGTTTCCTCAGTATTTTTCCGATAATTACTCTGTTTTTTCTAGAATATTTCATTTCTTTGCGAGCGCGCACTCAGGCCGAGGAGACGGACGCTTCTCCAGCAAGATGGGACCACTTCTTTCAGGAATACTACACTTTAAATTAAACGGACAAAGAATGTGATCTATTCCCAGAAGATGAACAGTATCACTTTCAGAAGGCCAATTGCTTGTCTTTAAATTCACGTTACTATCGGGTTTACTCAGAAAAATCAAGAGTTCCGGAACGTTATCTGTTCATGTAAAAGTACTTCTTTCGAAACAGCTCTAGTGTAATCATTCGTTATTGTTCAACACAACTCGATCGAAACTACATATATTTAGGAGAAATTATAAGCGTCATTAATTATAAATCAACCACACCTTTACATTAAATCCATCTCACAGTTTCTCATATCCCAAACAATCACTAGTTTAGTGTCTTCACTAAATTATTTGCAAATATAAAAATATAATTTTCCTATTGATTTTTATGGGTGTGAATCTCGGTCTGTCACATTCAGGGAAGAATACAGTGTGAGGGTGTCTGAGAATAGGGTGCTGAGGAAGATAATACGCCTAGGAAGCTGGAAGTAACAGAAGGCTGTAGAAAATTGTATAATAAAGAGTTTCATGGATTGTAAATGTCACGAAATATTATTAATATGATTCAGTCGAGGTCGAGATGGGCAAGGCATGCGGTGCGTATGGGGGAGAAGAGAACCGCATAACGTGATTGGTAATTTAACCTGAAAGGAAAAGAACACTTGCAAAGTCTATGCATAGATGGGAAAGTAATATTAAAGTGTATCTTCAAGAAACAGGACTGCAGGTTTTGGACTGAATTAATTTGGCTCAGACTAGGGACAAGTGGCGGGCCCTTGTGAACCCGGTAATATACGTATATTCGGGATCTAAAAATTTCGGGTACATTCTTGATTAGTGAAGGAGCTATTAACTTTTGAAGAAGAACTCTGCTCCATGGAGTAAGTCTTACAGTTTAGAAAATGTGCAAAAGAAATAGTTTTGCATAAATTTCATACCCCCCAAAAATTTACACAAATCACAACCTTGCAATTATAAAAGGGTAATTCTCCTACCGTCATTCGGTGTAGAAGCGTTTGTCTTCCAGTTTGCTATCCAAAAATGTAAAGATTAAGATATTTTGCCTGTTTTGTACGGGTGTGCAACTTGGTCGCTCACATTGAGGGAGGAACGTAGGCTGAGGGTGTTTGAGAATATGGCGCTGAGGAGAATGTCTTGGCCTAAGATGAACGAGGTAACAGGGAAGTGGAGAAAACTACATAATGAAAAGTTTAATGGTCTGTACTCTTCACCAAATACTATTCGGGTGATCACATTGCGAAGAATGAGATGTACGTGACATTTAGTATGTATGGGGGAGAGAGAGGCATACACAGGGTTTTGGTGGGGAAACCTGGGGGACAGAGACCACTTGGAAAACCCGGGCGTAAATGGAAGTATAATATGAGGATGGATATTCAGGAAGTGGGATGGGAGGCCGTGGACTGGATTGATATGGCTCAGGATTAGGGACACGTGGCGGGCTCCTGTAAACCGGTAATGAACCTTCGGGTTCCATAAAATGCGGGGAATTTCTTGACTAGATGAGAACCGGCTAGCTTCTCAAGAAGTGCTCTGCTCTATGGAATAAGTAAGTAGCTGTCGAGCTTTAATGTAAACAGTCAGTGGATTCTCTTTGCCTTTTTTCCTCTTCTAACGACACGTGTCGACACCTGACAAACAGCAGATCTCAGCTTTATAGCTGCCTTACTTTACTCCCTTACACCGCTGGGATACCATTCCTCTAATCCAGTTTCAGACTATGGCATCACCGATCCTCTCGAATAATACAGCGTGGGTGCTAGATCGACAGCTCTAAGCACACTGCTCGGATTTGTAACTTTTAACACTTCGTCTGTGCTCGGGAAAAACAACAGGAAGTTGAGTTATTTATATTCCCAGAAGACAGTAAATTGTGTTCACGCAGCTCTGCTCTCTAAGCGAATTCGTGGGCGTTGTGTTAGGAAAATGAGTGTATTTTTATGCGTTTTCCAGTTAATAATTTTGTAACCTCGGGTCTAGATTTGCTCCAGGGACGTATTTTTTAAAGTATGTTTGAATGTTTTTTTTTTTAGAAAATCAAAATAATTTGACATATTTCAGTCCTGCTTTTGTAAGCCAAAAGACAAACGGCGTACTGAAATAAATATTTACAGTGTGGCGAACAAATGTGCGCTTGACTCATTAACAGAAAAAGACAGAATTTCAAAGAGACAGACGTTTGTCACACTTTTTCAAGAAACCCACTGCTTCGTCAAAACTTGCATGCGCTCCTCTGACCTCACTGCTTTGCTTATAAGTGACTTTGACATAACTACTCTTATTTTTGTAAAATATCTGTGTATCAGATGAAAACGGGAACCAATTCAAATCTGCCAAGTGTTACCTCAAAATATTGGGCGTTTCAGTAGGATACATGACACAAGCACAGTGTTTTCTTCATCTCTGTCATTATCTCGGTTCTTTCAACAAACTTTCTTGGTAGAGCTATATCGTTTCAAATTAAGCAGAAATGTGAAGTTAGACGCGACTTTGACGGTGAAAACGTACTTCACTTAACATGAACTGCCTTGCTCGCTTTTATCCGCGCACTTTTGAGTTGTGGGTACGTCAATTAAAAATTAATGAAAGCATCTTTTAGGCTGCTCTAGGTACAAAATAGGTAGTTCGACTGCTGGATGGAAAAAAAAAACACTTCCCATTAAACTCCCAGATGCTAATATCTGCTGAGCTACTCCCTTACTTCCTGCACTTTTCACGGAATCGGCAGGTTCGTTGCCGTGTTCACAAATGTCCGTTTTTGGTTTGAGGACTGGAGTGACAGAAAGCAAGGTTAGGTTTCGCCAGGAAATTTTTTAAATACATTAACGTGAGTATTATCCACAGACCGATGGCACGTCGTGTTTCACAGTTTGATGGTGGCCGTAGCTGATTTTTGGTCACAAGCCTTATGCTTATGAAACGGGACACATGTCGAACACACACATGCCGGCCGCGTTTCTGTAGCCTTTGCATTTGTTAGAAAAACAAAATCCACGAACAGCCTTTATCTAGATATTCGATCATTTAAAGAGCTTAACGCATCTTCGAATATGAAACAGAAAGTTTACCAGCTGCATCCATTAGCACAAAAAAAAATCTTTTTGAACTCCAGTGGAAATATCAATCTCGTGTCGTTGATGATAAATTAGCGTTCCAGTTCTCGAAATATCGTGTTTATTCCAGGCTAGGATGCGGGTTGGTCAGGGTGCAGGGTGCTGTAGACTTTCGCCTCCAGGAAAAATATGCCACTGGCATTTTGATCCCTCCTTCAGCCCTGAATAAGTTTAACTACAATGTACAAACGACGCACTTGACTCACCCTATGGAAGAGAGAGTGATTTAGATGCTGAGCGTTCCTCATCTGGTATGCAAATCCCGCCGCATTTACTTATTTTGATACAGTGTGTTCAACAATCACAAATGATTCCCAAATATAAAAGGAAAAAAATTCCAGATATAATTGATTGTATATACAGCTACCTTATGGCAACATTTTAAGTAACTGTAATTAAACAAAAATTATAAGAATTGTAAGCAGTCTGACTTATTTGACGGTCTTTTAAAGCTTTTAATCTACTCCTATTAATTCTTTCCTACAACCACTTGCACAACTGTGTCCATTTTATTAATTGTACCTTTAGCATACGTGCATGATAAACTCCCTGAGGATGATGAGTAAACGTCGAAACATGTAGGATTGCTATAAGAAACAGACAGTTGCTAAATATACTGTGCGTGTGTTGGACACATATAATAATAATAATAATAATAATAATATGAAGTCAAGGAACTCCAGAAAACAGCCATATTGGGCACTGCACACACACTTCGGAAAGTACTAATGTAAAAGTACAATAGATTCAACACTGAAACTAACGATATAAGCACCATGAATAGTAACAACAGAATAGCTGCA
>Ga0123353_10010119_pt1 | contig 13112 bp, 13 predicted proteins | sample TergutLab28metaG_3_FD_92763 | JGI IMG/M metagenome (GOLD analysis project Ga0123353, IMG submission 92763) | Labiotermes labralis P3 segment gut microbial communities from Petit-Saut dam, French Guiana - Lab288 P3 | ecosystem: Host-associated > Arthropoda: Insects > Digestive system > Gut ...
ACTCCACTCATGCTTTTCGTTGTCGCGGACTTCATAATTCCGCCTAAAACAATGGTATCACCATCTCTGACCACCACCTTAGACTCTACACTACTGGAAAGAAGGGGCGGATTTTCAAAGTTTACATTCACCTTTTGCCAATCGGCAGCCTTACTTTCACACTTGACCTGCATGGAAATTTTGCCTTCTGACGTAATAGTAGGCGTTACCTCCAATTCCAGTTTGGCATCTTTCATTTCTACCGTTGCCGTTCCATCCTTATCCCGGGTAACATAGGGAATTTCCTCCCCCTGACCAATCTTGGCCTTCTCATTATCCAATGTCGTAACTTTTGGCGAAGAAATAATTTTCCCTTCGCCCGATGTCTCCAATGCCTCCAGTTTGGCCGTTAGCAGGTAGTGCGACGTGGAATAAATCACACCAACAGCAGGGTTGACTGCATCTGCCAAAATGCTGGGAACAGCTGTTGCAATACCTGGTGTTGTCTCTGGATCTGTACCCCACCATTGCGGATGGGTTGCGGGTACACCAAAAACGAGCCCCCCCGGTCTTACAGGCTGATTCCCTGAGAAATGACTCCAATTACCGTCAGAACTGCCGGTATTCCATAGAAGACCAAGATCACGGGAACCGGACTTGGTCACTTCCACTATCTTCGCTTCAATGGAAATCTGAGGTAACTTGCCTTCTTTGACCAGCTTTTTCTGCTCCGCTTCTTCCGCCGCCTTGGCTATATCCGCCAGTTTTTTTACCTCCGCACGCTCCGTGTCGGCGTCTTTTCTTATCCTCTCCAGTGTTTTGACAACAAGGACATTCCCCTCTTCATGTACTCCCAAACTGTTCAGCGTTATCACCGTATCGAAGGCCTGGCGCCACGTCACGCGCTTTACAGACAAAGTAACAGTTCCCTTCACATCCTCACTGGAAACGATATTGACACCTCCCGCTTCCGAGAGGAGACGAAAAACACTCTTAATATTTGCATCCTGAAAATCAATGCTGATTAGCTTGGACGGATCGGCCGCCTGATTAACGCGGGAAAAGGAATCCCATTCCTGATTTCCTCCTCCGCTATTTCTACTATCCCTGGAAAGACCGGAAACATTAAAATCAATTTGCACACGCGCCCCATCTTTACGAATCATGTAAGGCACGCGCTCGCGCATATCCATGGTCATATAACTCCACGGCTGACCATCCCGGTCCTTTTGAATGACCGATACCCGGAATATATTATCTAGTTTTTTGTCACTCAAGCTGCGTTTGACACCTTCATCAATCAGGGTATTGGCCATCACAGCCACAACGCTAACGGAACTCTGCGTTTCAATCATCGTGCCAGATTCTGCGGAAAAATATAAGGTCACCCTTTCCTTTCCCGGCAACCGCTCAAACATTACATTTTTTAAATGAACGGTTTCTCCTCCCCTGTGGCTAATGGAAACGGTGTCAACGACAGGGAAGGCATTACCTGAAAAGGAATAAGAAAGATGAATTAATGAACCCAGCAATACCACCAAAACAATAAATCCCAGATTTCTTTTTTTCATGGTGCTTCCTCAATATCTTTATGCAACTTTATGGTAATATGATTTACTTCTCCCCTTGAATTAATATCTTTAACCGCAACAATCACCCTGTCAGCTTTAATCTGCAAAACGCGCCCCTCAGCAAGACCGATGAGGGTTCCTTCTTTAATGATATAAAACTTCTTCTCCCCGTCCTCAACAATGGCTTTCCATCCTTCCTGATCACTTCCGGAAATTCCCACAACACTGAACGCGGAAAGATCCTGACGTTGCAGAGGTGAAATGGGAAGAGTTTTCGCCTGTTGTTTCTTGGTAACATCTACCCCCGTCTCGACAAATGGCTTAAAAGGATCCTTACTGCCAAGGGTACCTGGCGGACTGGCAACAGAAACAGAATCCGGTTGTGCAGAAGAAGAATCAAAAGGAGATAATGCACCTCCGTCTTCTGCCTGCACAGAAAAGGCGATGACTGACAGCCATATTATGGCGGCAATCAAAACAGTAAGATACGATGTTAATGTTTTCCGTGGTTTACAAATTGGTTTCGGCATCACTATTCCCTCTTATTTTCCTTGCCTTACTGCTCTAAAAACATATAGGTTTTGAGAACACAAGATGTAATAAGCATACCCGATTTGCCTGTTTTGTTATCCTTCTGCCCCCCTACAACCAAATCTTCAACATTAATAATTCTCGGTAACTGTGATACCTTCCCCAGAAAATCCAACGTATCGGCATAAGATCCTACAAGCCTGACACGCACAGGAATGTCCTGGTAAAACTTTTCTTCCTCTGGAGGAGAAGTGCCACCAGCTTTTTTCTTATCTTCTTCTGTTCTTTTGACGGGAGAAATAACAGGCACGGGCTCAAAAAGAAGAAAATCGATACCGGCATTACGACCTTCCAACGAAATGGATTCAAGAAGAAGGGGGATTTCTTTCTTATCCGGCAATTTTTGCAAAGCAACTTGAAAATCAGATTGAAGAGTTTCAAGATCCGCAATATGCTTCTCCCTGTCTGCCGCTATTTTCTCCTTTTTCTTTACCTCTTCCTTCAGTTGAACCAATTTGGTTTCCAAACTTTCCTGTTTTGCCCAAGCATCCTGAAGATAAAACATGTAATAAAAGTAACCAACAAGGCAAAACACAGCCAACATCAATCCTGCCTTCGCCTTTGGCGAAAGTCTTTTCAGATCATCAGCAGAAATAGCCATTCCTTACCCTTTCTTAATGGTGCAACTTATTTTAAAACCCTGTATTTTCGTCCCTGTTCCTGACACTTCTTCCTGTTTTGAGGACTGAAGATCCACGGAAAGAATAAACGGCAAAGATTCCAAACTTTTCATGAACAAAGCAACCGTTGTCGGATTTCTTGCAATTCCATCAAGGGACAACGAACTTCCCATTTGAGAAATACTATTCAGGGAAAGATCCTTTTCCGGTATAATACTGGCTAATTGTTTAAACATAAAAACGGGAAATTCACGCCCTTCTTCCAATTTTTTGATAACGCTAATTTTGTTTTCCAAAACTACCTTCTTTTCCTTAAACTCTTCTATGGTCCCAACAACTTTGTCGAGTTCTTCCACACGGCTTTTGTTGGTCTGAATATTCTTCTCCAAATCTATAAGCGTAGCGACCATATAGCCATGATACGATATAAGAAGGGCGGCAAGGATACAAGTCACCCCTATGGCAAGTACAATTTCCTTGGCTTTTCCCGCCTTCTTTTTCGCTTCATGATAGGGAAGCAGATTAATTTTTATCATTTGTCACCTACCATTCTTAAGGCCAGTCCCACGCATACAGCAGCCGCAGGCCCCATTTTCTCTATTTCTTCTTCTGTAAAGTGTTTTTTGTTATATGCTATATTCTTAAAAGGATTAACAATCTCTGTATTGATGTTCAATCGTTGGGATAGCGCTTCCACAAAACCAAACAATCTGGCAGACCCCCCAGACAGAAAAATCCTACTGATTTCACCGCCACCAACGGTAGAACGAAAATAATCAATAGACCTTTCGATCTCTTGCAGAATGGGCTCTGCGGCAGTGAGAACATGTTCGTGAAACACATCGGACGGCTCATCGTATTGGGGCCCTTCGATTTTTTTCAATTCTGCTTCTTCCAAATCGGGCAACCCCATATTACTTTGCATATCCGCTGTAATATTATATCCTGCCATCGTGAAATCACGGCGGAGAATAGATCCCCTGCTTTTAATAACATTGATATTGGTCACACTTGCTCCAATGTTTACCAAGGCAACGATTTCATCATCGCCCAAATCGTAATTCTCCTCATACATCGTCTCCAAAGCAAAAGAATCAACATCCATGATTACGGGCTGGAGACCCGCGTTCCTGATTGCATTGGTGAACCGCTCCACAACATCTGTTTTGGCAGCAACAAGCATTACATCAATCTGATTAGCATTAAACTCATTTTTCCCGAGAATCTGAAAGTCATAGTTCACATCATCCATATTATCAAAAGGAAGGTATTTACTCGCTTCATCCTGAATGAGTTCCCGTAATTCATCGGAGCTCATCGTCGCAAACGAAACCTTCTGAGATATCACCGCGTTTCCGGAAAGTGACGCAACAACATTGCGTCGCTTGACTTTGGAAAGACGGACAAGTTCTTTAATCTTTGCCGTCAGAGCTTGCGGATCCTCCAGAACTCCCTCGTGAACAATCCCCTTGGGAAGAAGCAGTTGGTGATAGCTCCGCAGCGTGTACCCCTTGGAAGTCCTGTCAACTTCGGCTAACTTGAGAGAACTTGCCCCAATATCAAGGGCCACCAGTTTCTTCTTTGATGAAAACAATCCCTGAATATTAAAACTGCCCATTAAGTCACCGTTTAACCTGCCTTGTTTTTTTTATTTGGATAAATTTTAATTAAAGTAACTATTTCCTTTGTAAATACACATGGCTTACCATACCCCAAAAACCTTCTCTTTGGTGAAAGCAACTTTCGCGCCACAGATTAACAACAGAAAAACTTTATAGGAAAAACTTCATCAGAATTATCGTGATATACGAAAAACAACATCCCCATCTTTGACCATACCTAATTCATTTCTGGCGATCATTTCTATGTAGGAAAGATTGGATTGAAGGAGGCTTATTTCTTTTTCTAAGGACGCATTATCCACAGTAATGGTCTGGTTAATCTTCTGTATATCATGAAGCTTCTGCTGCATGGCATAACCATCCCAGAGACCTCGATTACCAAAAGTGATCATCAAACCAACGAGAAAAACAAACACAACAATGTATAAACCCACTTTTCGCATGGGCACAATCCCTCAAGGTGGAACCTATGGACAGTAAATGAATGCCATTATAAAACACACCCCGTCAAATAACTGCCTATTGAACAGGTCAAAGGTTTGACCCTTTGCGGGTTAAACTTACGACATATACATGAGTGGCTCATCTATACATGTTTTCCGCATAATTGCAACTCGAATATCGTAACCATCAGTAAGAAGGAAGTAACTGCTGAGGTTCCCCCAACAAAAAATCACCCTTCTCAATCCATTCTTTGAGTATGTGGGCTATCTGACGGGCTTTAAAATAACTGGATAAAGGAGCGGTTACGATTGTTTTCCCCGTTAAGGTAATAGAACCGCTTCTCAGCTCTTTATAACTGACTTCACCAATGCTTTTACCCTCACATCTTGGATAATCCATACTATAATCGAACACCTGCGTATAGATATCCTCATCCCTAATGGCCGTATAACGCGCCATCTCCTCATTAAGCACGGGAATAGGAATGCCGATACCAACATAAAGCGATACTCCGTACCCTAAAATACTGGCTCCCACCAGCCATTCTGATTTCATATTTTTAAGATTGCCAATTGTGGCAATGGTTCCGGCTCCTCCGGTAGGAATGCCATTTTCCATTCTCGGAACATGGGGATTATGCTGCGTTCCTTGCCAAGCAATGAACCCTTCCCCTCCGCCAAGAAAAATCCTGGTTCCAATACCTAATGTTTTGTAAAATGGATCATTAAAAAGAGGACTGATTTGCCCCGAAGTCGCATAATTGGCATTGGCCATCTTGGGGCGCAGCATGCCCATGTAGGTATAAATTGTCCTGTCTGACATATTCACAGCGCAATTGTAGTTCTGATAAGCGTTGCGTGGATTGAACAAAATGGCGTCCTTAAAATCATTCAGAGTCATCTTCTTGTCTATTTTTCGTGCAGGATAACAATCTGTTCCATATCCTTCTGCTCGCAAATGGACAACCTTACCGGTCACAAGATCCTCAATGACGTGTCCTCCTCCATAACGGAACTCTCCGGGATAAACACTATTGAGAGGATCCCCTTCGATAACTTCCGTGGCGCCAAGATAACAATCTACCGCCGCAACGCCTCCATAAGCGGGGACATCATTGATCCATACCTTAGTCGCCCGGATGCGGGGCGATGTATGACCAAAATTCAAAAAGGCTCCCGATGAACACATGGGGCTGAATGTCCCCGTGGTGACAACATCAACACGTTTTGCCGCATCTACATCACCATGCTTTGCTACAATGTCGATCATCTCTTCCGCCGTTACCACAACGGCCTTGCCTTGCTTTATTTTTTCGTTGATTTCCCTAATAGTTTTTTGAACTTTGTTTCCCTTCATCACAATAAACTCCAGTAAAAGAATGCCTTTCCCATAGAATGTCATTTCCCCCGCACATGATTACAGCTTTTTAAACAACCCGGGTGTGACCAAAGCCCCCTGCGCCTCTTTCCGTATCGCCAAGGGAAGAACTCTTTTGCCAGACACACCGGCAAACAGGTTGAATAATAAGCTGAGCAATCCGATCCCCACGTTTTACCTCAAAGGGACCTGGGCCATGATTGATCAAAAGTATCCCTATTTCTCCTCGATAATCAGCATCAATGGTTCCCGGCGCGTTCAATACCGTTACACCAAATGTCATGGCCAAACCACTTCTGGGTCTTATCTGCCCTTCATATCCCTGCGGAAGAGAAATGGCAAATCCTGCAGGAATTTTTTTCCATGTCCCGGGAAAAATAATCTCGACACCTTCCACCGCAGCGCATACATCCATACCGGAGGAAAGGCTCGTCATATACTGTGGCAGATTTAAATCATCTTGCCCCGGTAAAATCATCACAGGAACACAAATCTCTTCATTCATGCGGCCGTCACACATCTTCAGCAATTTCCGGCGGCATCTTCCCCACCGCAACTAAGGATATTTTGTCCAAAGAAAATATTTCCTCTGCCATATCACGAATAGCCCGCCTTGTCACTCTGTCTATTTCTCCCACAACCTCATCGCAAGTAATATAACGTCCAAAGGAAATCTCATTTTGGGCCAGGCGGTTCATCCTGTTATCCGTACTCTCCATGCTCAAGATAAAATTACCTTTAACCATTTCCTGAGCAATACGCAGTTCCTTTTCCGTCAATAAATTTTCCTGTAGCTTTCGCATTTCCAAATGAATCAAGTGGATCACTTCATGCAAGTGGCCCGTATCACACCCCGCATAGATACCTATCATGCCTACATCATGATAGGTATTGAAATAAGATTGAATATCATACGCGAGTCCTTTTTTCTCCCGAATTTCCTGAAATAAACGCGAGCTCATGCTTCCCCCAAGGAGGGTATTAAGGATAATACAGGTATAACGTCCGGGATCGCCAACGGCAGGGGCCTTACATCCCATGATAAGGTGAACTTGTTCATGTTCCCTATTGATAAAAGACTCCACCATGGAAGGCGATGGTGGGCGAAAAAATATTTTTTGCTCTTCCTGCGGCGCAGAGGCAAAGTTACGCGTAACCAGCTTTACCAATTCGGAATGTTTGACCTGTCCCGCTACGGAAATAATAAAGTTATTTCCTCTATAATGTTGTTTAAAAAAACGTAATATCTTTCTTCTATTGAAACCCTGTACTCTTTCGTGGGTACCCGCAACAGGAAAGGCAAGGGTGTATCCCTGCCAAAATTGCGCATCGAAAAGATCGTGGATATATTCGTCAGGTGAGTCTTCCAGCATCCGTATTTCCTGGGAAACAACAGATTTTTCTTTTTCTATATCATCGCCAAGAAACAGTGAATGATATAAAATATCAGCTAAAAGCTCAATGGCAGAACAAAGATGATAAGCGGGAATTTTTATATAGAAGACCGTATTCTCTTTTCCCGTGAAGGCATTGATCACTCCTCCCATGGAATCTACAGCCGAAGCGATATCAAAAGGGGACCTCTTGCGGGTCCCCTTGAAAAGCATATGCTCGATGAAATGCGCTATTCCATTGGATGTTTTTACTTCATGACGGGATCCACACCCAACCCACACGCCAATTGATACGGAACGGATATGCTCAATTTCTTCTGAAACAACACGGATCCCATTTGCAAGGATGGTCTTACTGACCATTGTCCCCCAAGGCTTCCTTTCGGCTGAGGCGAATTTTACCTTGCCTGTCTATTTCCAGCACTTTTACATTCACTTCATCGCCTTCTTTGAGAATGTCGGTTACTTTGTTGACCCGTTCCTTCGCCAGATGTGAAATATGGACAAGACCTTCCGTTCCCGGTAAAATCTCCACAAAGGCACCAAAATCAACAACACGCTTAACCACACCGCGATAAATCTTACCAATCTCGGCCTCTTCTGTAAGCCACTTTACCATGCAAATGGCTTTTTCCGCAGCCTCGGCATCAGCAGAGGCAATGGTAACGGTACCATCATCTTCTACATCAATCTTTACACCTGTTTCGCTAACAATCTGGCGAATATTTTTCCCTCCTGATCCGATGACATCCCGTACACGTTCGGGGCGAACCTTAACCGTCACAATCCTTGGCGCATACATGGAAATATTTTCTCTTGATTCCGCCATGGTTTCCATCAGTTTATCAATAATGTAGAGACGACCGGCTTTGGCTTGGTCAAGGGCCATGCGTAAAACATCTTCCGTAAGCCGATCAATTTTGATATCCATCTGGAGAGATGTAATACCCTTTTTCGTACCACACACCTTGAAATCCATATCACCGCAATGATCCTCATCACCCAGAATATCAGAAAGAATGACAATTTTATCATCCTCTTTTAACAGGCCCATGGCAATTCCCGCCGCGATACCTTTAACGGGCACACCGGCATCCATCATGGCAAGCATCCCTGCACAAACCGTGGCCATGGAAGAAGAACCGTTTGATGAAAGGATTTCCGATACAATACGAATGGTATAGGGGAAGGAGTCAGGGCCAGGAAGAACGGCAAGTAAAGCACGTCTGGCCAATGCTCCGTGGCCGATTTCACGTCGCCCGGGACTTCTTAAAGATTTCGCCTCTCCTACCGAGTAGGGAGGAAAGTTGTAGTGCAGGAGAAAGGACCGTATTTCTTCTCCCGTAATATAATCCATCCGTTGTTCATCAGTAGACGTCCCTAAAGTTAAAGCGGCTAATGCCTGTGTCTCCCCGCGATTGAACAGTGCGGAACCGTGTACTCTTGGCAAAACACCTACCTCGGAACTGATAGGCCGAATATTTTGGAAACCACGTCCGTCTATCCGTGTCTGCTCTTTCAGAACAATATCCCGAACGATCCTCCGTTCCATTTCTTCAACAATTCCCGCGATAATGGGTTTTAGCGTGGCATCGACCGCAGAAAACTCCTTACTGACTCTTTTGCGGATGTTATCCAGTTGCCCGTAGCGTTCCTGCTTTCGCGGGATATGATAGGCTTCACGGAGATCTTTTTCCGCCCATGCCGTCACTTGTGCCAGAAGTTCCTCATCAATTGGTTCCGGAATAATTTCTCTTTTATCTTTGCCGATTTCTTGCCTCATCCGCAATTGCAGATCAATGATCGGACGCATAGCATCGAGGCCATAACTGATGGCATCAACAATGACGTGATCATCAATTTCCTTTGCGCCGCCTTCCAGCATGACAAGGTTTATATCGTATTCATCCGTTCCGTCACGGGGAACCATCCGGCCCGCAAGAAACAGATTCAGATCGCTATTCCCCATTTCATCAATAGAGGCATTACAAACAAACTTTCCATCAATCATTCCTACTCGCACCGCAGCAATGGGCCCTTTAAAAGGAACATCTGATATCTCCAGAGCAGCCGATGTGGCGATAAGAGCCGTTACATCAGGGTCATGCTCAGAATCCACGGAAAGAACGGTGGCAACAACCTGAGTCTCATGGCGATAGCCGCTGGGAAACAGGGGACGGATAGATCGATCAATCATACGTGATGTCAAAATTTCCCGTTCATTGGGTCGCCCTTCTCTTTTAAAGAAACCACCGGGAATTTTACCGGCGGCAAAGGTCATTTCTTGATAGTCTACTGTCAGAGGGAAAAAATCCAGTCCTTCTCGTTTATCCTTGAGAGATACAACGGTTACTAAAACAACCGTATCGCCATAAGTCGCCCAAATAGCTCCGTCAGCTTGGCTGGCCACGTAGTTTGCTTTCAGGGCAAGCTTCTTCCCTGAAAACTCCGTCACAAATGAATTACCCATTAATTTATTTTTCCTTTCTATTGATCAACGATAGGCCTGCCTTAAATCTCAAGAATACACCTGGAGGTATACTTGAAAAAACGAAAAATCTCTTTACAAGGGTTTATTTTCGTAATCCTAAGCGGGCAATAACGGTTCTGTATCGCCCCATATCCTTTTTCTTCAGATAATCGAGCAAACCTCTTCTCTGTCCAACCAGCTTTAGTAAGCCGCGTCGCGAATGATGATCTTTTTTGTGTGCCTTGAAATGCTCCGTCAAATATTCAATGCGGGCGCTCAACAAGGCAATCTGAACTTCTGGGGAACCAGTATCATTCTCATGGAGCTTAAAATTGCTAATAATATAACCTCTTTTTTCTACATCTAACACCGCTTTTCCCTCCCTCTTATTATATGATCTAAAATCAAACCACAGTCAAATTGCACACGATGGGTCATGGAACCAGTGAAGCATACCTTTTGATTATTCCTCAAAGGATCCTCTAATAAACCCAACGAAATAGCCGATTGATTGCTATTTAGCACAAAAATGCCCTTTTCTGTTCGTCCTTATTAGCCATGATGTGATCCAAAAACTCGTAACGTTTTAGCAATCTGCCTGACATCTCCATGCATTGCTTCTTCCCTGCCACTGGTAAGGACTTCCATAATGGCAACAAGTCCCGCCCGAGGGGATAGCAATCTTATCATATCTCCCTTGTCAAGGAAAGAAATATGATCACGAGCCACTTCATCACTCATCAACTGGCATCCTTTACGGATCTTATCCGCTAATAAATCATCTATATGAATTGTCTTCAATCCCGAAGTGGCCTCTGCAGTGGAAATTATCCCTGCTTCCAAAAGTTTTATCCGTACATCATCATCCAAACCGGCAAGCAAAAGGGCATCCCCTGCAGAAAAGGAACCATTTTTTGTCCTCCTCAAGGAGGCGAGGGTAGCTCCGCAACCCAATTTCTCCCCGATATCGGCGCAAAGTGAGCGAATATAAGTTCCCTTACTGCAAGAAATGGTAAAAATAACTTCCGGAAGATTTATTGCCACAACCTCCGCATGAAAAATTTCCACTTCCCGCGGTTCCGGTATAATGGTAACACCTTTCCTTGCCCAGCGATGCAGAGGGCGTCCTTTAAATTTTATCGCCGAATACAGGGGAGGAACCTGCATCCTCAAGCCGCGCAAACCACGAACTGAACGAATCACATCCTCTTCGGAAACATGCAAATGGTTTGTTGATACAACGGTACCGGTCACATCCAGAGTATCTGTGCAGACACCAAGAAGAGCCGTTCCTTGATACTCTTTACTCGTATTCATCAAAAAAGGGGCAAGTTTTGTCCCTTCATTCAACAAAACAGGTAACACCCCTGTTGCCAACGGATCAAGCGTTCCCGTATGTCCTGCTTTACGAGCTTTTAGAAGTCGTTTAACTTCTGCCACAACATCATGGGATGTTTGACCTGATGGTTTATCAATAATTACTACACCATCCATAGTTTACAGTACAGAATGCACGGCTGTCAAAACACGCTCGTGCACAGCAGTAAAAGTCCCTTCCAGATAACATGACGCGGCATTGACATGTCCGCCTCCACCAAAAGATGACGCGAGCCTCTCGACATTGATGTCTCTTTTGGAACGGAAACTTGCTTTAAAAACATTAGGTTCTATCTCCGTATAAAAAACAGAAAGATCAACCGTACGAATTTCCTTTGTCATATCAACAAAATTTTCTGAATGTTCATATTTTGCATTCAGATCTGCAAAATCCTGCTGGAAAATAACCATGGAGCCTACTTTTCCTTCAAAATCAAAGCGCAGCGTCTCCAGCGCCCTCTTTAGCAGATAGATTTTACTCTGGGGATTGCTCTCATAAACATGTTCTCCTATGAGCTGCGGATCAGCGCCACAGGCAACTAAATCCCCAACCGCAAGAAATGTGTCTTTACTCGTGCCTTTATGACAAAATCGACCCGTATCGGTCATGATGGCTGTAAAGAGATTAATTGCCATGGGAAGTGTGATTTTAATTCCCATGGTCACAGCCAAACGATAGATAAGCTCTCCCGTGGAACTGACCGATGCATCTACATATGAAAAATGAAAAATTTTTTGATGAGAAACATGATGATCAATATTAATTAATCGCTTTATTTGGGCAATTTCCTGCCTTCCGTTTCCAATCCGTCCCAGCCCATTACAATCCACAACAATTGCCGCATCATACCGCTCATGGTGATCAATAGTATGAACAATATTCTCGCTTCCCGGCAAAAAATGATAATTAAAGGGAGTTTGATCTTGATTATAAATGGTTACGTCTTTCCCTAAAAAACGCAGCATATCATAAAGAGCAAGTTCCGAGCCAAGAGCGTCACCATCTGGCCGGACGTGAGATGTGATAAGAAACACCTGATGCCGATAAATTGACTCGATGACTTCATGCATCATCATTATTATTGTCCTGTTTTTCCAACTCTGCCAGAATGCGATCAATTCGGCTGCCGTACGCAAACGAATGATCCGGTCGAAAAATCACCTCCGGGGTATAACGAAGTCTCAGTCTGCGCCCAAGTTCTTTCCGAATAAATCCTTTGGCGCACTCCAAACCATCTTGCATTTCTTCATTACATATATCCTGGGCCATCTCGACAAAATAAACCTTGGCTACGCGCAGATCATCGCTGACGCGGACATCCGTAATGGTCAAAGAACCAATTCTGGGGTCCTTGATTTCTTTATGTAAAATGTCCGCTATCTCTATTTGTATAAGATCGGCAACTCTGGCCGACCTTTTGAAATTCGCCATAATTTACCTGAAAACGTATCAAAGTTTTCTTTCAATTTTTTCCTGTGCGTACGCCTCAATAACATCTCCTTGCCTGAGATCATTGAAGCCCTCTATGCCAATACCACATTCAAACCCGCTCAGGACCTCTTTTGCATCATCCTTAAATCTTTTCAGGGACAGGATCTTGCCATCAAAAATCTGTATACCATCGCGAACAAGACGTACATTAGATTTACGCGTAATTTTCCCTTCT
>Ga0123353_10010121_pt1 | contig 13110 bp, 8 predicted proteins | sample TergutLab28metaG_3_FD_92763 | JGI IMG/M metagenome (GOLD analysis project Ga0123353, IMG submission 92763) | Labiotermes labralis P3 segment gut microbial communities from Petit-Saut dam, French Guiana - Lab288 P3 | ecosystem: Host-associated > Arthropoda: Insects > Digestive system > Gut ...
CAAAATTCCCCTGAGCTTTGTTTCAATAAAAGGAAAACCTTCTTCTATTACAATTATTTTTTCAACACTCTCTGCAAGCTTTTTTATTTTTTCTGTTGGGTATGGGTAAAACCCTATATGCAAATGGGAAGGTTTAGCAGCAAGCTCTGCAACATTTTCAAGATAATAATTTTTTCCAAGCCCTGTTGTAATTATTCCATATTTTTTAAAATCAGGATTTATATAAAGCTGATTATATTTTGAATCTTCTGATTCTTTTGAAATCTCATCATACTTTAAAATAAGCTTGTCCCACTGCCTTCTGGCATAAACAGGGAGAAGCATCCATGATGTTGTGTCATCTGTTTTTTTATTTTTATTCTGAGGTTTTTCTTCTTTTGTATTTACAACTGCTCTTGAATGCGCAAGGCGTGTTACAATTCTCATCATAACAGGGATGTTATATTTTTCTGAAAACTCAAATGCTTCTGCCATCATCTCATAAGATTCCTGCTGATTCACAGGCTCAAAGCATGGCACTTTTGCAAAATCTGCATAAAATCTGCTGTCCTGCTCATCCTGAGATGAATGCATTCCCGGATCATCAGCAACAACCACAACAACTCCGCCATTTATCTTTAACAGGGCAGAGTTAATAAAAGGATCAGCTGCAACATTAAGGCCAACATGCTTCATTGTTACTATTACCCTTTTTCCGGCAATAGATGCTCCAAGTGCATCTTCATAAGCAGTTTTTTCATTGCTGCACCATGCAGCATGAATTTTTCCTGTTTTCTCTGAGTAGTTAATAAGATATCCCATAATTTCTGAAGATGGGGTCCCGGGGTATCCATACGCATTTGAAATTCCTGCATGTATGGCACCCAGAGCAATTGCCTCATCTCCAAGCAGTACTTGTTCTGCCATTTATAAACTCCTTAATTTAGGTTAAACTTTTATTTCAAACTAATTTTTAAGAACATCGAATGCTTTTTTAAAACCAGCAGCAGCTCCCTCAATTACTTTATCGGAAACACAATAGGCAATCCTGAAATATCCTAAAGTGCCAAACCCTCTTCCTGGAACAACCAGGACTTTTTCATTTTGAAGAGCATCAACTGCTTTAAGATCATCTCCGCCCGGAGCTTTTGGAAAAAGATAAAAAGCCCCTTCTGGTTTTGTAAATTCATAACCAATATTTCCAAGTATTTCTGAAATCCTGTCTCTCTTTTTTTTGTAAAAATCTATATCAACACTTTTCCCCTGAAACTCTGCAACAACTTTCTGCATTATTGCCGGCGCATTTACATAACCAAGAACCCTGTTGCACATTATTATTCCTCCCATGAGATTTGCAATATCTTCTGCATCAGGGTTAACAGCGATCCACCCTATTCTTTCTCCGGGAAGCGAAAGATCTTTTGAATATGAGGTCAAAATAATACTGTGTTTATAGGCTTTAATAACAGAGGGAACTTTAACTCCGTCATATACGATTTTCTTGTAAGGTTCATCGCTTAAAAGGTAGATTGCCCTGCCCCGCTCTTTGCTTTTTCTTTCAAGCATTGCCGCCAATTTTTTTATTGTTTCTTCGTTATATACTTTTCCCGAAGGGTTGTTGGGAGAGTTAATGATCACCCCTTGCGTTTTATCATCTATTGCTTTTTCAATATTTTCAGAAGAAAGATTAAAATCATCTCCAGAAGAAACACGAACAAGCTTACCTCCGTGATTTGCAACATAAGCATCATATTCTGCAAAGTAAGGGGTTATTGCAATAATATTGTCGCCTTGATTAAGAATTGTTTTTAGCACTACATTCATTGCCCCTGCAGCACCGCATGTCATTACGATATTGGCTGATGGTATTTCAATTTCTTCTGTTTTGCTTACCCATGTAGCAATTTTTTCCCTTACATCAGGATATCCTGCATTAGGCATATATGCATGCATGCCAGGTTTTGCAATTTTTGTATATTCTGCAAGTGCTTTTGCAAAATCTGCTGGTGGATCAATATTGGGATTTCCAAGACTAAAGTCAAATACATTTGCTTCACCATATTTTGATTTTAAAACAGCTCCTGTTTCAAACATTTTCCTTATCCAGGATGAGCTTTCCATTGCGCTAATTACATTTTTTGAGACAGCCATCATGTCCTCCGGGGTTAATATAAATACTTTAACAATATTGCCAGGGAGTAAATATAGATAATTTTTTAAAAAGTATAACTTCTATGCTGTTTTTTATCAATTACTTGGAGTTAATTGATAAAAAATCGATCAAACTGATGAAAAAATGTATGGATCCAGGAGTTTTTTTCTGTTTTGGCAAATAATGTAATTGATTAACAGATTAACCGTGAATTTAAACTCACGCTTATGTTTACCATAATTTAAAGCGACACAATTTAAAGTAACACATCTTGAAAAAAAATAGCTTATTAGTTAAAAACCTACAGCGAAAACCATGTTTCCAAAGCAGGCGCGAATTTTTCAGCTAAAATCAGAATAAATTCCTTAATACCTACAAGATTATGTAGGTAAAAAACCAGCCTACATCATTAAAAAACTACCTACCTACATAGTCTTGTAGGATGACGACTAATGCTTTCTGCTGTTAACTTTTGTACATGAGAAACTTAGGAATACCTCTTACAAAAAAGACAGCCGATTTATCTGATCGGGAAAATTTTAGTTTTAGTTTTTTTTGCGACTGCTGCGAAAGGGAATGGATTAGTCCATCGATTCCATTTTCATTTGGCAAGTTTTCTTCTATTAAACATGAGGAGACTATGAAGCTTATTTGGGCATGGGAACACCAGTTGGCATTTGAACAAGCTAATCTGGAGGCTCATTTCCACTTTAACAACTGCTCCGAATGTAACAATTGGGTTTGCAATGTTTGTTTTGCACCTGAAAAAGAAGATCCTCAAGGGCATTGCAATGGATGTTCAGAAAAAAGGGAAAAAATAAATATCTTCCCTGCGAAAAAAAGATAAGGAAGATATTTTGTATGAAAGATAATTTTTTTGAACAAAAAAAGAAAACAAGTACAAAAACACATAAAGGAGAGAAAAAAATGAAAGTTTTAAATGAAACAAGTGATAATCTGCTTTCCAGTGACAGCTTACAATATAATAGCAACAGTAATGTCGCCACAGGCAAACTAGTCTTTAGAAACTTCAGAGTTGAGTCTGGTTTTATTGAAGGGTTGTGGGTTATTGGAATGACTAATGATGGCTCCAATCTGTTTTTTGCCGCAAGCAAGTCAAAAATCCTTGCAAAAGGAGTTCAGGTTATCGGCAGTTCTATAACCCTTAATGTATATCATGGTGATAATTTCTTACCATATACAGGGAGTGTTATTGTACCTGCATATGCTCTTAATATTTATGATTTCCTGGAAGAAACAACTAACGGCATGGGAACTTACTTGTATCGTTATAACAATACAACTCCCATTATGTTTTCAGACGGAAATGCAAATATTGATTTTATAGCTCAGATGGCGTTGTTTCAAGCTCCAAAGCCGAAGATTAGAAACGCCAAGATCAGCTACAAAGTATAGTATATGGCTCATAAAAGAACCATCTGCTTTATACGACAAAGTTTAGCTGATCATGTAACAGATAAAACAGTCCATCTATAAAAGGTACTTGCCCACCCCCCCCCCGGGCAGGAACCGACTTTGTAGATGGATTATATTTTTACCTGAAAATATATTCAGGGCCCATGTAAATAGATTGATTACCATCAAAAAGACTTTCAAAAATCACATCTGAGTTATCAGTTTTTCCTGAAAAAAGAGGTAACGCACTACTTATAAAATTATAAAATTTCGCGCTTATGGTATCTTTGTCAGATGAAGCCATTCCTTTAAGTCCCCTTGATATAGTGGTTCTTAAATCTTCTTTTGGTTCATAATAATCAACACTATAATCCAATATTCCACTCTCTTGCGCTGCAAGTGCAATTGCATTTCCCAATGTTCCTACATCGTCAGCAAGCCCGATCTCAACTGCTGAGTTACCGCTCCATATACGGCCGCCTGCAATTTTACGGGTTTCGCTTAGCTGGATATCTCTTGAGGAGCTTACAAAACTTAAAAATGTACTGTAATCGTTTTCAACGCTCAGCGTTAATATTTTTTTCATATCTTCTGAAAGACTCATATCTGGACGATAAAAACTTGAAAATTTTGTTGTACCATATCCATCTGTGGTTATTCCCGGATACTTCGCAAGAAATTCACTGATATCAGGAAGCATTCCAAAAACCCCTATAGAGCCTGTAAGTGTTGATGGCATGCAGAGTATGGTGTCAGAAGCTGTTGATATCCAATATGCACCTGAAGCAGCTATTGAGCTCATGGATACAATAACAAGTTTCCCTTCTTTTTTTACATCCTGTAGACTGCGCCTAATAGCCTCGGAAGCACCCACGCTGCCTCCGCCCGAATCAATGCGCAATATTACAGCAGCAATTTTTTGATCTTTCCTTATCCCTTCAAGAATTGATACATAAGAAGATGCGCCAATTGTTCCGGGCGGCTGTTTTCCTGAAACAATTGGCCCAGAAGCAACAACCACAGCAATTCTCTGTGGCGCTGGTTTTTCTTTCTTTGTTATAGTTTTATAATAATCTTTCCAGTTGATCTTATTGCCTGTTCCTGCAAGAGCTAATGCTTCTTCATAGACTGCAATAGTATCTATAATATTGTATGACTTTGCAGTTTTTGCAGAATTCCCCCTGTTTTTTTCAAGTATTACAGCATAGCTGGAAATATATCTGTCGATATCTCTTTTCGTTATATTCCTTTCTCTGGTAACAGCAGCAAGATATTGTGCCCATAAATCATTGAGATACCCTACAGATGCTTCTCTTGCAGGAGCAGACATTTTATCAGAAATAAAAGGTTCCACTGCACTTTTATATTCTCCTGCCCTAAATACATTTACTTTGATACCATATTTATTAAGCCCTTTTCCATAATAATTCTGAAATCCGCCTATCCCTTTAAACATCATTTCCCCAAAAGGATCAATAACAATATTTTCAGCATAGCAAGCAAGATAATATTTTGACTGAGAATAGGTGTCAGAAAAAGCAATTACTTTTTTGCCTGAATCTTTGACATTTTTAATTGCCATGGCAATTTCCTGAAGCTTGCTTAAGCCGCTGCCATCAAGTTTTCTTAAATCAAGAAATACTGATGAGATATTGTCATCTGATGCAGCTTCATTCAGAACAGCAATTATCTCTCTTAGAGTGGTATCTTTTCGTCTTTCACTTTCCAGGAGAATATCTGCTGTATCAGACGGTGTATATTCGATAATATACCCTGTTGGATTTAGCAAAAGAACAGATCCTTCGGAAACTTTTGGAACATAAGAGTTCTTTACGAAAACTGCGGCTATTATTGCAACTATGCCCCAAAATAGCAGATTTAAAATTATTTTTCTGAGAATATCAAAAAATTTAAAAAATGGAATAATAGAAAATTTCACAACTCCTCCTGGTAAATAGCGAAGCGTACCCCATAGCTTTATATATGATTTATTATCGTTCAATAAAGTCATATGGGGTAGCAAAGCGTACCCCATAGCTTTATATATGATTCATTATCGTTCAATAAGGTCATATGGGGTAGCAAAGCGTACCCCATAGCTTTATATATGATTCATTATCGTTCAATAAGGTCATATGGGGTAGCCATAGTTTATTATAATATAATTGTTGAAAAATTCCTTTACTTATTATATTTTAAAAATATAGAATATTCATCTATAATGTGTTTACATTATAGACAGACTCTAATATAGCAAATTTTATAATCAGAGGTTAACAATGACAGAAAAAAAAGTGCCGTTCACAAAAGAACAAATTGAAAAAATCATAGAAAAATACCCCACACCTTTCCATATTTATGATGAAAAATCCATAAGAGAAAATGTAAAAAGGTTTTACAAAGCTTTTTCATGGGTACCTGGAGGATTTAAAAACTATTTTGCTGTAAAAGCCCTTCCAAATCCATATATTTTGAAAGTTCTTAAGGAAGAAGGGATGGGATCTGACTGCTCTTCTCTTCCGGAACTTATTCTTTCCGAAAAAGTAGGGATAAAAGGTGAAGATATTATGTTCACCTCAAATAATACACCTGCCCAGGAGTATAAAAAAGCAAAGGAACTTGGAGTAATTATAAATCTTGATGATATAACACATATCCCTTTTCTTGAAAAAATAGCAGGGCTTCCGGATATGGGTTGCTTTAGATATAACCCGGGCCCTTTAAAGGCAGGCAATGCTATCATAGGAAACCCCCAGGAAGCAAAATATGGTTTTACAAGGCCGCAGCTCTTTGAAGGGTACAAGATTCTAAAAGATAAAGGGATAAAAAGATTCGGGCTCCATACAATGGTTGCCTCAAACGAACTTAATCCTGATTATTTTATTGAAACCGCACAAATACTTTTTGACCTTATTGTTGAAATATCCCAGAAAGTTGGAATAACTTTTGAACTTGTAAACCTTGGCGGAGGTGTAGGAATACCATATAAACTGGATCAAAAAGCTGTTGATCTTGAATATGTCTCTGCAGGAATCAAAAAAGCTTATGATGAAAAAATTAAAGCAAACAATCTTCCACCGCTAAAGATAGTAATGGAGTGCGCAAGAATGGTTACAGGTCCTTATGGATATGTTGTTACAAGAGCTATCCATAAAAAAGAAATTTATAAAAACTATATTGGCGTTGACGCATGTATGGCAAACCTTATGAGGCCTGCACTCTATGGTGCATATCATCATGCTACAAACTTAAGCAATCCTGATGGGAAAAAAGATTTTGTTTACGACATTACAGGTTCGTTATGCGAAAACACCGACAAGTTCGCAATTAACAGGGAAATGCCCGAAACCAAGCCCGGAGATATTATTGTACTGCACGATGCAGGAGCGCATGGCTTTGCAATGGGATTTAACTACAACGGCAAACTTCGCGCTGCAGAACTTTTACTTGCTCCGGATGGTTCTGTAAAAAAAATAAGAAGAGCAGAAACTATTGACGACTATTTTGCAACACTTGATTTTAGTAGTCTTTGATAAAGTTTTAAGCTAATTTCCTTTTCACCCCGCAACAAACCTGTTGCGGGGAAAAATTTACCCAACATTGATATTAAATTTTGATAAAGTTCAAATTTAAAAAATAAACACACTTGCTCTCATATTGGCTTTTAAATATTGAGTTTAGGCAATATATCTGGTAAATTTAACTAACTATGAGAATAGAAGTATTTTATAAAGACCCACAGCTTGATGGACGGGCAAAAAAGCTATTAAAGCAGCTTAAACATTCAGTTTCTCCATTGATCAGTAATATTAAAATCGTAGATATTTATATATCAAACGGAATAGAGCAATTATCCGCTGATCTGGCAGAAGAACTTTTTTCAGATCCTGTTGCGCAAAAAGCAAATATTCAAAAACCTGCAGCGCTTGAAAAAGAACTTGCAGGCTGGCGCTATCTTGTTGAAATCACATATAAGGCAGGCGTTACAAATCCTGTTGCCATTACATCAAAAAATACAATAGAAGCTGCAATAGGTGGGAAAATCCCCGCTACCGCGATAATTCAAACAGCAACACAATATCTTATAGAGGCTCCTGTTCTTGAAAAAAATCTTTTGGAAAAATTGAAAAAGGTTTTTTTTAATCCTCTTATACAACAAGAGGAATTTCGAGAATGCAGCCACACTCCCGAAGAACTTAAAAAAAATCCTTTGCCAGATATTTATCCTTATAAAGTTGTAAAAAGCGATGTTGTTATTGAAAAAATTCCAATTCACCAAATGGAAGAAAAAGAACTTAAAGAAATATCTGAAAAAAGACTCCTGGCGCTTTCTCTTGATGAGATGAATGCGATCAAAAAATATTTTACAAATAAAGATATAGAAAAAAGAAGAATAGAAGCAGGTATTGGTCACGAAGCAACAGATGTTGAACTTGAAATGATTGCCCAGACTTGGAGCGAGCACTGCAAGCATAAAATTTTTCAATCAACCATTGAATATAAAGATAATGAAACAGGAAAAACAGAAACAATTAAATCTGTTTTTTCAAGCTATATAAAAAAAGCAACAAAAGAACTTTCTGAAAAAAGACCATTTCTAAAATCTGTGTTCCATGATAATTCAGGAGTTATTGATTTTGATAATGAAAACCTTGTTTGTTTTAAAGTAGAAACTCACAACTCTCCATCTGCGCTTGACCCCTACGGCGGAGCAATTACAGGGATCGTTGGTGTAAACAGAGATATTATAGGAACAGGAAAAGGGGCAAGACCTTTTTTTAATACAGATGTTCTTTGCTTTGGAGAGATAGAAACTCCGGAATCAGAAATCCCGGAAGGACTTCTCCATCCAAAAACAGTAATGAACGGAGTACACCATGGAATTATAGACGGAGGAAATCAGTCTGGAATTCCTACAGTAGCAGGCGCTTTTCTTTTTGATGAAAGCTTTACAGGAAAACCTCTTGTCTTTTGCGGAACAGGGGGAATTCTTCCAAAAGAAATTGACGGAGAAGGGAGCTGGATAAAGCATATAGACGCAGGAGACCTTGCTGTAATGATAGGGGGAAGAATAGGCAAAGATGGGATCCATGGCGCAACATTTTCTTCAAAAGCGCTGGATGAAGATTCCCCTGCATCTGCTGTACAAATAGGAGACCCCATAACACAGAAAATCATGCTTGATTTTCTTCTCGAAGCAAGAGATGCAAGGTTGTATAAAGGGATAACAGACAATGGCGCAGGAGGGCTTTCCTCTTCGCTTGGTGAAATGGCAGAGTATTCCGGCGGAGTCAGGATCGATCTTCATAAATGTCCTCTTAAATATTCCGGGCTTGCTCCATGGGAAATTCTTGTATCAGAATCCCAGGAGAGGATGAGCCTTGCAATAAACCCAAAAAAAATAGATGCATTTATGGAGCTTGCAAAAAAACGTGGGGTTGAGGCAACTGTTGTTGGAGAATTCACAAACTCAGGGTTTATAGATATAAGATATGGTAACGAACAGGCAGGACTGCTTTCAATGGAATTTCTGCATAAGGGAAATCCAGAGATGAAAATAAAGGCAGAATGGAGCAGACCTGATTCCCCTGATGTTACATTGCCTGAACTTGATTGCAATACAATGCTTAAAAATCTTCTTAATGAACCTAACATAGCATCAAAAGAACCATTCGTCAGGCAGTATGATCACGAAGTAGGGGCAGTTTCTGTTGTAAAACCATTTACAGGAAGAGTGTGCGATGCTCCTTCAGATGGAGCTGTCATCAGGCCTATTCTTGATTCAAAAAGAGGTATTACCATAACGCATGGTATATGCCCAAGATATGGAGACCGCGATACATACAATATGGCTGCATGCGCTGTTGATGAAGCTTTCAGGTCACATATTGCGCAGGGAGGAAATCCAGAATATGCCGCGATCCTTGATAATTTTTGCTGGCCAGATCCAATCGAATCTGAATCAACTCCTGATGGAAAATATAAACTTGCGCAACTTGTAAGAGCTTGTAAAGGGCTTTACGATGTATCTATAGGATATATGCTCCCTCTTATTTCAGGAAAAGATTCAATGAAGAACGATGCTAAAATTGGGGGCAAAAAAGTTTCTGTTCGCCCTACTCTTTTAATTTCCCTCATAGGCATAATAGATAATTTTGAAAAAGCAGTTACTACAGATTTTAAAGACGAAGGAGATCTTATTTATATAGTAGGCAACACAACCGGAGAACTAGGTGGAACATTCTTTGAAAAATTATTAAAACAAAACCTTGGAAAAGCTCCCATGCCTGAAATAGAAAGTGCTTTAAAACTTTACAAAAAATTGCATAAAGCAATATCCAAAGGGCTTATAAAATCATGCCATGATATATCCGATGGTGGAATTGGAGTTGCATTGGCAGAATCCTCTCTTGGAGGCAGACTTGGAGCAGATGTTTCTATAGATATGATTCCTGTAAAAGAAAAAAATATGGAAACAGCAAGAATTCTTTTTTGCGAAACTCCTTCCCGTTTTATTGTCACCATTAAAGCCGATGATGCTAAAAGTTTTGAAGATATTATGGAAGATGATTGTGTAAAGAGAATTGGCAACACAACAAAAAATCCGATGCTCAGAGTTGCAAGAAACAGGAATTATGTTATTGAAATGCCAATAAGCGAAATTGATAAAGCATGGAAGAGAGAGGATTTTAAATGATTGTAAAAACAGCAGTTATAACAGGATTTGGCATCAACGCAGACAGGGAATTGGAAAAAGCTTTTTCTCTTGCCGGCAGTGATGCAGTTAGAATACATATTCAGGATTTTATAGAATCAACTGCACTGATTCAAAATTATCATATATTGGCGTTCCCAGGTGGTTTTTCATTTGGTGATCATTTGGGTTCAGGACTCGTGTTTGCACACTTGTTTAGAAAAAACCTTAAAACAGAACTCGAAAAATTTATTAATAGCGGGAAACTCATAATAGGCATTTGCAATGGTTTTCAGGTTTTAGTAAAGACAGGAGTCCTGCCAAATTTCAATGGAGACTGGACACCTGAAGTTTCCCTTATCCACAATAATGCGGGAGTTTTTGAAAATAGCTGGCTTAAGGTCTCCTTTAATAAAAATTCAAAATGTATATGGACAAAAGATCTTGATGAGATGGATATTCCAATTAGGCATGGCGAAGGGCGCTTCGTAACTTTATCAGATACGATTCTTGAAAAAATTGAAAAAGAAAACCTTGTTGCAGTAAGATACTTTGACAGAAATCCCAATGGTTCTGTAAATAATATTGCAGGTATTACAGACACTACAGGCCGCATTTTCGGACTTATGCCCCATCCTGAAGCATTTATCTACCCGGAAAACCATCCAAGATGGACTTCTGAAAAAATAACAGAGGGTGAAGGGGTAAAAATTTTTAGAAATGGAATCAATTATATAAAAGAGAATTTTTAGCCGAAGCGCTTCGCGATCCCGAGGGTTTGAGGAACACCCTGTGGGTAGAGCAGATTTATCTTTGTTCAAAAAAGCAATTCGGGACAACGAGCCAGCACCCGCTCTATATGATGATGATACATCCCAAATGCAAAAAAAAAGCGAGACGTTCAGTCTCGCTTTTTTCATTTGCAAGAGATCACGGCCAATCCAGCCAGGGTGATGACAATCCCTTAATTATCAAAGTAATTATGATCAGCTACAGTCCATTTGTAGTTAGAGGGCAGTCTTGTAGACGCTGTAAATAAAATATTCTGTTTGTTTGCTCCGGTGAATGTAAAAAACACAAAATTCCAGCCTTTCTTTAGATCGGCATCAAAAATTGACAAACCGCCATGGTCTTCAATTTTCGCTCCTTTCATAATTACGTCTTTGTCCACATACACCATTCCTGCTACATGGGCATTGTCACGGGCGCAAGCTAAACCTATCGTATCATTGGTTGCTTCATAATATTCTCTTCCATTGTCATAATAAGGCCCATCCATTATAGCAGCAAAAATAACGGGCTGATCTTCGGTACCGAAATATTCTACATCATCATGTTCTTTCGGGATATATAAAATATCGGGAAAAATATCTTTTAACGGTTTCATAGCTTCAAGTTTGGGCGCGCCAACCTTTAAGGTTGCCTTGGGGTTGGGGTAGGCGCTTAATTCTATGGTTACATCCTCGTCAATAATAGCGTCCTTCATGAGATCTCCAGTGGGGGGTCCTTCTTCCCTCAATGACAATACATACTCAAAGGTTAGACCTTTTTTTGCCTCATCCAAATTAGCAACATCCAAACTAGGAGCATACACTACATCTACACTATTCCCGATCATATAGCCCGATGCATCATTGCCCGTTATAGCGGTTCCGGTGTGGGTAATAAAGGATACAAATACTTCGGTAAAAGTGTTGTCTACCAATTTTATTTCGCCACCAATGGCTACCATTACTCCGCCTTCTACAATTACGGAGAATGTTTCATCATTACCAGCTCCTGTGGGCTTTAACTCAAAGCCACCATCTGCGCTGACAACAGTTCCCGCGCTTTTCTGAGTTCCCGGGGTGATTGTCAGTTCATAGCTGTCGCCTGTCTTCGGGCTGTAGGAGACATAGCTGATGGGCGCAGCTTTTAAGCTGCCGTCTGTCTTCAGGTTGTAGGCGGCTATGCCGGAGGGTGTCGCGGCTGTAATTACCAGTTTATAGGTTTTACCGCCTGAGTTGCCTGTATACATCGAGGATAGGCTTGTCGATCCGCCTCCGCTAGAGTCGCAGCTTACAAAGCTAAGTATTAGCGCTGCTACGAGGCTTAGAAATCCAATCAGTTTTATTGTGTTTTTCATAACAATAATCCTTTTTTTTCGTGTCATCCCCTTTAAGGCAGGGATAAACACATAGTTTATTCTGCCCTCAAGGGCGTGTATATTGCGCTGGGCAAGAGTTGGAGTATGTCCGGCGTGTTAAAGGTAAAATTATTCGATTTTGAAGATTACTTACTTGATAAAGATGAAATCGACCTATGCTTGCTTGAACCTTATTTGGCATCATAGCCATAATTTTAACACATAAAAATATATTGTAAAAGTCATTTTTTATACATGGTACTGAGAGGAAACTGGATGACAGAGACTTTTTCTACATGGTGACAATAGGACTGCAAATAAATAAAGCTGTTTCCCTTTCGAGAAACAGCTTTTTATTTTACCTGCGGTTTTGCAAGCATCCCCGCATCCTGTTAAAACCATCAACCTCGCATAACGAGGTGATGATTTTTATAAATACTAATTATAAACCGCCAAGTCCCTGACCATCGGTATAGTCTGTTCTGGCAGGTTTCACATAGCCTTTTGGTTCTTTCTTCCAGATGTACTGCCATGCGAGCATCACGCAGAATAAAACGAAACCAATAGCAGTATACTTGTAGGATGGATTTATCAAACATGCTCCTGCAAGTCCAATAACACCTCTCTCCCACCAATATAGTTTTCGCTTTTGGTACCCAGCCATAACAGAGGCAAAGACAACTGTTCCAAATATTGCGGTAACAACGATAAAAATAAGTCTTGGATGGAAAGGATGTTGTCCCA